>Ga0256406_1001212_pt1 | contig 42588 bp, 43 predicted proteins | sample RumenRJG_03DNA_FD_185986 | JGI IMG/M metagenome (GOLD analysis project Ga0256406, IMG submission 185986) | Bovine rumen microbial communities from Lethbridge, Alberta, Canada - RJG_03 | ecosystem: Host-associated > Mammals > Digestive system > Stomach > Rumen | place: Canada: Alberta | collected... | reverse complement strand
ACTTCGCTCCGGGAGAAGAAATGGCGCACTGGGACCGGCCGGGCGGCTCTGAGATGGCCTGCTCAGAGGATGTTGCAAGCAGGTACGGCCTGAGCAGTTACAGACGCTCCGCCGTGGTGCAGGAGCACACTCCGCTCTCGGATCAAGAGAAGCAGAGGATTGCAAAAGAACTCCAGAAGGAGCTTTCGTACACGTACCAGGGGTGCACTGGGGTTCCATCGACGGCAGTCGAGAACCTGCAATTCTGACTTCCACGCGGAAATGAAAAAGCCCGCCTGGCGCATGGCCGGGCGGGCTTTCTTCAAGGCTTTGCCGGAGCGGCGTCACCAAAACAGCATGTCAAGCAAGCCGCTGGGCTGCGCACCGGGACGCCTGTTCATCCTCGCTGAGGCCTCGCGGTACCACATCCTGTCGCGGTCAGGCAGCATTCCCATGCCATCCGTCCAGTACTCGGGAAACTCCTTCCGAAGGGACGGGTAGTGCTTCCTCGCGTATGCCTTGAGGTTCGCGGCCTGCTCAAGTCGCGTCTCCGAAATCGGACCCGGACAGGTGTTGACGATGTACGCAAAGAGCGTGTGGCCGACGAAGGCGCGCATCTGGGTGTCGTAGCTTGAAACCTCGACCTCCGGCAGGACCTCGGCGGCGGTCTTGGGCATGGTGCCGTTCTTGAACTTCAGGGCGAGATCGCAGCTTTCCTTGCTCTTGAACTGACAGCCCATGTCGAAGTACTTCTGCGCCATCACCTTTTCAGGACGAAGCTCGTTCTCGCCGTAGGCCCAGATCTTGCCAAGCTCGGCGCACGCGATGCCGCTTTCCCAAATCGTGCACTGGTTCTTCACGTCATTGTACCTGTCGAGGCGGAGGCAGGCATTCTCGTCGCCTTGAACGGAGCATTTGACAAGTATGTCCGCTTCGTCGCTCCTTTGCGTGAAGGAATGCATTGCCTGCTCCAAGGTGTTGCACCCTGACAGCAAGGCAGCCGCAGCCAGTGCGGACGCTGCCAGCGCAAGCCTTCCAGTCTTTTTCATATTCCAGCTCTCCATTTGAATTGCCCCTTCCTGAAGCCCGCCTTGTTCCGGCGGCGCGGTTGAATTTACGTTGCGCGGCGCAGATGCGGATCCGCACCACGCTTGTCTGTGTATACATTGTATCACATTGTTATTTGCGTTGTAAACATCCGCACAAAAACATCTATACGGCGAAAGCCGAACATGTGATCTTATGTTGCATTAACTTGATAAAAGTGCTATAATGTATCCATGCAACAGAGATAAATGGAGCAACAAATGAAACAATATGAGTTTCTTGTGATCGACACCGAGACCACCGGCCTGACCGAGCAGGACGAGGTGATCGAGTTCTCCGCCGTCGGCCCCGACGGAAGCACCGTCTACAGCACCCGCATCAAGCCTTCCCGCATATGCGAGTGGCCCGATGCCGAGAAGGTCAACCACATTGCTCCTGCGGATCTTGCCTCCGAGCGCACCGCCGCCGAGCTCAAGGACGAAATCGAGTCCCTGCTTGCCAGCGCCAGAACCATTGTCGGCTACAACCTGCCTTTCGATCTGAGGCTCCTCTCACAGTCGGGGATCCTCATCCCCTCCTCCGTAAAAACGCTGGACGTGATGCCGCTTGCCACCAGTTACTTCGGCAGGCGCACGTCGCTAGGCAATGTCACGGCCCGCTTCGGGTATTCATTCGGCGAAGGCGAGCGCCACAGCAGCGCGGGCGATGCCAAGGCAACACTTGCCGCCTTGCAGTTCCTCTCCGGAGAGGCCTGATGAGACGTGATCCAGACGATTTGATCATGGAGGCAGGCAAGAAGATGAAAACGGAAGTGCAGGTGCTAGTGGCAAGGGCGGATCACGGGAAAGGGATCATGAGCGCATGTCCTGCCATGATCCCTGCCGACGACTTTCTGGACGGCATCGAAAGGCTGGTCGGCGGCTTCCTGGGGTGCGTCTTGATCACGATCGGCGAAACGGAGTACGAGTGCTGGCATGATCTCGATGCCTGCTTGAAGGACGGAGCAGTTCCCGCAGCACTGGCCCGTGAGTTCCCCGAAGCTCCGCCTCTCGTGCTTTTCGCGCCGTTTGTCTTTGCAAAGAGGACGCCTGAAGGCGCGCCTCTTCCAATCGAAAACGGCGAGATCCGCATGATCGGGAAATGGCTTGCTGAAGGACAGCGCGAGCTTGCGGAGTTTATAGGCCAATCCGGGCTCTACCGTAGGGCATTTGGCGTGACCAGGAAGTAAGCAAATGAGAGTTTTCGTTTCGTCCGAGTTCAACACATCCGCCTCTCCAGCGGATCCCCAGTCCGAGATCCGCGAGGCAACAGAAATTGACGGATTTGAGATCCCAGTGCCGCACCAGTTCTTCGGCTGCTGGATCGATGACAGGGAAGGAGGAACCTGGATGGGGGCCGCCCTGGCCGATGGAGAACTCGGTTGGATGTGGGCAGTCGTCGATCATGACGACCCGCTTGCGCAGGATCTTGCGGCTAAAGCGACTGGCACCTGCATCTTCAAGGGGTGCGAGAAATATGCCCTTGGCCTGGTGGTCCCATCCTTCGCCTTTGGTCCAGAGTTCATCATTGAATAGCAACCTGCGCTTCAATTCCGTTTGGAGTACGGAATTGGACCTCAAAACGGCTCCATGCAACAAAATGCAACGCATGGAGCGTTAAAAAGGCACCGGATCTGCATCATTGTGATCGAAATGCTGTAAACTGCAACTAGAGTCAACTTTCTAGGAGAAAGCACATGTTCAAAGACGAACTTATTGAAAAGATCAGCAGGAAAACCGGCCAGCCGCTCAAGGCAACCGGCGAGACCATCGGCGCCTTCGTCGAGGTCGTCACCGAGGCCCTTGCCGAGGGCAAGCCGGTGAAGCTCCTGGGCTTCGGCACTTTTGAAGTGCGCGAGCGCGCCGCGACGCACGGCGTCAACCCGCAGACCCACGAGAAGATCGAGATCCCGGCCCGCAAGGTTGTGGGCTTCAAGGCCGGAACCCAGCTCAAGGCCGCCGTGAAGTAGGCGGCGCACGGCGCAAGCAGAAATTCCAACTTTTTCAGCGCGGCTGCCTTTGCTCTCCGGCACCGCGCTTTTTTTATTCCCGGAGGCTTCGATGGAAAGGATCAGCGACGAGGCCGCGAGGCTTGAGGCGTTCATGTCGGATCCGGCGGTGGACGACTACATCTGCCACTACAGCACGGAAGGATCGCGCCGCTCCGTGCTCTATTCGCTTCGGGCGGTCGGAAAGGCCCTGCTCCATGCGGATCCCGCCCTGGATCTCGACACTCTGGACTCAGACACGGTGAACCGGGCGCTTGCCTGGATGTCCAGGACTGGAACGCCCAACACCGTCAACACGAGGCTGTGCGCCATAAAGGGTCTCGCACGGTGCCTCTGGCTGCGCGAGCGCATGGACGGCAGGCGCTATGAGCGCATCAAGGGGATCCGGCACGTGCGCGGATCGCGCATCTCGCACGGAAGGATGCTTGAGGACTCGGAGATAGTGGAGCTGTTCGCCAGGTGCGATCGGGACAAGGCCGGATCGGGCCGGCGGGATGCCGCGATCTTCGCGCTGATGCTCGGCTGCGGGCTTCGCCGCTCCGAGGTGGCGGGACTCTCGTCGGGTTCTCTTCACGTCGAGGGCGAGTCCAAGCCCTTCATCAGGATCGTCGGCAAGGGTAACAAGGAAAGGGACGTTTACCTTCCGGGGTTCGTGCTGGCGCGGCTGAGGGAATGGCTGCACGAGCGCGGGGACTTCAAGGGGCCGGTGTTCACCCGCATCCTCAAGAGCTGCGACATAACCGACGAGCCGCTTTCAGGCAAGGCCGTCTACGAGATCTGCCGCAAGTACGGAAGGAAGCTGGGAATGAAGTCGTGGACGCCGCACGACTGCCGCAGGACGTGCGCCTCCTCGCTCATCGCGGGCGGGGTTGATCTCGTGTCGGTGAGGGACTTCCTGGGCCATGCCTCGGTCGTGACGACGCAGATCTACGACCGCCGCTCGAAGGACAGGCTCAAGGCCGTTGCCGACAAGCTCAAGCTGCCTGCCTGACGCGCGAAATTCCAACGGTACAGGCGTTGGAATTTTCCAATTCATGCCCTATAATCAACGTGTCCGGGACGGATGCTGAAACAAGGCGCAGCGGCTTTTCCCGGACAGCCCCGCAAGGGGCAGCGGCTGCGATGAAACTGACCAGGAAAGGACGATCCTTGCCGCCCTCCCGCAGGAAAGGGCACCGCAGGCCGCACCACGATATTCCTCCTCTTCGCTGGCAGCCGCCAGCACCCTTTGAATCCTCCTTCTTAGTCTCCTTGCAGCGTTTTCAGTGCCGTCCATACCGGAAGCCTCGCCGTCTTCAACCAGCCCCCGCATCCAAACATTCAATTCACTCAAAACTGCACGATAAATCCACTGCCCGTCCCCTTGAGTGCCTTTCCGGCGCTTCGAGACTCGAATTTTCCGAATTTTGGAAACAGCATAAAAACATGACTGGCAGGAAGGGCCGATCCAAGGCCCCGATGGTCTGATGTGCCGCCCGGCGGCGACCGCCCCTCCTTCAAAAATACGCCGTCATAATATGTATTATGACCGGTTGGGATTAGCACTTCTTGCAAATCAATCAGTTACGCAAGGCGTGAAAGAAACGGCCCCCGCCGGACGCCCGCGACTTTCAGAATTGAAAGTCTGGAAAGCCCATTCCGCCCATTTAAGCCGCTCAATACCGCCGCCCTATTCGTCCGCTAATTGTCATGCTTGCATAGCCACCCATCTTTGGCGCTTGATCTTGCTTATATTGAGCCGCCAAAATCAGCGGCCTAACTGCCCTCTCAAAACGTCTTCTTTTTTTTGCTTAATTATGCTGACAAACACAGCCGCCCATATGCGCCGCCCATTCGAAATGCTATAATTTGGAGTATATTTGGCATCTATCAGGAGCGTCTTAATATGGAGCTTGAAAACACGACCGCAATGGGATCTTCTGCCGCCTCGCTGGAGCGCGTCCACAGCGAGATGCGCCGGCTCAACGAGGAGTCGGAGCAGCTCGCATCCGAGCAAGTGGAGGATCTCCGCCGCGAGAAGCGCGATCTCGAAGCGGAGAACGCGAGGCTCCAGCGCGAACTCACACGCAACGAGCGCAAGGACGTGAAGATCACGCTGCGCATGCCGGAGTCGCTGCTGCTCAAGATCTCCGCCGCCGCGCGGAGCAAGGGCTATTCAAGCCCTGCGCTGTTCCTGTTCGAGCTGCTCGCCAGACTACAAGATCGGGATCTGGAGACGGCCTTCGACGCCTTTGAAGATCCCGCCTTCGGCTCCGATCTCTCCCAGCTCGCCTGCAACCTCGGCTGCAAGCCGGGCGAGACGCTGCGGCTCATCAGAAACGCCCTTCCGCGCGAGCTGTGCGGCCTCTACTGCTGGACGGGGAAAGGCGGCGAGGGCGAACCTGCATCTTCCGGGCAGGAGCCGGAAAAGCAGGAGAAGGCATGAGCCGGAATCTGCATGCTCATGGCTGCGAAAAATAAGATCAAAAAAAATGCGCCAGCCCTGGCGCATTTCGCAAGCAAATCACCTTCGCGGTGAGTAACGCAAAAATAAGTCTTTAAAAGACTTATATAAATGTTAATTAAAAAATTCCTTTGGAATTGGACAATCCTTCTGCACGGCGATAATGAAAACCCTTGGCCTTGACTGAGGAACAAAATGAGATGCATTCAGCAAAACAGCTCCACAGCGATACTCTCTCTCCACGAGAGCCATGTGGAGAACCCGGTAATTGTCGCCCCCATTTGCAGAAAGCAAACCGGCCACGTTCTCCAGCAGGAGTATTTTTGGCTTGCTGTCCATCTCGTCCAAGACGCGCAGCCATTCCCAAACCAAACCGCTTCGGGAAGCATGGATCCCGCCAATGGATCCAGCCAGCGACAAATCCTGACATGGAAAGCTGGCCCAGGAGAGATGGGCTAAAGGCAGATTGTTCCCCTTGACGTTCTTGATGTCATCCAGAACAAACCGCTCCCGCCCGAAATTGGCCTCGTAGACAGCCGACTTCTGCTCGCTGATGTCGTTTGCCCACACTGGTTCAAACATTCCTCTAAGTCCGTAGGCGACGAGACCACTGCCGGCGAAAAACTCATGCATCGTCCAAGGAGCGGAAGTTAGATCAAACTTGCTCATTCTTCTCCAATTCAGAAAAGGGCGCGGAACAAGGCCGGGCCCTGCAATCAAGCTATTCCCCCTCGTCCTCATGGACGCGGTACTTCTCCAGCACTTCTCGGCTTCCTGCCTCGCGCACCAGCTCTGCGAACGCCTCGGGCATCCTGCCGCGCCCGGACCACGAGATCTCGCGCCCGTCCGCGCCGGTCATGCGGTAGGCGGCCTTCGGCGGCGCGGACTTCCGCGCCTTCGCCTTCGGCTGGGCCGCCTCGAAGAGCGACACTATCTCGTCAAGCGTGGTGCCCTTGTCGGCGAAGAACCTCTCCGCCTCCGCCTTGAGCTGCCTCTGCTTCTCGAAATACCGCCTGCGCTCCTCGACGATCATCGGCACGCACTCAAGGCGCTCTTCGTCCAGATTGCCAATAAGATCGCGGACGGCCCTGAGCTCCTTTGAGGATCCAATGAGCCTCCTCATTTCCTCCGGGGATTTTGAATTGTCGTCCATCGGCTACTCCCCCTTCTCCTGCTCCGGCGCGGACTCTTCGGCCTTGGACGGTCCCAGCGGCGCTCCGGCCTTGCCCAGATCCGCAAGGGAGATCCCCTCCTGCCTCATGAGCTTCATGATCTCTACAAGCTTGCGCTCGCGCTCCCTGCACCAAGCCTTGTAGCCCTCGCCGCGTACAAAGGCGATGAAGGCGCGGAAGTCAACTCCGTGCGAGGCGACCCATTCGGACGCCTTGGCCCCGTCCTCGGGGCTGAGGCTCAGCGATGCGGCATCCTCGGCGCTTATTCCGCTGTCGGAGAGGAATGAAAGGAACTCCATGATCCCGCTTGAGCCGCCAGGTTGCGCCTGCTCGTCATTCCCCGCGCCCAGGATCTCCGAGAAAAGCGCCTCAAGCTGGAGCCGTGCGGCAGCGGAGCTGGGCGACTTGAGCGCATCGGCAAACGCGGAGCCTGGCAGCGCCGATTTGAGGGCAGGGACGAGCATCCCCTCCTGCAAGGCGCGAAGAAGGACGAAGCCCAGGGTGTCCCAGAAGTCGGGGTCCTCGATGATCCGCCTTACAATCGGCTTGAACCTCGCGTCCAGAGCCTCGGTGACGTGCTCGGAGGAAACGCGCTTGCGCACGCCGGTCTCCTTGAAGAGCCTTTCCTCCTCCTCCTTCCTCCTGCGGATGTCCTCGTTGACTTTGCGAGGAATGTAGGCCCTCGTCACTCCGATCTCGCTTGCGATCCTCGCGTAGTTCGAGTCCGCGAACCCGACGATCCGCTTCATCTGCGAGATCGTGATGTTCTCCGGCCCGCGCTTGTAGGCGTATTCCTTTCTCGTAGCCACAGGCTGCCTCCATTGGTTGACTGATGATCTATTGTAGCATTTGGAAAGGCGGCAAACGGAACATCATGCTACAAACGTGCGCTAATCGAAGTAATGCAACCTATTTCACGCCGGGGACGTGAAAACGGCGCTTGCGACGGACAGAAAACCTGCTATAGTCAGAAGTGCCTTCATTGCAAAAATTTTCATCTTTGCCTTGAACCGGTTGCCATGTCCGCAAGCAGGCTTTCCAAGCCAAGGGCACATTAGAAACGGCCCCGCGAACTTCCAATTCGCGTTTCAGTCGCATCAGCGCCAATCCGTGCTCCATTGGAAAGGCGCCATAAAAAGGCGAACATGCCTTGCTCCTTCCGAAAGTCAACTCTCTCGGGTTTCAGGAACTCCGAGCCTTTGCATCTTCGCAAAGACGGCATAGCTAGCCGTCCTGCCATGTGCAAATCGCCAGGCGTTTTTGAATTGGAGCCGCTGCGGCGCTCCGGGCGCGAAGCCCCCAGTCCCAGTCTCTTGCCGCCATTCCCAGGCAAGCTCCGAAAACTCTGCTGAAAAGCAGGCAGACAAGGCTTTTCCCCAGCGCATGCGCGTTCCAGCGAGCGTTCATGCGCCGGGGCGACGCCCCACAGGTTTCCTGATCCTTTTATCAGGAAATGCGCCCATGCGGCGGTCTGCGCCCAGAAGATTTTCCTTCGTCCTTTTGCGAAGGAGAAAAGTGAGCCTGCACTTCGGACTTTTGTCCCGAACCAATCAGGCACAAGCCACGGCCCTTGGCCCCGGCGAAAATTCAACCCATGAAGGGCAAAACGTTGTCCTTCATGGGGCGCCGCTTTGCCCTTCTGATAGGAGAGCAAATATGGCAGTAAAGTTCCTGCCGGGCTTCATGAAGTTCCTTACGGAACTCAAGCCCGGCAAGGTCTCCACCTCGGTGGAGGCCCCGGCAAATCCTTCCACATACGACGTGTGGAAGGTAATTGATCCCGTCCTGGCAGCGATGCCGGGGCGGGCGGCTCCTGATGCAGTCACCTGCATCAGGATATGGATCCCCTTCAAGGAGTACTTGAAGGGGATCGACGGCCTCTCCCCGGAGGTCATCGGGGAGGCCCCGGAAAAGTCTGTATGGGCGACCATACAGATTTTGAAGTCCGCAAGGGAGTACATCTCCCTGGTGCCGGACTTCAATCAGGGCTTCCGACCCTCCTTCGAGCATCTGAACAAGATGCTCGACCTGGTGTTTTCGCACCGCAATACCCCCGGCTACGGCCAAGGGTATTACGGCTACGGCGACGCTGGAGCTGGAAAAACCTCGACACTGCTGTGGCTCGCGGCAGTGTTGAACATGGCAGTAGTGCAGGTGAACTGCCACGCCTCGATGGAGAGTGACGACCTCTTTGTCAGGCAGATGCCTGACAACGGGAGGTGGATCACCTCCGAAGGCCCCTTGCTCCGTGCCGTGAGGCACGGATGGTGGTGCCTGATCGACGAGCTCGATCTGGCACCAAGCTCCCTTCCACCAAGCCTTAATGACCTGGTAGAAGGGCACGCGTACAGCGTGCCCGGCTTGAAAAAAGCAGTCGTTCAGGCGAACGACTGCTTCAGGCTTTTCGCCTTCGGGAACACTGGGTTCTCGGGGGCGGAGACCGGGATGTACAACGGTCGTTCGATCGTTGACACATCCTTCAAGTCACGCTGCATAGTTGACCGCTATGCAGCGCTGGGCGCGGGCGTGATCAAGCAATTGATCCGCGCCCGCTTCCCGAAGGAGCAGGTCTCGGAGGAACTTGCGGACGCCGTGGCGGCGTTCGCGGTCTCCGTAAACGGGGCCATCAAGGAGGGCGGAATAGCGGACACTTTCAGTCCGCGCTCCGTCCTCCAGTTCTGCGAGGCCGTCGTGAACAACGACGGCCTCAGACAGCCCTTGGTCTACGCCATGGCCTCGGCCCTCCCCCTTGTGGAGGAGGACGAGGCTTTCAGGGAGGTGGCATGGAACCTCATGGTTACATGCTTCGCCTCCCTCGTCCCCCTCGCGGGGGACGTGAAGGAGGTGTGGGAGCAGAGGTACGACCGCATAGGCCGCGCCTCCGCCCCCGCCTCCAAGGCCAAGGAAGGGGATGAGGCTGAAAAGCCCTCCCCGACCGAAGCCGCGTAGCCAAGAAGCGCCGGATCAGCCATCCGGCGCTGCTGCCTCCAGCCGTTCATTTCCTCCTCCTCGGACAATGGACTGCTGGCCTTCAAGCGCCTGGAAAACCCGGACTCTTGAAGGTCAGTATTTCATTGTTTTAATGGAGAAGTCTGGAACAACCCAGACATGGACTGACAAATTATTAACTTCCACCCTGCCAGGGGAGAACTTCTCCCCGGCTGGGAGGAGCCCGCCTCCTCTGGCACCAGTTTCACCAAAGGAGGTGAGAAAAACGAAGAAACGCAAAAGCGTTCCCGGAGGCGTCACGACGAGGCGCGGCAAGATCGCATCCTAATCGGGTGGCAGACATCCTCAGTGTTGTTTGCCATTTCGGCATATGGATCGATTGCGCTGTCCTACAGGAGCAATACGTATGACTTCGTATTCTTCTGCTCAGTCGTCGGTGCCTGCGTCTTCTCCACGGTCCTGGCCGCAACGGTCAAGCGTCAGCTTGCCGATGTTTGGCATACCAGGAAGCGCAAGGACAAGAAGAAGCGCAAGTCATCCAAGTAACCGGAACGCGCCGCGCGGGCGATGCGCTGTGGCAGCCAACCACAGTCCGCGCGGCACTTTTGTGCTAATGTAAAGAACAAGAGAGCAGCTTTTTGGAGGAACTATGGATCTGCCAGGAATTATTTTAGGCTCCATGATCCTCATAACCTCGCTTGTCGTAGGTTCGATGATGATCTACGGATGCTGCCTCATGAAGAAGAGCAAGAAGAAAAAAAAAGTAATCTTCCCCTTCTTCACTGCACGCTGCCAGCGTCCATTCCCGCCTTCCGGCTCGAAACAGGACGCAGCGGCGTGGTATATCCGGGGTGTGCGCAGCAGTTGCAGCGCCGCTTCGCTTGTAAGGGCCGGGGCTTCATGCCGCCTGCCCATCAGCCGGTTCAATCCGGCGCATGTCTCCGAGCGCCCGTCCGGGCGCTTGTGATCCCTGAACATCGTTCTGCAAAGGCGTTTCCCTCCGCGCGTGCGTTTGCATAAAGCGCAAGCGCGAAGGGCAATGCCCTACCCGTTTCCTGCATTTTCCATGTCAGGAAATAAGTGCGCCGGCACTTTTGGACTAGATCCATGAATCAACCCGGCCAAGCACATGCGCGCCATGACGCGCATGTGGTGGAAGACACATCGGGCAGTTGGAAGCTGACCGAATCGTGTCAAAGGATTCTTAGTACAAAGCGCTCTGCGCCTTGTACGTCTGGTACAGGGTTTTTAAGATTCAAGGGAAGTTGTCCTTGATCTGAACCCAACCCGCCCTCCTCACGGAGGGCGGGATCCTTAACCCCCGCCCAATGGAAAAGGACGGCTGTTTTCCAAGCGCGCCATGGCGCCTTTGGAAAACAGTTGTCCCTTCCCCTGGGTTCAAAGGGCAGTTGTTTCATTTCCGTTTCACAACCGGAATTGCATCCCGGACGCGGCCGCAAAGCCGCGTCCATTCCCCGCCCTTGGAGGCAGATCAGCCTCCCGGGGGCCAATGATCTGCCTGCCTGGGTCCCATCCTCTTGGAGAAGGAGGAAAAACATGGCGAGATTCATCGTCATGACGGACTATCGTCCGACCCCGGCCCAGGTAAGGGCATGGCAGAGGCGCCAGCTTCGCGCCGTCCTTTGGAGGAGCCTCAAGGCTTGTTCCAAGGCGGCGCGCGAAGCTGCCAGCTTTGAGGTTAGGGTTCGCGTCAGCGAGCTCGGCAGCCTCAGAGCGCGCCTCAACGAGGTCCTCTCTTCCGCAGCCCATGCGGAAGAAGAGGACAAGTAAACAACCCTTGGAGGGCGGTCTTTCGCCCTCCGGGCAAGGAACGCCCTCCGCAACAGGAGAGCAAAATGTTTTAAATAAACTTCTGGCCGCCGTCTCGGCGGCGGCCAGCCCGCTGCTCGTCTGGGCGGCGGTGAAGTTTTTCGAGTCTGGGCTTGCCGACAACGGCACCCAGGCTCTGGGTTTGGCGCTGCTCTGCGGAGCGGCGCCAGTGCTGGTCAGGGCCTTCAAGAAGGCCACGGCCAGCATTTACGAATGAATTCAGGGCAGGCTTCGGCCTGCCCTGCCCCATTCCTCCCTGCTTTTGCGTTCCGCCCCTGCCCGGTGCGGAGGCGCAAGGCAAAAGCAAGGATCATTCCCTTTCAAAGTTTTTCCCAGCTTCAAAGCTGACGACCAATCTCGTTTGCCTTTGAAGTTCTGGCAGCCGTTGTTCCAAGCCTGGCTTGGAACTATGGCTTGACGAGCGGACATCTGGACAAGGTGCCCGCGTCCGCCTTCCCGCTTGCGGAAAGGCAGAACAAAACCGCCCTGCCGTCAAAAGCAGGGCAATAAGCCATCCCGGAGGGAGCATCCTTCCGGGACGCGCCGCCGGGCTTAAGCCATGGAGGCGCAGATGATGGCAATAAAAATCGCCGGGGCGCTGCTTGCAGCGCCCGCCGGATGGCTCCTGCTGGGCCAGTCCCTGGTGCTCATGCAGCACCTGGGGCTGGTCCTGCTGGCCCTTCCGGTCGTCGCGCTCCCCGCCGTCCTTCTGGACAGGCGCGGGAGCTGACCGGCTAAAAACAACCCTGCGGGGGCCTTCCTCCGCATGGGGGCCGGCCTCCGCGCAAAGAAAAGGAGGCCCTATATGGCCGATGTTTATCGAGTCCTCGACGGACTCAGGCAAGGGACCGCCGAGTGGCTGGCGGTCCGCCGTTCCCACATCACGGGAACGGAAGTGGCCCACATCTGGGCGGGCCGGGAGACCTTCGAGCATCTTCGCGCGTTGAAGCGCGGGGAGATCGAGGCCCCCGACCTTTCCAACGTCCCCTCCATCAGGGAGGGGCGGCTCTTCGAGCCGAAAGTGCGGGAGTACATCAGGACGCGCTACCGCGCCCTCCTGTGCCCCCGCACAGGAAAGATCCCGACTCCATGCCTGGAGTCGGTGGAGGAGCCCTACTTCATGGTCAGCCTTGACGGGCTGACCGAAGCCGGGTTCCCAGTTGAAATAAAGACGACCTATTCAGGTTCGTCCAATTTCAACGACGTGAAGGCCAACGGCCCTCTGTCAAAAGAGGGCCGCAGGCTGGGCTACATAGCCCAGATCCAGTGGGAGATCTTTCTCACCGGGGCAAAGGGGGCCGTGTTTTTCGGCACCCAGAGCCCCGATGGGAAGCAGCTCGGCGAGATAGTGATGCAGTACGTCCCTCGGGACGACGGCATCATTGCCGAGCTGGTTGCCATTGGAAAGGCCTTCAAGGCCTTCATGGAAACCGGCGCCAAGCCGGTCAACCTATCCTTCAACGGCAGGGTGATCGGCGGGGATCCGACTTCTCCCGACTTCCAGCGCAAGCTGGAGGACTACCGTGCTCTCGACAAGGAGTACGGCGAGGAGAAGGAGAAGTTCGACGCGCTCAAGGACAAGCGCGCCGAGATGATGAAGGAACTTTGCGAGGGGTACCTCCCGCAGGACGTGAATTCGTTCTGCGGCGAGGGCTACTCCTTGCAGAAGGTTGTCCGAGAAGGCAGCTACGACTCCAAGAAGCTGGTGGATTTCCTTTTGGAAAAACACCTGCTCACCGAGGAGCAACTGGCCGCCTTCAAGAGGCGCGATTCAGTTTCCTACAGCGTCAGGCTGAAGGACTGAACCGCGCCATCCCCTGCGGGGAGCACAGCTCCCCCAGGGGCGAAGTGCTCCCTCATTTTTCTAAGGAGTACTAAAATGAAAGAGGAAGAGAGGATGGCAACACAGATTAAGTTGTCGTTGCTCAACCTGCTCGGCCAAGTCAGCGGCCTTGGGTTACTGGCTTGTGCGACCGCGCTATTTTCGGAGTTATTCAAGCTCAATAACAGCCTTGCAATAATTCTCGCAGCGGGTGCTGGCACTATTGTGCTGGCAATATTCTTTGGTGCGATTGCATTTTTCTATTTAAAGATGCTTCGCAACCTTTGCAAGGAGTAGAAAATGGATGTACTAATCCTTTCAATTCTTGGAATGGCATTAGCCATTTTCATCGGAACGGGCGTTTACGCTCTTTACCAGATCTCCAAACACTAGAAATGGAAATTCTAATTGTCAGCATATTGGCACTTTGCGCCGCGATCATTGCAATCGGCGGCATTTGCGCAGCTGTGAAGTTGCAAAAATGAGTGTCATATTTGCCTGGCTAGGCCTAGGCGTGATCCTCGCGACCCTCGTGTTCGTATCCATTTACGATCCATACGAGGACAAGAAGGACCGCAAGTAGGGTCATATGATTAACATATTGATTCTTATTGTTCTAGGGTTTGCCCTTGCCTCGTTCGTCATTACCGGGTTGTACACAACCCGCCGTGTGAAGAAGAAGTAAGGTCCCACCCCAGAGGCGGCACCTCAGAAGGTGCCGCCTAGTCCAGTTCCGTATCGCCTTCAGAAGAGCGGACGGCTGGCCTCCGGACGCATGCCGCAATGCGTGCTGCCGGAGGTCAACCGTTCGTTTCTTTTTTATTGCGCCTGTTGGGCGCAGGAGGCAGATATGTACTACGAGATTGACTTAGCGTCTCCCGAGTCTTGCAGAAGGCTCGGCCTCATAAAGGACGGCGATGTCGTCCGCGTCGGACGCAACGGCCAGTTCGGCGACCGCATGGTCGTCCGCACGAACCGCGACACTGGAGCCCTGTTCCTGGGCTCCGGCGTGAAGTTCGACAGGATCAGGAGAGTGACCGGCTATCTGACCGGATCGCTATCCAGATTCAACGACGCCAAGCGCGCCGAGGTCAGGGACAGGAAGGTGCACATGCACCTCTCCCGCCCCCGCCTCCCGGCGAAGGCCGCCAAGGCCGCAAGGCGCTCCGAAATGCCGCACGAGGCGGCATAAGGAGGCGCTGATGCGCCGGGACATCGACCTGGCGGAGTGGACGTTCGAGTTCACGACCCCCGAGATGCATCTGGAGGAGATCCAGAAGTGCATCGAGGCGATCGTGCGCGAGAGCGCCCGCTGCCGCCATGAAACAACCCCCCGTTCCTCTTCCAGGCGCAAGCCTGAAGTGAAGGACGGGAAGTAACCAACCACATCAACACACCCCAGCCCGCAAGGCAGGAACAATCCCCTGCCTCTGGCGGGCCGGAGCGTTCCTGCTGCGCGGGCTTTTCCTTGTTTGGAGAAGCACCATGAACAACAGCAATGAAAACTTCGACCTCGATGAGGTCATTAACACCGCCTGCTTCCACGCAGACGCGGCCTCCGACTCTTGCGAGGATCCCGAGGTCGGGATCTTCGAGGACGAGGAGCGCAAGCTCCTCAAGCATCGCGGCCCCGAGTGGCGCCGCGACCTGATCAAGGAGCTTTACAAGAAGCTCGTAAGCCAGCGCAAGCTGGCCTGACGAGCCGAACAACCAACCGCAAGGGCGGGCATTTCCTCCCTTGCGGGCGGGGGTGCCCGTCCTTGCTTTTAAAGGAGAGCATCATGTTCAACATTAACAACCCCACGATCGAGTTCGTGGTCCCGGAGCCGCAGATCCGCGAGCTCCGCTTCGGCGCGTCGGTGACGACGCGCCATGGCGGGACGAGATCCATGAGGGTCACGTCCAGAAACGAGGAAGACAGGATGGAGCTTATGACTCCGCTGATCCTCCTCAAGAGGCAGGCCGAAAGGCTCTGCCTCGAAAGCCGCCAAGTCCCTGGCGGCACGATCTACACGATCGAACCCAGGGACAAGGGCCTGTTCGTCGCCTACGTCGAGCAGGCAAGGGTCAACCTCCGCTACCATGCTGAGGATCTTGCCCTGACGGCCAAAGCCGCCCTCCAGAAATGGTGGGCGGCACAGACAAAGGCGCTGCTCGCCGACGATCCCCTCATCAGGGATCTGAAGGTGAGCTACGTCACCACAGACGGCGACTGCCGTCCGGCTGCCAGCTTGATAACTGGCGTCCGTTTCAGAACATCACGCGGCATGGTCCCGGTTCTTCAGAACTGGGCCGTCGCGTAAAACAAATCAAAACAACTACTCGCCCCGAAGGGACGGCTCCAATTCCGTCCCAATGGGCGAAGTGGGCCGTCTCCGAGGGGCATTAATGCCTTAAGGAGGCAAATATGAACAACATCAACACCAACACTGCGGCCCCTGCCGCAAACGCGGCTTTTGCCGCGACTGCCGAGGCCCAGATCAAGGCCGGCGTCGAGAAGGCCCAGCGCCTTGCCATCGTGACCACCGGACTGGTGATCTACGGCGGCGAAGCGGCTCTCTCGTCAGTAACCACCTACCGCCAATTGACGCAGAAGGCCAAGGCCGACTGCGCCAAGGAGGCCGTAAAGGCCGGAACGACCGCGAGGGCGTTCCTCTCCGAGCCGCTTGAGCGGCTTGAAGGCATCCGCAAGGATGTCAACGCCCTGCTCGAAAAGAACGGGGCCAGGGTGGGGTGCCTCGACGGCACCTTCTTCATCCCCATCCAGAGGATGAAGGGAGTCCTCGTGGAGTTGAACAAGCTGAAGAGCAAGTTCGACGACGAGATTCACGACATTGTCGCCAACTACGGCGACATCGTGGATCAGACGAGGGACGAGCTGGAGCAGAAGATTGAGGACAAGGAAGTCCTCAAGGACGCGCTCACGCGCATTCCGGTGAAGGCCGAGTTCGAGAAGCGCAACAGCTTCTCGATCCAAGTATTCACCATCGCCCTCCCCAAGGGGGGCGAGGACGAGGAGCTTGACAAGCTCCTCAAGGGAAGCGCCGCCACCTCGGTGGTGAGCGCGGAGGAGGCCTTCAAGGCCAGGCTCTTCGGGCCGTTCGTCGAAATGGCTAAGAACTGCTCGCGCAAGAACTACGCGGGCATTCTTGGACGCAAGATGGCGGCCTTGAAGAAGGCAATCGACGCCGTGAAGGCGCAGGTGCCCAATTTGAAGCTCGTCTTCCGCGAGGGGGACGACGCCGAGCTGCTTGGCAAGGCCTGCAACCTCATCAATGAGGTTGAAGCTCACTTCCTTCACGAGCATCCGCTCGCGAATGTGAAGTGCCTGGAGGACTGGATAGTCCGCAAGTTCTGGAAAGTCGCTGAGATCTTCAGCGGCGAGAAGGAACTGAGGGCGTTCCTCGCCTCCGGGGAGGACCTGTGGGCTGACGGCTTTGACCTCTCGAACAAGAGAGGCATGGTCGCCATCCTCAACGGCGCCCCTGCTCCAGTTCCGGCTGCAAAGCCGGAGACGGAAGCAGAGGAGGAGAAAGAGGGGCACAGCCTGGATCTCTTTGATCCGGAGCCTGCCGCCCCTGCCCCGGCCCCCGCAAGGGAGCCCGCCGAGGCCGCTCCTGTGGCGGAGAGCGCCGATGCCGACGCCAGGCTGGCCGAGCTTCTGAAGGCTTGCGCTGATGAGCGCAAGCTGGAGGAGGCCGCCGCCCAGCGCGCCAAGGCGCTTGAGGAGGCGCAGTGCGCCGCCCCTGCCGCCACGGTGGTTGGCGACGGCGATGCGGTCGAGCTGAAGGCCGTCGAGTCCGAAGCGGAGCCTGTGAAGGCCCCCGCTGAGGACGGGACCGAAGCCGAGCCTGTGAAGGCTCCGGCTGAGGAGGAGCCTGCAGCCGCAGCTCCTGCGAAGGTGGAAGAAGAGGCCGATGCGTCAGGCATCGACTTCTCCGACCCCGAGAAGGCCGCGGACTTCCTGTCGAGGAACTTCTCTGAAATGAGAGAAGTCCCGGACGGGATGTTCAAGACCAGTTCCGCTGATGAAACGGAACAGCAGGAGCCTGCCTTGCAGGCAGATGCCGAGCCGGAGACTGTGAAGTCTTCCGGCGAGGTGGCGGAAGCCGTGGAGTCACACTCCGCTGCCTTCCACGAGGAGAGCCGCGTGAACCGCGGCTTCTCCGGCGTCATATCCGACATCCCTCTTTTCTGAGGGCCGGGGATGGCGCAAGACGCATCGGGAGGGCTTCGGCCCTCCCCTGCACAACCAACAACATCAACCTTGCCCCGCGAGGCGGTTTCTTCCGTCCCGCGAGGGGAGGTGGAGCCGTTTTCCGGGGCGTTTTAATCAGGAGGCCATCATGGCTGCTAACGAGAACGCCGGAAACGGCATCAGGAGCAACTCCATCGACGAGGTGGAGCTAGTAAAAAACGTCCAGTCCCTCAACGGGACTGTCGCCGGACTTTGCAATAGAAAGTTCGGCGCCGACGCGGAGATCCGCGTTGGCAGGCCGCCGTGCACCGACGGCAGCAAGATCTACCTCCCGGTGGATCTAGTGAGGATGGTCTCCAAGCCGGGGGCCGCCAGGGTACAAGCTCTTGGGTTCATCACCCATGAGCTCGGCCACTGTTACTTCACGGACATAGCGTCCATGAAAGTAATGGTCATAAAGGTCCGCGCCGCTGCGCGGGCCAAGCTCGACACCGCCAGGATGGAAGATCTCCATCTTGGCGACGAGCAGAAGGAGGCCATAGCCGATGCCTTCGCCGCACAGGCGCAGGAGTTCATCAATTGCGCGGAGGATCCGCGCATTGAATACGGCATGTGCCGGGTCTTCGGACTCTCCGCCAGGCCGCTCCTCGCCGTCGTTCACAGGGCGTACAACCCCACGGACGCGGAGAGGGCCGCCGCCGTGGAGGGCATGAGGAAGGAAAGCACCTTCAAGGTGCTTTCCTTCTGGCTCCTCGCGCTCCTTGAGAGGGAGCTCAGCGCCTACGAGGGCGTTGACCACTCCCTCGCCGGGGAGTACGAGGCCATCCTGGCCTCGCGCAGGCCCAGGGGGATGAAACGCCTCAAGGACCTCGCGGCGGCCTTCATGGCGAGCATCCGCAACGGGATGTTCACCAGAGGCACCTTCGACAGGGCAACAGGCGGGATCTTCGAGCAGATGGTCCGGCAAACAAAGATGCTGGATCCTCTTTTGAAGGATCTCGCAAAGCGCATGGCGAAAGGCGACCCGTCGTCCTGCAAGGACGGCGGAAAGGAGGAAGGCTCCGGCTCCGGCTCCGCCTCGGATCCTTCAGGCTCCCGCTCTGGCAGCGGAGAGGAGAAGGACGAGGGCGAGAAGCAGGAGTCCTGCTCCATCGGGCCGGGCGGCTTTCAAGCCGCCCTGCGGAAGATGGAGGAGGCCGATGGCAGCTACAGCGCCTCGGCGGTCGATAAGGCCAACCAGGCGCTGGAAGGGGCCAGGCTGAAGTCGCGCTCCGACTCCGATGCCGAGAAGTGGCATCGCTGGGGGTGCGGCCACAAGCTCTCCCGCCGCGAGGCGATGGAGTCGCTGGACGATCCTTTCGTCGTCAACAACGGCGACGACTACAGGAACCTCAACTGCCTGGCCTGGGAGGGCGAAAACCCTGCCGGGGAGCTCCGGCTGCGCCGCCTGATGGAGAAGTACAGGAAGGAGATCTCCTCCCTGTCCGTCAAGCTCCGCAGGGAGCTGGTCTCGCTTGGCGAGGCCAGGGGACCGGCGGTGGCAAGGCACGGCACCCGCGTCGCCGGAAGCCGCATCCCGCTGCTCGCCCAGGGAGGATTCACGCGCACCCCCTTCCAGGGGAAGGTGCAGATGCCCGTCGAGAAGACGAGCATCGTGATCCTCGTGGACGGCAGCGGATCGATGCTGGCCTTGGGCGACGAGGACAGGGAGCTGTCGCGCTTCGACGCGGCCTCTCTGGCCTGCGCGATGATCGGCGGCGCAATCAGCCGCTTCGAGGGCCAGAACCTCAAGCTGGCTGTGATGCGCTTCGACTCGCAGACCGCCCTCATCAGGAAGCCCGGCGAGGACTTCATGAGGGCGCTCGGAAGGCGCATCGGCCGCCCCACGGGGTCGACCGAGGGCTACGTAGCCACGGCCCGCGCGGCCCGGATGCTCATGAGGGATCGCGATTATCGAAAGATAATCATCACGATCACCGACGGCATCTGGGACGAGTACGCGAACTACGGCTCACGCGTCCATGAAGACGACGACTGCGTGTTTGCGCGCAACGGGTTCGGCTTCCTCCCTGCCCTTGGCATCGAGGACTACGGGATCAAGATCGATCTTGATTTCGAGCCGTTCCCGTTCACGGACAGCTTCGTAGTCCACCCGGAGACCCTTGCGGAGACCATCGGAAGCCTGCTTTTGCGCATTCTGCGCGAGAACAAGCAGAAGATGCTCCGCAGGGGCCGCGTGTGAGGCTCCTCCCAAGCCATAAGCCTTCTCTCAAAAGGCGCATCAAAGCCGCGGCGCATCCGCGCCCGGCTTTCCCTATTCAGTGCTAGAAATAAGGAGGTTCGCATGAACGCTTCTAGCAGCGGCGCCCCTAACGGGGCCGACCACGTGTTCGCCGCCTGCCGGGGGCGCTACGTGGAGCTTCTGACGCACTTCTTCCCTGGAATGTGCGACCTGGCAGTAAAGAAGATCGGGCGCGGCGTGCCTGATCCGTGGCGGCACTCGAAGTGCGACGGATTCAGGCTCAAGCGCGACTTCAACCAGTCGGGGCTGATGTTCTTCAACCAGAACATCTGGGGGGTCTCGGGCCCCTGCATCAACTTCTACAAGCTGATGCTCCTAACTGGAAGAGTCAGCACGCCGCGTGGCTTCTTCGAGGAGGTGGGAAGGTACCTGGGCCTGCCCGAGTACCAGAACCGCACCCTCACTTCCGCTGACCGGGCTGAAATAGCCCGCCAGCAGAAGGAAGCCGCTCTCAGGCAGGAGGCGTACCGCCGCGAGGCGGAGCGCCGCGAGCTTGAGGAGAGCGCCCGAGCCCGCGAGGCGAACAAGGCCCTCTGGACGGCCACCGTCCCGCTTTTCAAGGACGGCAGGCCCAACCCGGAGGCCCGCGAGGTGTGGATGTACTTCCACACGCGCGGCCTTGAAGGCCTCGCAAAGGCAGATCCCAGGGATCTGCGGGAGATCAGATGCGCAAAATCGCTTGCGTACTCTGGTCAGAACAGGAAGAGCTTCGCCGCAATGGTCTGCCACGTGCAGGATCCAAGCGGCGCGGGAGCGATGCTCCACCGCACCTACCTCCAGAACGGAAGGAAGGCGCCGGTGGAGAGCCCGAAGAAGCTCACCCACGCCGACCGCAGGCTCTCCTCCAAATGCCGCTTCATCAGGATCGGCAATGTTGCGGAGGGGATCTGCGGCGTGGCGGAAGGCGTGGAAACGGCATTGAGCTGCTTCCTCGCCACAGGCCTGCCCGTGTACTCGGCGGTGTGCGCGAACCTCCTCACGGAGTTCGTGCCGCCTGCCGGAACGCACACCGTCGTTGTCTTCGCGGACAAGGACGCGTCGCGCACGGGCGAGCTCGCGGCGAAGGCCTTGAAGGAGCGCCTGGAGCCTGAAGGCTACCAGGTGTTCGTCGTCCTGCCCAAGTCCCCTGTTCCGCAAGGAAGCAAGGGAGTGGACTGGAACGACGAGCTTCGGACGAAGGGGGCGAAAGCCTTTCCCTCGCACGATGCCATCCTGAAGGCTGCCGTCGCGGGCATCAGAAGGCGCGGCAGGATGCTTTACGGACTGCTTAGGCAGCAGGGAGCCGCAAAGAAGCCTTGAACGCTGTTCTGAATCAAATCCCCTCTGGCCTATGGCCGGAGGGGATTTTTTTTGTCCTCAACCCTGCCCCTTTCGGGCACCGGCATCATGGCCTGCTGTCTTAAATTGCAGGGCATCTGCTGAAATTGGAGAACCAAAATGCAACACAGAATTGGGATCGGAGGCAAGCTGATCTGCTCATACGCGCTCATAGCCCTGCTCACGCTCGCGCTCGGGCTGTCGTCAATTGCGAACATCTCAGGCATCCGCGACGCCGCCGGATTCACGAGGACCACCCTGGTTGAGCGCTACGGGCGCATGAGGAGCACGCTTGATGGCGTCCACGAGCTCCACACGCTCATAACCGCCCTGGCCTCGGGCAAGGCGCAGGAAAAGTCTCTCGCCGACGCGGACAGGCTGCTTGAGAAAACCGAGGCTGCGGCGGATGCCATGCAGATGGCGCGCTATCCGAAGGTCATAGGCCCCATCAAGGAGGCGACTGCGGAATACGCGAAGATCTTCCGCGCGAAGGTGCGCCCGCTCATCGAGGCGGGGGTGTGGAAGGACGCGCGGCAGGCCGTCGCGGCGGATCTCGATCCGCTGTACGCGCCCATCACCTACAACATCAGCGTTGTGAACGGATACCAGATCGACGCCGTGAAGAAGGAGGTCGATTCCCTGGCAAGCGCAGTTCCGCTTGTCGTCGCGATCACGCTCACGTGCGTGGTTCTGCTGGCCTGCGCCCTCATCGGCTGGTCGGTGCCGAGGTCGATCAGATCCGCAGCAGGCGAGGTGCTGGCCCATGCAAGAAGGATGGGATCCGGCGATCTTTCCGAGGCGGTGGAGACGGGCCGGGCCGACGAGTTCGGCGAGATCATGCGCGGCATGGAGGAGATGCGCAGAAGCTGGATCTCGATTGTCGGCAGCATACGCGCCACGGTCAGTGAAACCGCCGGAATGGTTGACGACATGCGCGCATCCTCGGAGAGGACCGTGGCCGAATCCGGAACCGCCCAGGACAAAGCCGGAACTGTCGCCGCAGCAGCCGACGAGATGGTCTCCACCACGGGCGACATAGCCAAGAACTGTCACGAGGCCGCCGGGGCCGCCGACGAGGCGTCAGCGACCACCGCCAAGGGCATGGAGCGCGCCAGCGCGATCATGGACGGGATCAAGGAGCAGGCAGGCCGCACCAGGGCCGACTCCGAGCGAATAACGGATCTCGCCGCCCAGACCGGGAAGATCACCTCCATAGTCGAGACGATCAACGAGATTGCGGCACAGACCAACCTGCTCGCGCTCAACGCGGCCATAGAAGCCGCGAGGGCGGGAGCCGCGGGCAAAGGCTTTGCCGTGGTCGCCGACGAGGTGCGGGCGCTTGCCAAGCGCACCTCGGACTCGATCCAGCAGATCACCTCGATGGCCGAGTCGATCCAGGCGGGGGCGAAGTCCGCCACCGAGTCGATGGACGCGTCGCTGGTCTCGATGAACGAGCTTGCCGCAAAGGCAGGAGGCGTTGGAGATCTGCTGACAGGCATAACCGCCTCGGTTTCAGGCATGGCCTCCCGGATCACGCAGATCGCGACCGCCGCCGAGGAGCAGACTACCGCCACCTCCGAGATCTCGTCGAACATGCAGGCAATCTCGCAGTCATGCCGCAGCTTCGCATCCGACGCCAGGCTCTCCGGGAAGAAGCTGGACGGCTGCGCGGCGGGCATGGCCCGGCTTGAGCAGGCAGTCGAGAAGATCAGAATCTAGGACTCGAACAAGAAGAGAAACCATGAAATTTAACTTATTGATAGCAAAAGCAATAATTGGGGGGGGGTAGTTTAGCCTTCCTCGCCTGCGCACAGGGAGCCGAGGAGTCTGCCTCCACCGTGATCCAGGTGAGACCAGCCTTCGACGCGCAACTTGTGGTCCATCCAACGCGCAGGCTTTACCAGCAGACAAGGGGCAAGTGGGGGTGCCGCTGCTTCGGCCCGGACGGCGGCAACGGATTCGATCATGTGTACTTTGTTGCCAAGGGGGAGTCGGGGCAGACTGCCACGCTTAGCTGGACCCAAAAGGAGAAGGTCTGCAAGACAAGGGAGTTCAGGGTCGGCAATACCGGCGGAGCATGGGTCTGCACAAAGGAGGTGTGGGAGGACGTGCCGAAGAGAAGTGTGCTGACAATCGGATCAAGCGGCCTTGTCGTGTTCGAGGCGGCCATCGCGGGAAAAGGCGAGGGCAGCCTGTCCTCGACCTTCATCACCTACGGCGGATCAACCGTCCCGCTGTCCTCCCTTCCGCGCTCTTACAGCAACCACCGTGTCGCAACGCATGTGGACGCCACATGCCCTGCAATAGAGAACTGCGGCGGCCAATCAGGCAACGCCAAGCCAATCAGCGACGCGCTATGGGACGATCTGCACGACTACACCTACTGACAACTCCAGCCCCTTTGCCGCTCGGCCTTTTCGACCGCGCGGCGCGCGCATGGCCGGACTTGAGAAGGCTATGGAGAAGATCAAGATCGCCTGACGGAAGCGGCGGCTTGCAACTCTTGCCCCGTGGGCGGCGCACCGCTTTCCTTGCATCAGGAAGAATGGCATGGGCAGTTGAAGTCCCAACCGCCCTGGCAACAACAGGGAGAAACCCAAATGAAGAACTTTTTGCTTTTAATATCAGCTACATGCCTGCTGGGGGGGGTGGAAGCCCTCGCTAATGAGAGTGCTCAGACAACCATAAACGTGCAGCAGCCATGCTTATGCCTCAAGTTCAAGCCGGGGCACTTCTCTGCCGGCGGCTTTAGCAGATGCAGGTTCGACTACTCATCGGCAGATGATTTTAAACAAAAATTCATGAAAAATGACTGCCCTACCTGGAATGATTCCTGGAGTAATGGAGGATCGAATGGAGGTAATGCTTGTAATTATTCTCTTACTTTCGAAATAGTAATCGAGAACAATGAGTTTTTTGTTCAGCCACATTGGACTGAGAAGTGCTGGAGGTGGGATGGGGATAGCGACTCCAACTAACCATGTTCCAGCCTCTCGCCGCAGCCGCACCGGCCCGCCATCGCGGGCCTTTCCCTCCCAGGCTAAGGCCGCAGGCGACTTATAAGGAAATAAAAGCCATCTGCCATGCGGAAGGCTCATCCTGGCCTTCCGCCCAGTACTCCGTGCGCCAGCACGGCTTCGGCTACTGCCCGCCGTCCTTGTGCAAGTCGAGCGACTTTGCCTTGAAGAAGCCGATCGACGGCTCGACGCCCGGGTAGTCCCCGCCCTCGAAGGTCTTCAGGAGGGCGTCGAGGATCTGCCTCGCGCCCTCGACTGGCACGGCCATTCCGATCTGCCTGCGGGCGCTCTCCTTGCTCCCGCAGAACATGAAATCGTCCGGGAAGGTCTGGAGCCTTGCACGCTCGCGGTTGGTAAGGGCGCGGTTTTCAGACCAGTGGTAGATGTGCGTGCCGCCGCCGCCCGAACCGGTGACGGTGTAGGCGGGCTTTGACGGATCGAGCCTGCGGTAGATCTGCGATAGGCGCGCACCCTTGACATTGAGCCGCAACCTCTCGGGAAGCCTGCCCGCCTCCTCTGCCTGCCAGATGTTCTCGCCGGGCCTGATGCATGACAGGCGCTCCTCGACGATCCTGGACTGCCTCGTGGGCTCCTGGTTTGGGGCGTCGGCGGGGATCCCCTCAAGCGCCTTCCCGCAAGGGACTGTCTTCCCCGACGGCCTTGGAACCTTGAAGCGCATCCCCAGATCGCCCCTGATCCCGATCATGATGATCCTGTGCCTCGCCTGCGGGATCCCGTACTCCTCGAACTTGTAGAGGTTGGCGGTGATGTCGTAGCCAAAAAGTCCAGCGTTGTTGAGCGAGGCGAGGATGAGCTTGAACGCCCTGCCGTCGTTGGCCGAGGAGAGGCCGCTCACGTTCTCGGCCATGAAGAACACCGGGTTGACGCGGGAGATGTACCTCACGCCGTAGGAGAAGAGGCCGCCGTAGTCTCCCTCAAGCCCCCTGGTCTCGCCGACAAGAGAGAAGTCGTTGCACGGGAAGCCGTAGAGGAAGCCGTCGGCGGGCGGAAGCGCGCCTATGTCAACCTTGCGGATGTCCTCGCAGATCACTTTTGCGCCGGGCTGGTTCTTGAGGACGTTGAGCTTGTAGGTGCGGCAGGCGTCCGGATCGTAGTCCGTGGACCAGACGTGCTCGAAGCGGTAGCTTTCGCTCCTTGCCTCGTTGAGTGCCAGTCCTATTCCGCCGGGGCCTGAGAACATCTCGGCAACGCGGATCGGAACGCCGGGCCTCAGTTCCGGGAGCTTGACGGAACTCCCACTTCCGCTTCCTTCAAGCGCCGCCTCCTTGCCTTCGTTTCTGGAAAATTCCAAAATCAGCTCGCGGGCCTTGACCGCGGGAGCCACCGACTCCCTGGCGCAGGCGCGTGAAAAGCTCTGTGCCTCGCTGTCGGCGAGGCGGATTTTAAGACTTGCTGAGCGCATTTGAGACCCCTTTTTCAAGCTACGAAACCATTATGCTCAGAACCAACGAGACAAGCAAGCCGGGCGTCGCATTCGAGCCCGAGTTCGCCGCCTGCCTGGCGGCTTCATCCAGCACCGACATCTGCGTCGGATACTGCAGCAGGGACACCGTGCGCAAGTACCGCGCCAAGATGATCAAGGCCGCCGGACGCGGAAGGCTCAGGCTGATCATCGGAATGTACTCGTCCCAGGGCAATTTCCCCCCAAAGCTCTACCGCGTTCTTGTGGATCTGCACCAAGCCCTGGCAAAAGCCTCCCCCGGAAGCGGCGTTTTCGTCACAACGTGCGACTACCACGGCAAGATCTACCTGTTCGACGCCCTGCTTCCCGAAGGCGGCGGACACCCGGAGACTGCGGGAGCGTGGCTCGGCTCCTCAAACTTCTCCCCCGCCGGCCTGTGCGGTCGCCGCGAGGCCATCGTGCGGCTTGCGGATCCCTCAGACGTGCGCGAGGCAGCCGCATACGTCGAATACCTCTGCTCGATGAAGGCAGTTCCCGTCACGGGAGTGACGCTCACCAAGCCGCCTGCAAGCGCGAGGGAGACGCTGTTCCGGATGAAGCCGGAGAAGTCCCTTCCCGCAAGCCTTGTTCCTGACGGGAGCATGGAGATAGAGCTGAATGTCGCCCGGCAGGCGGAGAGCGGACTCAACCTCTGCAAGGGGGCCGGACGCAAGACCAAACTGAAGTACACGCCTCGCGACTGGTACGAGGTTGAGATCTCGTGCGACATAAAGGCAAGGCGCAATCCGCTGTACCCGAAGACGGACAACGCCCCGCACCAGAAGCGCAACGCCTTCCAGAAGACGAGCAACCACTGCGAATTCGACGCCTACCTCACCGACGGAACGCACTACTGGAAGTGCCGCCTCTCCACCTACTCCGACGGCTACAAGGCGATGGGCAGCAAGCCGAGGACGCTTCTAGGCGAGTTCATGAAGGGGATGCTGGAGCAAAGCGGCCTTCTCAAGCGCGGGGAGACCATAACGCAGGAGATGCTTGAGGACTATGGGAGGACCACCGTAACCCTCACGCGCTACACCGACACGGCAAGGACGCCCGATCCGGAGGGGAAGCTCAGGGACAAGGTGTTCGTGCTTTCGTTCGAGAGGCCTGCCGGCGCGGGGAGCTGGCAGGACAACGGACAGGAGGCGGACGAGGAATGAGCGGAGATGGCGTATTTGAGAATACCAGACGCTGGAGCAAAGCCGCCGCTAAGGAAGCGCGCTCCATCTGAGGGGCGGCATCCGCGACTGCGGGATCACTCATCTAAAACTGCCCCTTTGCCGCGCGGCTCTTGGAATTGCGCAGCGCATGATGATGTTGCGGCGCTTTTGCCACTTCATCAGGACAAGCAAATGAAGTTTTACAACTATTTGATATTAGGCATATTATTGCCTGGGGGGGGTAAGCGCCTCAGCATCGGAGCACACCGCCAGCACGACTATCACAGTCCAGGCACCTATCAAGATCGTGCGGCATCCCACCTTGAGGCTCTACCAGCAGTCGAGGGGACAGTTCAGCTGCGCCTGCTTCGGCCCCGTGGGCGGCGCGGGGCCGGACACGGACTTCCTGCACGTTCAAGGAGTCAATCAGCTCTCAATCCGCTGGAAAGCAAGAAAACGCGTCTGCACGCGGTGGAAACAAGTCAGCTCGTCAACGGGCCAGGGCGTGGGCAACGTCTGCGACAACTACGAGTGGAAGGACGTTGAGGAGCACGAGGACTATCTTTTAAGGGGAAGTGCCTGGATTCAGGTTAAGAACGAAAGCGGCTGGCTCGTCATGGATGGCAAGCGCGCCGAGTGGAGCACCATCCCTCGCGAGTACTCCTCGCATCAGGTTGCATACCATGAGTACGCGAACTGCCCTTCTGGCGAGAACTGCGGAGGCACCTCCTCCAAACACGGCCCAATCTCAAACGAGCTTTGGGACGATCTGCACGACTACACCTACTGACAAATCCTGCCCCTTTGCCGCGCGGACCTATGGACCGCGCGGCGCATCATTGGATCGCGGCGCCTATGCCGCTTCATCAGGACAAGCAAATGAAGTTTTACAACTATTTGATATTAGGCATATTATTGCCTGGGGGGGGTATCGGCTGCCCTAGCTGCTGAGAATACCGCCCAAACGACAATCAGCGTAGAGGCGTGCGGGTGCATAAAGGTAAAACCGGGGCACTTCCAAGGGCCAGAAGGACCTAATGGGTGTGCGTTCGACTACACGAGCGCAGAGGATTGGGCGAGAAAACTCAAATCCAATCGTTCATGCTCCGGGTCCTACTGGGAGGGTGCCTATGATATATGCAGTCCTACCTACTACTGGCGCGTAAGTGCAGATGAGAACGGCCTTTATGCCAAACCTGTCTATTTTTCTACATGTTCGCACAGTGAAAACGATAGCAGTAATTGACCCTGCCCTACTTCATGCAGGCGGCCTTTAGGCCGCCTTTTCTTCCGTCAAATTGCAACAATCAGTGCATAAATACACAAATAGTGATATCTGCCCTCCAAATAATTTGCACACAATTCCAAATCATTAGTTATATAGTGCTACAAGTATTACAAATAATATTGATCTATTTGCGCACTAATACTATCTTCAAGGCATGAAGTGTTTTTGAGGAAACGAAACAGAATCTTTCCCCGAAACCAGTTATCAAAAACACGAGGCCAAGACCATGAACGCATATTCCCTCATCAGCGCGCTAGTCCGCTTCTCAAGCGACATCGTGAGCGCCGCCTTCATCCTCCTCTGCGCTGTTACAATTGTCTCGGCGCAAAGCGACCTGCTCTGCTCGTTCTTCGCGCCGTTCTTGCAGTTCGCAAGCCAGATCACGGCGGTGCGCGGGCTGCTGCTGTTCGTAAGGAAATAAATCAAACTTCAGGTGCTGGAGATGATCATGAAAGCAGAAATGATGCTGGCGGCAGCATTAGGCGCTGCAGTCCTTAGCGGATGCGGCTCAACGGAGGATGCCGGATATGGGACGTTTGATGCGTCCGTCAGTGATAATTGGCTTGAAACAAAAGCCTGGGAAAAATTCATGAAGCCCGGCGCAACTGATGGCTTCGACTCAAGACGGCTATTCTTTTCCCTTTTTGCAATGAAGCAATGCTACATTCTTGATGGGACTACGCCGGAGTGTCGAAAGGCAAAAGGCGAAGCCCGGGGAATGCTTAGTGCGCTTGACACAAAATGCTTTTATGGCAACGGCAAAGCCTGCATGATGCTCGGCGACATGATTGACGATTTCTACGACGATGATCCATCAAAGATAGACAGTTTTGTACTATACAAAAAAGCTAAAGGACTGCCGCCGAATGAACGCATTATTGATTGGGCTGGCGCTGAAAAGGAATTCAACTCATTCCATGCTTGGCTAGATCTTCCTTCTGCAAGGCTTGTCGGACAATATTTCAGACATCTGGCCGGAAATGAAAAAATGACTCCCGTTCCTCGCCTGCTTGCAGAATCCAGCAAGAAGGCTTGTTATGCCAAAGAACCGGATCCGTCGGCATGCGCAAGGTACGCACCGACATATCCCCCTGCTGTGGCAATAGGTCAGTTGGAAAGAGGGTACAAAATGGGTGATCCTCTTGCCGCGCTCAAGCTGTTCCAGATATATGCCGGAGCAGGGTTTGCCGATATGGGGGGTGTGAAGGGAGATATCGGATTTGAAGGGTTTGAGGACGACGCCAAGTCGTGGTTCTACTTAAACGAGACTTGCAGGCTGTCAGGTACTCCAGAGCTTTGCAATGGCATCACGAAAGAAAATGTGTGGACTGCCAGAAAACACAAGGGCGACGTTTTCAAATGGGCTTATCCGGTCTATGGTGATGATGAAAAGTCGTATTCCAGAAACAAAAAACCTTGGCTCACAAAGCAAGCTGATGGAGTGATGCTTCACGTGCCATATCAATTCTACGCAATTGCATGTTACCTGAACGTTCCTGCAACTGGGTGTCGCTAAAGTAGAGTTAGAAAGGTAAAGAAAACCGCCGATCACGGCGGTTTTCTTTTGATTTAAAACGGCGAGCCGGGCATGTCTCCGTCCCCTCCGCCCTTGTTGCCGTTCTTCTTCCTGCCGAGCATGGCATTCTTGTCCTGCGCGCCTTGCAGCACGTGCGCGGAATTAACCTTGGACGTGGCTTTGCCTGCCGAGTCGATCGCGTGGATCACTCCATCCTGATCGTTCTTGTCAAGGTTTGAGAAGGCGTCCCTGACTTTCTGCTCGGAACTGGCAAGGTGCGCGTTGACCTGATCGGAATACTGCCGCGCCTCGGATGCGGCCTTTACTTCGTCCTGGTATTTGCCAAGTTCGGTCGGGCGGACTCCGCCGCCCAGCAGCGGGGATGCGTGCCCATTGTATTTCTGGTTGGCCAGTTCAACGCCTTTCTCTTGTATGACCTTGAGGCCAAGCCCCTCGTACTGTGCCTTCATCCTGTCAAAAACCGCCGCAGCCTGGGCGGGATCCCCGTTAATTCCGAGGTTCGGCAGGACCTCGTTCGCCCTATCGGCGGCAAAGGTGCTCACAGCGTCCCCTAAATCGTGTCCGTTCTCCTCCCAGCGCTTCATGATTGAGCCGTAGGCCTGCTCGCTTTCCTTGGTCGATCCAAACCAGCCGTTAAAAAGTCCGCCGGTTCCCAGTGCTCCAGCCCTCTCTTTCATGCCGCTTCCCGCATCACCTGCGATGGTCGTCGTGCCGTGCGCCTCCCGGCCCTCCCGTGCGGACTCTTCAAGACCGGCGTCAATTTCAGGAAGGCGCTTCTCTGTCTGGGCGTCTATCAGTTCGTCAGCCTTCTGCTTGGTGCCCTCGACCTTCTTGCGTCCCCAATCCTCGGCAGCTGTCATTGCCCGGTTTCCTGAAGCCTGCACGCCCGCCGCTCCTCCTGCCAGCACTTTTGTTGCAGGTCCGGCGGTTGCGGCTATCTGGTTGTATCCGGCCTGTGCGCCTCCTGCCAGCCTGCCAAGTTGCGCCCCGATGGCCGCCCTGTCCACGCCGGTACTGTTGACCGGCGACGTTAATTCAACTCCGGCGAATCCGCCATGATAGGCTGCGCTCAAGGACATCTGCTGCTCGGCGGATCCTTTTCGTGAAATGAGATCCGATGCCGCCATCAGCTCCGCGTTGCCGGCATCGCCAGCCGCCGCGTCCATGTAATAGTTTTGGAGAGCCTGATAATCAGCACTGTATTGGTCCATCAATGGCCTGGCTGTCTGCATCACAGCTCCTCTTCCTCCGTTCCTGTTGATTTCCCTGGCGAGCTGGTCGAGAGCAATATTCTCGGTGAAGCCGAACTTTTGATCCTTTTGCTTCGATTCCGAGTACGAATCGGATGACTGCTTTACATCTGATGCCTGCTGCATCAGTTTTCCCTCCGTAGAAGCAGAGTTGGTCGCCGCCTGCTTGAACATCTGGTTGGTGGTCAGGCTGCCTGCCACGCTCGTTGCAACCTCATTGGAAAACTGCTTGTCGTAGAGGGCTTTGTTGCTTGAGTCTTGGGCAAACTCCTCAAGAGCAGTCGACGAAAGGTTTTTGACATGGTTTTTTTCGTAGTCAAAAGAGCCGCCGCCCCACATATCGGCCACACTGTGTCCTGCCTTGAACCCCATTGCCAGCTTGGAGGCAATCGAATAAGCGTCCCCTCTGCTCATGCTGTCCCCAAACTTCTGCTGAAGCCCGTTCGCGAGCTGATCCATCGTGCTCTGGGACTCCGTGCTCATTCCAGACTTTGAATTTTGGAAGGCGGCTTGGACTGCCTGCTCTCCTCCAGTACTCAGGCTCTTGCTCCAGCCTGTTCCAAGCGAGGCTGCGAAGCTGGACGCATGCTGACTCAAGCTGTTCATCGCCGCGACGGTTGAATTGCTAAGTCCATGCGAAAGCGATATTGACCCCAGCTCGTAACCTCCGGTCTTCGCCACGCCGAGCGCCGCCGTGGCTCCCGGCAGCCCCTGGACCACCGGCCCGTTCTGCAATGCGTCCGGCACAAGGGTCTTCTCGTTGATGAAGTCGCCGCCCGACATGCGGTTGGTGAACGCGGTCAGGGCGTACATCGAGCCGGAGAAGAGAAACAGCGTGAGCACTGGAATAAGCGAGAGGAACAACCCGGAATGGCCGATCCAGTCCGACGTGACCTCGGCCAGCTTGTTGACCGTGTACATCGAGTCGAAGGCCGCGCCGTTGGAATACTCGCTTGACAGGCCCTGCAGCTCAAGCATGCCGCGCCTGAGCGCCGAGGACATGTAGCTGTTGACGATCGCCATGACGGGCAGCCACGACTGCACCCACAGCAGGAGCATGAAGTACTTGAGGGCGAGCTTGATGCCGAAGACGCCCATCATCAGCAGGATCCCGGCGAACGGCGCGATGCCGTAGGCGAAGGCCTCGATGAAGGCCATGCACGGCCTCGCGGCGTTCTTGAACATCTCGCCCTCCGAGGCGAACTGGACGTTGCGCTGCCTGCGGGCGTTGTTGATCATCGCCGCAGAGGTGAAGTCGCGCCCGTCGGCGAAGAACTTCTGCTGCCCAAGGTAGAGCATGTCGTCCCAGATCGACGCCTGCGCCAGCTTCATGGCCTCGTTGGAACCGATGTTGAGGAGCTGGAGCGCGGAGTTGATCCTCTCCTCGCCGTCAAGGTCTCCAAGGGACTTGCCGGTTGTCGGATCGACTCCGCTGCGGTCGTGATCGACTACCGAGTTGATCGCGCGCTGGAGCGCCTTGCCGCTGAGCTTTGCCATCATTCCGGTGATCGCGGCGTAGCCGTCGGCGCACGAGACGGTGCGGCAGTTCTTTCCGCCCCCTTCGCAGATGCGGGTGAAGTAGTTGGGGCTGTCGAGCGCGATCGCGTTGGCGCGGCTGCCCGCGCCGTTGCCGTCGTTCGTCACGGAGGCGTGGTATATGCCCTCGAAGGTCTTGTAGCGGAGCTGGACTGCGGTGATGGTGCAGTCCTTGACGTAGTTTGACGCGGAGTACCTGAAGTCGGCGGGGTCTCCGCTGGTAAGTTTCGAGCCTGCTCCCACCGTGCCGTCGGCGTTTCCGTTTGCCATGTCTATTGCGTTGATCAGCGTGTCGCTTGAGCCTATGCGCGAGAAGGTGTTGAGGACGTAGAGCGCGTCGCCAAACGGCGAGCCATGACCGCCGGGGCCGGTGAGCGTCGTTGTCGCGGTGACGGACTGGAATGCCTGCTCCATGAGCCGGGTCAGGCCATAGCCAATGTTGGAGATGGCCTCCCCGGTGAAGGCCACGCCGGAGGGCACGTTTGAAACCTTGCGCGTCTCGCCGGAGTAGACATCCTCGATGTAGACGGTGCTGGTCTTTCCAAAAAAGAAGGTGAAGGCGATCACGCACACGGTGAAGGCCGGGAGGTTGAATCCCTTCTGGGTGAGCACGGACTCGAAGCCCATGATGATCACGCCCAGCAGGCCGCCGATGGAGACGGCGGCGGTGAAGTCGCCGGTCCCGCACACCATCGCGATCGCGTTGAGAACGTTCTCAAGGATCAGCGGATCCCCTACGCTGTAGATCGTGTCCATTTGCCCCTCCTCACTCGGCCTTGGCCTTGAGCGCAGGCGAGAACGGAAGCTGCTGGCCGTAGGATCTGATCTGCTGCACCATCTCGTAGAGGGCCGGGAAGTCGCCGTAGAGCTTCTTGAGATCCTCGTACTCGTTGTTGTTGTTCTCGCGGGAGCGCTGGATCTGCTCAAGCGCGGGCCCGACGCCGTTGCCCTGGACATTGTTGAGCGACTGCTCGGCGGCGCGGAGCGTCGAGTCAACCATCTCATGGGCAAGGTAGCTTGCCGTGACGGCGCTCAGGCGCTTGCCGAACTCGAAAGCCGCGCCGGTGGTGCCGCTCTCCCACGCGCTCGACATCGCGAGGCGCTTGACCTCGGATCCGAGGTTGAACGGGATGTTGCTTATGAACCTCGCCTCCTCCTCGGTCACGTCGTTCTGGCGGCGGTTGCCGTCAGTCGCCAGCTTGCCGATGATGCCGCCGCTGCACGCGGCGTCGCCGCAGAGGGTGTTGTAGATCTGCTGCGTGAAGCCTCCAACGGGCAGGTCGGACAGCGTGCCGGAAGTGGGGTTCTCGCACTCGTCGTCGTTGCAGATCCAGTATTCGAGCTTCCTGCCGTTGGCACCCATGCCGGTCACCATCTCCTTGAGCGAGATCTTGGGCGCGAGGAACCTCTGGACCTGCACCGAGTCGGTGGAGTTCGAGCCGCTGCCGGAGGCGGACTGCGACGACGATGCGGAGGTGGGCTTTGCGATCACGATCGATCCCGCCGCGCTCAGGATCTCCTGCCTGATCGACTTGGCGCTGGTGCCGAAGCTACTGACGAGCGCCGAGTACTGGCCGCCGGTCACGTTGGTCTTCTGGAGCGCCTTCCACACCACGTTGCCGTAGACGCCCAGATCCTTGGCTGTCTGCGGATCTCTCTTTGAAAGCGACTGCTGCGGGGATGATGAGCCGCCCTTGCTGATCGCGAACATATCCATCACATCGCCCCAGTCGCTCTTGACGCCCTGCATGGTTGACTGGAACATCGCTGTCGCAGATGGAGCTCCGTCCTTATGGGGGATGCCCAGCGCGTCTCCAATGTCGGTTGCAATGCCCATCGCGAGCTGGCAGGAATTGGAAAGCAGGTGGTTGAGCCTCTGGATGATGTCCTGGAACTTCGCCATGATCTTCGCCAGCTTCTCGGAGATGAAAGACACAGCCGCGTAGAAGAGCACTGGGGCGGCGTTGGAGACGATCGATCTGAAGAGCTGTATGAGCTGCTCGGCGTTGATGAACGAGAACGAGCCGCCGAAGAGGTCGATGCCGCCGCATCCTCCGTTGACCGAAGGCGGCGTGAAAGACATGACGTTCGTGTTGAAGATCTTGGTGCGGGCGTAGATGGAACCGCCGGAGAAAACACCTCGGTTGGCGTTGTGGTAGGCGCCCGCCGAGGTCGTGTTGCTCATGTCGCCCAGGAGCGTGTTCATCATGCCCTTGAGGAAGGAGGCCTGCGCCACGTTTCCCATCGGAAGGGCAAGCATGGCCCCGCACGCCAGCGCGAGGGCCGAGTTGCGCGCCCACTTCCTGCCCGCCAGCGCGGCGGACGCCGCGCGATCCCTGATCTTCATGTCCATGTCTCCTCCTAGTACCCGCGAGGCACGAAGCCTGCCGGGATCTCCTTGTACTTCGCGTCGCGGATCATCTCCACGAGCTTCTGCGGCTCGATGAAATTGGTGTTGTTCCCGTAGGGATCCCTGCCCCCCAGCTCGCCGAGCCTGCCGGAAAGCTCGGAGCTAGGCGAAAGGACGCCTGACAGCGAGGTCGCGTCCTCGTAGGCCTTGGCGTAGTAGAACTCCGAGTCCGGAAGCCATCCGTACTTGTGGGCGGCGCGGATGGCGCGGGAGTTGAAGTCGCTCATCGAGACCATGCCTTGCAGCAGCGGCTTTACGGTGTTGGTGCCGGAGTCGTAGAGCATGGTTGCCGGAAGGGCGAGGATCTTGAAGTAGGACTGCGCCTTGGGATCCACCGTGTAGTCAGGGAAGAGCTCGGCGCTCTTGCTCCCCTGCTCCGGCTCGTCGAGCGAGACCGCCTTGACGGTCAGACCGTAGATCGACTCCATCTGCTTGAGCACGCCTGCCTGCTCGTCGCACAGCTCGCAGGCGTTCTTGAATACGTAGAACACGCCGACCTTGGAATAGAGGCGGGAGAGGAGCCTTTCGTTCTCCGCGACCCTGTAGGCGCGGTTGCGGATGTTTGCGCCGCCCGCGATCGGCCCCCTGGCAGCCTCGTCAAGGAAGGGATCTCCCTCCACCGCAAGCCTGCCGGAATTGGCGAACTGCTCGGAGCGGTCGAGGGCGAGGCGCTGGACGTAGAGGTAGGCTCTGACGTTCGCCACGGTCGGGTTGTCGAGGGCGAGCTGCATGTAGGAGTCGAGGTTCTTCTGGATCCACGCGGTGGAGCCAACAGGCGGAGCCTTTTTCGCGGCAGGCTCCTCCTGCTTCTTCTCGGGCTTTGCCTGCGCGACGACGGGGGGCTTCGCCTCCTCCGGCTTCTTCTGCTCCGGCTTTTTCCGCACCGGCTCCTTGGCGTACCACCAGTAGCCTTCGGACGACTTGTCCCAGAACGAGCCTTCGCCCGGCTTGGCCGCCTGCGGGGCCGCCGCCGCCGAAGCGGCAATGGCCGCGGCAACGAGCGCCGCCGCGACTCTTGAGATGGTTGGATGTCCGGGCATATCTCCTGCCTTCACGTCGAGACTGTTTTCCTGAGTGGATCTTCCGCCCCCGCCGGAAAAGCGCCCTTGCGGGACGGGGCAGTTTTCAAAAAGCCCAAGAGGCGTCCATCGACCAGTGCGTTGGAACGCCACGGGATTGGATATTCATGCGCTTTTCTGGCGCTGCATGCTCTTCCAGCAGGCATGGTGGAAAGACATTATAATTATCCTAGAATTAGGAACGTGCGGAAGTTCCTCCGCACACGCCGAACACGGCAGGCCAGTCCGTCCTGCCGATGTCAAAGTCAACTCATGGTGCGTTGGATAAAATGGCCTCTCTCCTCCATTTAAAGCCAGTTTGCGCCCGCCTTGCAGCGGCGCTGGTTCTCTGCTCCTCGCTCTCTTTTGAGCCTGCCGGGGCCTCCCCTGTCTTCAAGGCTGCGGCCCTGGGCGGCTCGGTGTACGACTCCATAGGACAGAGCGAGGAGGTGGATCCGCTCCTGCTGTACGCGGTGAGCCTCACGGAATCGGCGTACAACGCGGGGGTTAAGGGCTTTGTCAAGCCGTCCGTGTACGCCATCCGCACTCCGAACGGAGCCATCTATCCAAAGGATCTGGACGAGGCCAAGCGCCAGCTCTGGACGGCGGTTAAAGCCTACGGCGCAAGGCGCATCGATGTCGGACTCATGCAGATCAACGGACAGCACTGGCATCGCCTCGGCCTGCCGGTGTTCGCGCTGTTCAACCCGAAAGTGAACGTCAGGTTCGGCGCGAGGATCCTGAAGGAGGCCATGCGGTCCTCCCCGGAGGATCTGGCAGTCGGCATAGGCCGCTACCATTCCTACACTCCTTCCCGCGCTGTTCCCTACGGCAGGCGGGTGCTTCAGATCTACAGCAGGATCAAGGGGCTTTGACATGGAGAAGACAGATGCAGGATCCGCAAGCCTTATGCGGCCAATCTCATGCGACGGAGTTTCCGAGGAGGCCAAGGACTACATCTACCCTCGCCGCCGCCGCGACAAAAACAGGTTGTGCAAGGACATAGATCTGGGCGAGGCCGGAAAACAGCGCCTGGTGTGCGATCCTTACGGCTTCTTCGCCAATGACTTTCTCAAGCCCTGCCCTCTGCTCGAAAAGGCCGAGCGGGAGCTGTGGTCGATGCTCCTCAACGGACTGCGCTCGCCAAGCGATGAGGTGGCGGGGGTCATGCGCCGCGCCTTCGGAGTTTCGCCTCAGTTCGCCAGGATCATCCGCGCCGTGCCCGATGATCTGTTCGAGGCCAATTCGGCGGCCCTGCTTGAAACAGAGTTTCTTTCCTTCGCTCCGCCCCCTTCTCTCCAAAGGCAGATCACGGCGGCGCTCGGATGCGCCGGAACGGCGGGATGCTCTTCCGTCCGCCGTGCGGATCTCAACCGCCGCTCGGCTGACATCATGCTCTGGAGCATTTACGGCCAGCTTGCGTCCTCTGATGCATTCAGCACCATGTTCCTGCGCTGCGGCCTCTCGCAGCCGCTGATCGAGGCCATCGCGGAACACGGCTCCTACGCCGTCGCGCTGGCGGCGATCTCGCTCTCGCCCATGCTCCAGCTCAACATGCGCTGCACCGAGGCCGTGGCCGCGAACATTCTCCTATCCGAAGGCGGAAAGGAGCTTGAAGGCCTGCTGTTCCTCAAATGGAAGCAGATCTGCTCCGGCAACGAGGCGGATAGGGACTTGATAAGGCGCAAGCTCGCCTCTTCTTGAAAGGCAGGCGGAAGAAGGACGATTGGCAAACGGCAAGCTGCCTGCCGCGACGGCGGCCCGGGCAGGGCGCAGGAGGAAACTTGAATGACATTCGACCAAGTGCCTGATCTGTGCGAGGTGAAGATCAACAACCTCGACAGTTCCACGCTCCAGCGGAAGCTGGACGCACTCTACACGTTATTCAACCACGGGATCAGCAAGGGCAACAGCGACATGCTCACCGGCCTCGATCACCGGCTCTCGCACAAGGTGCTCTTCGAGCTGTGGGTCAACCTGCATCCTCATGCCGAGATCCGCCGCCACCACACCACGATGGCCTCCGGCCTGCTTCGCTCCACGCGCAGCGGCCCTGGTGCGGCTTTGGCGCTCATGCTTCTGCTCTATGTTCGATTCCACCGCTTCTCGCCGCTTGAGAAGCTTGATGTGAACGCGGTGCTCATGGCGTGGCTGCTTGCCGGCAGGCTGCTGGAACGGAAAGGACTCAAGATCAAGACCAACATCAACAACCTCGTCACGCTTGCCTACCACATGAACAGGAAGCTGGGAGAGCTGGCCCGAACCGATTTTCCTGCGATCGAGTGGGATCAGAGGCTGCGCTGCTTCTGCGCCCGCCCCTGCGGCAGCCCGGAGGGGGCTGGGCGTTCAAGGAGCTTGAGTCTTGACGAGGCGGAGAGGAAGCTCAAGGCGCTTGCGCTTCGCAAGTCCGCCTGATCTAAGTTGCGATGCTTCAGGCCGCGCTCCGGCGATGCTGCCGGGCGCGGCCTTTCCTTATCCACTACATGCGCTCAAGAGCGCTGTAAGGACCTGCCGCCTCTTGCAGGAAGTCGCTCCACTTTTGCATTGCGTCAATCCTCTGCTCGTAGAGGAAAGTGCGATCGTATCGCATGTGGACGCCCGTGGTGTACGAGTGCTGGAGGCAGGCCATGCCTGCCTGGTACTGTATGTCGGACCGCGACGCGAAGAACGCGGCTCCCGCAGCCCTAATTCCGTGCGGCTTGAGGATCTGGCAGCCTGTCGCGTTGAGAGCGGCTGGGATCAGGGCGTTGTCAAGGTGCCTGGCCGGATTGGAGCGGGCTGGAAAGTACCAGATCCTGCGTGCCGTGTTGAGGGAGCGCTCCTGGGCGGCGAAGAGCTCCTGCGCGTATGGAGTGAGCGGAATGGAGAACTCGTGCAGCGTCTTGTTGTCGAAAGTCGCCAGACGCCTGATCCCGTTGCGCGGATCCGGAAGGATCTGCCCGATCTTGATCTTCACCAGTTCCCCGGTGCGCAGGAGCGTGTAGAAAAGGATCTCGAAGAGGATGCGGTATGGCGGCTTGAGCTGCGACACGTAGTCGCGGAAGAACGTTCTTATCCCGCCTCGCAGATCGTGCGGGTCGAGGCTCTTGACGGGAACCGATGGGCGCTTGCGGACAATGGGCTTCAGCTTCAGAAGCGGGTTGGACGGCACCAGCTCCAGCGCCGCCGCGTAGTCGAGGATCATGTTGAGATCCGTGAGAAGCGCGTGCGCGGCATTCTCGTTTGCAGCCTTGACGGCGAGCACGACGTTCCTCAGCCCTCCGCATTCAAGCAGTGCGCCCGCATCAGAGGACCAGAACCTTCCGGTGTACTTCCAGATCCTCCGCCGCACCTGATCAGCGTATTTCGTGCTCTTCTCCCGGCTCCATTGCCGAAACCAGATCTCAACCAGGCGGCCCCATTCCGTTGCACCCGCCTCTGGAGGCATCCTGGCTTCAAGCGCCGGATCCGAAAGCTCGACAGTGATCCGCCTCTGGAAGGAGTAGCGGCCCTGCCTCACCACGCACAGGCCGTTTGTGTCAAGCCTCTCGGCGTAGTGGCGCTGTATGGCCTCCCTCGCCGCCGCCGCGCGATCCGCCCGGCGCGGAAGAAGCGCCAGCTCGCCCTCGACGCGGCCTGCAATTTCGCGCGCGGTTTCAAGCGTCATGGAGTCCAGATCTCCGATCTCGCACCGGCCCGTCTGCCCTTTTCCGTCCGTGAAGACAAAAAGAAACACGCGCTCAGTGTACCAGCGCTTCTCCAGGATCCTGATCGCAAGGTGGCTGGAGAGCGACATGATCTTCGGCCTCCCTTTCACGGTGTCGTATGCATGAAGCTCTCTTAGATCGGCATCGCCGAGCTCGCGGCGCTGCATTAGCAGCTTGGAGTTGAGCCTGGGCTCGGAAGACATTTCAGTAAGCCCGCCCGGCAGGAATATGGTGAAGAACCTTGTCCGGCATGCAAAGTCCGAGTCAACCCTGCACTCCTCGCGGCGAAGCCTGTCGGCTATGTATTTTGCCGCAGCCCTCGCTTCTCCCTGCCCAAGCTGGGCGCAGTCCCCTATGAGCATGTCCTGCCAGCACGATCCCGTGCGCTTTCCGCTGTCGTAAGTGAACCGCAGGGTCCTCGCATACCAGAGCATGATCGCCCCTGACGCTCCGCGCCTGGCCTTGAGCAGCAGGCAGTTTCCGTCGCGGAAGATCGTCGTGCCTTGGGGCAGCGATTGCGGATCGACCGTTGAGGCGTCAAAATCTCCAAAAGTGACTGGATCGCCAGTTTTGTAAAGCGTGTAGCTTTTAGATGTCATTCCTTTTTCTCCTGCTATTGATGTGCAGTGTGGCGACACGCAAAAACAGCGCCCGTCATGATCCTGACGCACGAAGGCCTTGAAGAGGTCATTCCAGCAACCAGGGCTCAGGCGGCTCAGCAGAAGATGATCTGTTGCTCAAGCCCCTCGTCGAGCACATCCTCAAGATCGCGCCTGAAGCGCCCCTCCACGGCCAAGAACCTGTCGGCCTGCTCCTTCTGCTGGGGCGTCGATGCCTTGCAGGCGCCTGACTCAAGCTCCATGCGCAGTCTCTCGCCCCGCATCAGTGCGTCGAGAAGCTCCGAGGCAGGGTGCCTTGAGATCTCCCGATGACAAAGGCTGATGAAGCCGCAGAGCTTCGCCATCTCCTCAAAAGAATTCCTCATCTTTTCTTCCCTCCAAAGCTCCCGCGCTCGCGCGCGGGCGGTTGATTCCAGATCCTTTTTTTTAAAAGGGTTATATACTCCTATATAGCGGACCGCTTTTTTCCGGAAAATTTCGACTTACGGCAGCCGCAAACTCCGGAAAGTTTCCAGTTGCATTCCACTTTTCTACGGCTTGGCTGGGATTGAAGCCCTCTGCTACCGGCTCTCCTCCACGGGAGAGCCTCCTATTTTTGAAAAATGCCTTCCGTGGCTGCTTGTCCCTTTCAACCAGAACCTCCTCGGCATGCGCGATCTCGTCGATCCGCTTGCAGTATGCCATGCGTATTGCCTCAAGGGATTTCTGCATCGCCTGCCACATCTCATCCAGCATGCGATCGACGGAAGACGAGCAAACATCAGAATAAAAGCAGGCTGTCTCCTTGCGGATGGCGGCATGCTCGGTGCATTGCTTCTCGTCTTTAGGATTGGAATAAGAAGCAAGGCTCTTCTGGCAGGTGGAGATTTTTCCAAAGACCGCGCGGATCAGCAGATCCGATGGCACAATCTTTTGATCTGACGATGGATAGCGCAAAGCTGTTTTTTCGCCTGTTTTTAAATCGCAGAAGGATATGACGCCAAATTGCGCCAAATGAGCGAGGCTGTTGCGGAATGATCTAGGCGAATATCCTGTTTTAAGACGCGCATCCTCAATGTTTTGGATCGTGGCAAAACAAGATCCTCCGCACATGAAATGAACGCGAAGGCAGTCAATTAGAAAAGAAAGCACAATCGCGGAGCTTGGCTTGCGGCACTCCTTTAAAAAATCCAATTCGTCTTTTTCAAGCTCGCTTTCAGGCGCTGCAAACTCAGGAACCTTGATCTGCAAATAGGGCCTTTCCTTGGAGATTGACTTTGGGAAATTGGCAACTTCAATACCGATCCTTGTTCTTTTTATGAATCCCTTTGCCTCAAGAATTGAAACAAGATCGTAAACACCTTTAAACCCGATCAGGCCGCACGAGCATCCGGCGATCCTGTCCAAGGGAAGCGTGATTGCGCCGGATTTTGTTCTGACGTAATTTGAATTAAAAAGGCTGTTTAAAACAGCAAGGGCCAGGGCGGCCTTTGGAGTTAATTCATGCTTTATAGCCGGAAAGGAGTCCTTGAAGATGAACCCGGCGGTCTTGAGTGCGAATGTGCGCATTTTCCGAAATTCCTTCAGAAAAGCGTGCGCATTCCAAAAAACTTTTGGTAGAATGGAATGCGAAGAGATTAAGCAATTCAAATTGCCTGCGCGCTTCAACGACAAATTGTCGCTTGGGTCTTCTTAAGTCACCCTCACCTGAAAGGGCCGCCCCCCACCGCCAACTTAACGACGGAAGAGGTTTTACAGCGGAATAGAAAAACCTGGAAGGAAGAGATTAAGACAGACAACCGCCGCTGTTTTGCTTTTTGATTTTGCGGAGGTTCCCAATCCAAATCGGGGGTCTCGTTTGCTCGGGTAAAGCATCTTCTTCATTGTGCCCCGAAGGCCTGCCAGCCTCCGGGGCTTTGTTTTTATTGAAGAAAAAAGAACCAATTCCAGTTTTTTTCCGCTGCGGCCCTTTCAGGCAAGGGCTTTCGCCCAAGCGGCAGCCGGTTGCAACGGCAGGCGGATGAAGTGCTTCCTCATCACGCTGTTAGCCATTGTTGCGCTTGATTCGTTCTGATTTATCAGGAGATTTTTGAATGCTCTCTTACCGTCATGGCTCAATGAAGGACAATCATATTGACGCGATAAGGCACGTAGCGTGCTTGATTGCATCCGCATGGTTTCCGGCGTGGTAGCCATGGCGGTATGAAAGCATGAGGGGATCCTCCAAAGAAGTGCGTTACGAGAGTATAGCGCAGCACCGGATCGGTGGCCTTGCGTGATGCATGAGCCTGAAATTGAGGACTCAAGATATTACCGCAGATGACTTCTCGTGCTGGCTTTTTAAATTGGCATCCTCCCCTCTCTAAAGAGAGGGGATTCCTACCGATCTCTTGGGAGATCTTCGGCGGGTTCCTCTTGCTGACCACCAATGTGATTCACTTGGGAGGCGAGCCGGGCAAGTCCTGCCCTTAGTATG
>Ga0256406_1001211_pt1 | contig 42625 bp, 37 predicted proteins | sample RumenRJG_03DNA_FD_185986 | JGI IMG/M metagenome (GOLD analysis project Ga0256406, IMG submission 185986) | Bovine rumen microbial communities from Lethbridge, Alberta, Canada - RJG_03 | ecosystem: Host-associated > Mammals > Digestive system > Stomach > Rumen | place: Canada: Alberta | collected... | reverse complement strand
GCTGAACAAAGGCCATCTCATTTGGGGTAAGGGGAAAACTGCGCTGAAAAATGGAGAACGATGAACAACGGACAAAAAGAGAGGGATGCGAAGAAGCGCTTTCACGTTTCTTCACATCCCCTTTTTTTAGTGTATAAGTCCCAGTCGCTGTGAGCAGGTGCGTGACGTGTTTGCACGTCAAAGCACCTGCTCGCAGGCGACGACAACAGAAATGAGCGCGGAGCGATGCGAAGCAGAGCGGGAGCGCGAATTTCTGAAGCGGAGCGGAAGCTGCGAAGCAGCGCCGCACCGCGGGGGACTTATACACGGAAGACCGCGAATTTCTGAAGCGGAGCGGAAGCCTTTACCACAGAAATCCGGATGGATATCCACACAAGAGGAGGAAAACATGAAGAGAACAGCAATGATGGCAGCCATGCTTGCAGCAGCGATGACGGTAAGCTTCACCGGTGCAGTGTACGCAGGGGAGACAGAGACTTCAACAGAGGCAGCAACAGAGGCAGACGGAGCAGGAGAAGGAACCGAGAACATCCCGGGGTATGGCGGATTCAGTGCTGAGGATGTCAAGAATGCCTCCAATGTACAGCCGGAGATCCCGGAGGGTGCAACTGTCCTGAAGCTTGGGACGACGGTCAATGAGAATGACTCTTTCCAGATCGCAGCTGTCAAGTTCGCACAGCTTGTTCAGGACAAGACCAACGGGAAGTACGCAATCGAGATCCATCCGAACGGAGACCTCGGCGGAGAGAGAGACATGCTGGAGTCCATGCAGATGGATACGCTGGACATGGGCATCGTCACTTCCGGCCCGTTCGTCAATTTCTCCCAGGATATGGGTGTTCTGGATATGCCATTCCTGTTCGCGGACAACGCGCAGGCATATGCAGTCTTTGACGGCAAGGTTGGCCGCGAGCTGCTCGACACGCTGGAAAGCTCCAATCTGAAGGGCCTTGCCTATGCAGAGAGAGGCTTCCGCAACCTGACCAACAGCAAGAAGGCCGTTCATTCGGCAGATGATGTCAAGGGCCTGAAGATCCGTGTCATGGAAAATGATGTCTACACAGCTGCATTTAAGGCACTTGGTGCGGATGCGGTTCCGATGAACTGGAACGATACGCTGACGGCTCTTCAGCAGGGAACGGTCGACGGTGAGGAGAACCCGATCAACGTCATCAATTCCTATAAGCTCTGGGAGTCCCAGAAGTATGCAACCCTTGACCGTCATTCCTATTCCTCCGCGATCATCACGATGAGCCTTGACAAGTTCAATGAGCTGGATGCGGATACTCAGAAGATCTTCCTTGATTCTGCACAGGAGGCTGCGGAGTTCGAGAGAGCATGGACTGCTGCGCAGGAGAAGGATCAGCTCCAGGCAATGAAGGACAACGGCATGGAAGTCGACGAGAATCCGGATATGGAGTCCTTCAAGAAGGCTGTCCAGCCGGTGTATGACCAGTATTCTCAGTATGCGGATTATGTCAAGAAGATTGACGATGTGATCAAGGACGTCCAGTAACATTTCAGACCAGCAACATTTCACTTGGGAGGAATGCAGAAATGGGATTTGTTCGGGGAGTCCACAAGCTGAGCGATGTACTGGACAAGGTGATGGAAGCGGTGATTGTCTTCATGCTGCTGGCAATGGTGGCAGTCACCGGCGCCCAGGTTGTCTGCCGCATCGCGAACCATGCGCTGAGCTGGAGCGAGGAGCTGACACGGTATCTCCTGATCTGGAGCTCCATGCTCGGCGCCGGCTGCGTGTACAAGCATGGAGGGCACATCTCCATCGAGGTGCTTCAGAACGCGATGCCGAAGCCGGTTCAGAAGGGTATGAAGATCGCGGTTCAGGTGCTCTGCATGGTGCTGTTTGCGATGATTGTTGTATACGGCATCCAGTATTATCAGAGACAAGGCGGACAGGTGTCCGCCGCCATGAAGGTTCCGATGCGCTATGTCTACCTGGCAATTCCGATCGGCTGCGGAACAATGTTCGTGCATGCGCTGGATGCGCTGCTTGGGCTGCTGACCGGAAGAGACGAGGCTGCAGACAGGCAGGCTGCCCAGCCAGATACTGAGGCAAAGAAGGAGGTGCAGGAATAATGGCTACGCTGCTTTTTATCACATTTGCAGTCCTGCTGCTTCTTGGAATGCCGGTTGCCTTCTCCATCGCGCTGTCAGCGCTTAACGTCCTGCTTGCAGGTGGCGTAAAGCCGCTGATGGTGGTACAGCGGATGTTCACTGCGCAGGACTCCTTCTCTCTGATCGCCGTCCCGTTCTTTATTCTTGCGGGAGACCTGATGAGCAAGGGCACCGTCTCGAAGGTGCTCGTTGAGTTTGCAGAGTCACTTGTAGGCTGGATCAAGGGTGGACTCACGATTGTTGCCGTACTGGCTGGGATGTTCTTCGCTGCAATCTCCGGATCCGGTGCCGCGACAACGGCAGCAGTCGGCGCAACGCTGATTCCGGAAATGGAGAAGCGTGGCTACCGCGTTGACAAGTCGGCGGCGTTGATCGCCTCAGCCGGGACAATCGGTGTTGTCATTCCGCCGTCGGTGCCGATGGTGTTGTATGCCGTCATTGCAGAGCAGTCGGTCAGCACAATGTTCCGGAACGGATTTGTCCCGGGCATCCTGATGGGACTTGTCCTGATTGTCATCGCGCTGGTGGAAGCGAAGAAGCTCAATTATCCGATGGGGACAAAGCTCTCCGGAAGGACGATCGCGAAGACTTTTGTGAAGGCAATCTGGGGCATCCTGATGCCGCTGATTATCCTGGGCGGAATCTTCTCCGGTTACTTCACCTCATCTGAGGCAGCGGATATCGCTGTCATCTATGCAATTATCATTGGTTTCTTCGTTTACCGCGATCTGGGGGCGAAGAAGCTGTATGAAATTGTAAAAGGGTCGGCGAAGACATCAGCCGTCATCATGATCATTATCGCCTGCTCTGGTGCATTTGGCTGGGTGCTGGCAAACTGGAACATCCCGGAGACGATCGCAAACGGCGTGCTCTCTGTGTCCCAGAACAAGTACATCATCATGTTCATCATCGGTGTTATCATTCTGGTCGCCGGGATCTTCATGGAGACCTCCTCCGCGATTATCCTGCTGACACCGGTCTTCCTGCCGCTTGTCAAGGCGATGGGAGTGAATCTGGTGCACTTTGGCGTTGTCTTCACGGTCGGTCTTGCGATCGGTATGATCACGCCGCCGGTTGCCATCAACCTGTTTGTTGCGTCCAGTATCACCAAGATGCCGATGATGAAGATCGGAAAGGCCATCCGTCCGTATCTGCTGGGGCTGGTCATTGCCTTCTTCCTGGTTATGTATGTTCCGATGTTCATTCCGGGGCTGATTGTAGGCTGAGGGAACCGGCCGATTCAGAGCGCGGATGTCAGGACAGCTTGTCAGACAGGTCATCCGGTGGCGTTCCGATACAATATGTGAAGTGTGAATGCTTAAAGGCAGTCACCATGACAGTGCTTCCTGATTGATATGGAAGTGCATGCGGTCATGGTGGCTGCTTTTTTCGTTGTGTTTTTTTCGGATGCCGGTGGCTGGCAGTTGATGGGTAGTTATGGTATAGTGTGTGAGGAACTCAGGCAAAAGGCAGTGCCGGAGAAGCTTCGGCAGGGCATATCATGACATGAATATGGAAGAGTGGGAGCATACGTCTATGTCTATGTATCAGGATGAATATAAGAAGTGGCTTGGTGCCAATCTGATCGATTTTGACTTGAAGAAGGAACTCCAGGATATTGAGGGTGATGACGCAGCCATCAAAGAGCGGTTTGCGGTTGCGCTGAAGTTCGGAACCGCCGGACTGCGCGGGACGCTTGGCGCCGGGACAAATCGTATGAACATCTGGGTTGTCCGTCAGGCGACACAGGGCGTGGCCGACTGGGTAAAGACACAGGGTGGTACGCAGACGGTCGCGATCAGCTATGACAGCAGACTGAAGGGATGGACATTTGCAAGGGATGCGGCGGGTGTCCTGGCGGCAAATGGAATAAAGGTCCGCATCTATGATGAGTTGATGCCGGTTCCAGCGCTCAGCTTTGCGACCCGGTATTATCACTGCAACGCCGGCATCATGGTCACGGCATCCCACAATCCGGCACAGTACAACGGCTACAAGGCGTATGGCCCGGACGGTTGTCAGATGACGGATGACGCGGCGGCTGTCGTCTATGATCAGATTCAGAAGACCGACGTTCTCACGGGTGCGAAGTACATGTCATTTGCAGAGGGAGTCGAGAAGGGGCTGATCCGGTTTGTCGGAGATGACTGCAAGAAGGCGTTCTACGATGCCATCGAGTCCAGACAGGTTCGTCCGGGTCTGTGCCGGACAGCAGGACTGAAGCTTGTATACTCTCCGCTGAACGGAACCGGGCTCGTCCCGGTCACCCATGTGCTTCACGACATCGGCATCACGGACATCACGATTGTGCCAGAGCAGGAGTATCCGAACGGCTACTTCACTACCTGCCCGTATCCGAATCCGGAGATCCTGCAGGCGCTTGAGAAGGGTGTTGCGCTCGCAAAGGAGACAGGGGCTGATCTGATGCTGGCGACGGACCCGGATGCAGACCGCGTCGGAATTGCCATGAAGTGTCCGGACGGCTCTTATGAGCTGGTGTCCGGCAATGAGATGGGGGTTCTGCTGTTGGACTATATAGCGGCAGGAAGGATCGAGAAGGGAACCATGCCGGAGAGACCGGTGGCGGTGAAGTCGATCGTCTCGACACCACTCGCAGACCTTGTCGCGGAGCACTATGGCGTTGAGCTCCGTCACACTCTGACTGGCTTCAAATGGATCGGCGATCAGATCGCGAAGCTTGAAACAGCCGGTGAAGTCGATCGTTTCATCTTTGGATTCGAGGAATCCTACGGCTACCTGGCAGGGCCTTATGTGAGGGATAAGGATGCAGTCGTCGCATCGATGCTCATCTGCGAGATGGCATCCTACTACAGAAGCATTGGAAGCTCGATCAAGCAGCGCCTGGAAGAAATCTACGCACAGTATGGCCGCTATCTGAATAAGGTGGACAGTTATGAGTTCCCGGGGCTGTCCGGAATGGACAAGATGGCCGGCATCATGGATGGACTCAGGAAGAATCCGCCGAAGGAATTCGGGGGAGATGCTGTGACGGAGGCGATTGACTACGAGAAGCCGGAGGAGACAGGGCTTCCGAAGGCCAATGTGCTGATCTACAAGCTGGCGGACGGAGCCTCTGTCGTGGTTCGCCCGTCCGGCACGGAGCCGAAGATCAAAGCTTACTATACGACAAAGGGAAAGAACCTGGCAGAAGCCGAGGCGGAGAAGGAGAAGCTGGCAGCAGCCGTGTCGCCGCTGTTTCGCTGAGACAGAAAAGAGCATGTGCATGTGATGTGCAGAAATGGCTTTCAGCTGCCGGCGGATGGCTTTAGCTGAGGCAGAGAAGATGGCGCGTGATGCGTCAGGAAACAAATCATAAGCAACCCGGGGTGGGGCTTACGCCTTCCCCGGGTTTTGTTTATACTCAGAGTTATATGAATATGATGACAGCGTCAAAAGTCCGCCACCACGCATGCCTGCATGCGAGTGGTGGCAGGACTTAGACTGAAGATGCCGAAAGCACCGGCTGAATCTTGTTTCTGAAGAACGGAGAGATTTGTATGCACATTCCCGAGAACTATCTCAGTCCGCAGACCTGCGGGGTGATGGCTGCTGCCATGATCCCGGTCTGGGGTGTCTGTATCCGAAAGGTGAAAACGGAACTTCCAAAAGAAAAAATCGCGCTGATGGGTGTCGGAGCTGCATTTTCCTTCATCAGCATGATGTTCAACATCCCGATTCCGGGCGGGACGACAGGGCATGCTGTGGGCGGCACGCTGATCGCCGCGCTGCTTGGTCCGTATGCAGCCTGTCTGTCGGTGTCTGTCGCACTGCTGCTGCAGGCGCTGATCTTCGGGGATGGCGGGGTGCTGGCCTTCGGGGCGAACTGCTTCAATATGGCGTTTGTGCTGCCATTTGTCGGATATGCTGTGTATTCACTGCTCAGGAAATGGATTCGCCGCGGAAGCGGTGATCTGATCGGGGCCGGCGTGGGGGCCTACCTTGGCATCAATGCGGCAGCGCTCTGCGCTGCGATCGAGTTCGGGATTCAGCCGATGCTTTTCCGGGATGCGGCGGGAAACGCATTGTACTGTCCGTACGGTTTGAATCTGTCTGTTCCGGCCATGATGATCGGTCATCTGACAGTCTTTGGCCTCGCAGAGGTTGTGTTTACAGTTGCGGTGCTGGCATTCGTGAAGAAGACATCGCCTGACATGATCACGGGAGCCGTAAGCCGGGGCAGCGAAGTATTTGGAAACATGGACAGCAGAACAGCCGGTATGGAAGCGGGCATCACGGGGAATGGAACGGCTGGTATGGAAGCAGCCAGTGCTGCCGGCAAGAAAGCCGACGCTGCATCTGGCAGAAAGTCCGGAAGGGCAGTGAGCTTCCTGCTGGGGGCTTTGATTCTGGCGACACCGCTTGGGCTTCTGGCGGAGGGAACCGCCTGGGGCGAGTGGGGTGTCGACGAGATTGCAGCAACCGGTGCGGGATACACGCCTGCCGGGATGCTGAACGGATTCAGCCTGAAGGCACTGGTGCCGGACTATTCATTTGCAGGGCTGCCGGAATGGTTCGGCTATATTCTGTCAGCTGTGATTGGAGCGGCTGCCCTGATCATCGTATTCCGACTGATCGGGGACGTAAAGAAACCGCAGAGGCAGCAGGTGCAGGCATGAACTGGAATCGATCAATTCTGAGAGTGCTCGCCCGCCTTCGGGAGAGCGATCTTAAGGACGATGGCCGGGGAAGTTCAGAGAGAGCCGGCATGTTGAACGGTATGAAGAAGGGAGGCGGGGCAGATCGCTCCGGCCTCCCTGTTGTCTGTCTGCTGTCAGCGCTTCTTCTCATTCTTTTGTGCGCACTCTCGCGCAATGCAGTCTTTACGGTGACGGTGCTGGCATTGATGCTGGCGCGGGCTGCAGTCCTGCCGATCCGGCAGCTGAAGCGTGTCATGCAGACATTGCTTCTGCCCTGCATGTTCACGCTGATCATCATGCTGCCCGCTGTATTTCTGGGCAGTCCGAAGACAATGCTGACCGTGACGCTGAAGGTGGCGGAGGCGGTGCTTGCGCTGTCGCTGATGGGGACAGCGGTGTCCTTCCAGAGACTCACGGAAGCCTTCCGGCAGCTGCATTTCCCGGAGCTGTTTGTGCTGGTGCTGGACCTTTCGATCCGCTATCTGGTGATCCTCGGACACTACAGCGGAGCACTATTGGAGGCCGTGACGATGCGGAGCGTCGGAACGGTGAGCTGGAAACATTCGGGTGCCGGCGGCATCCTGGGGACGACATTTCTGAAATCCCAGCAAATGGCACAGCAGACGGAGGAGGCGATGCGTCTGAGAGGATTCGACGGTGCGTACCCGGCGCTGAACCGTTCCCGCTTTGGGCTTCGGGATGTACTGATTCTGAGCGCGGATGTTCTGGCGCTTCTGTTTTTTGTATACACGCAGTTGAGAATCACAGCTGTATGACGTGGAAAGCCGTGCATCGTGGCCCAAGGTCAGGCGTTCAGTCTGACCACAGCTGTATGACGTGGAAAGCCGGGTATCGGGCAGGTTGTGCCGGAGCTGAGGGCATTTCGGTCGGGAGCAGTGGGACCCTGTCTGTGCGGCAGGACGGAGAGATGGTGGACTTATGTTGATTCATAGAAGAAAGCATGCAGATGATGCAGTGAAGGCTGCGGACGAAGCACTGGCCCCGAAAACGCATCGTGCATCCGAACCCTCGGAAGAAAGGCATGAGACAGAAGCTGTCTGCGCGCCCTGGATCAGTCTTCAGGATATCTGCTATTCCTATGGGCAGGAGGCCGAAGGCGGGCAGCTGCGGGCGCTGTCGCTGGCGCATGTCAGCCTGAATCTGTATCCGGGGCATACTTATGTCGTGACAGGTCCGAATGGCTGCGGCAAGTCGACGCTGTTCAGGATTCTCGCAGGACTCAGTTTTCCGGAGAGCGGCCGTTATCTTTTTCATGGAGAAGCCGTCACAAGAGACAGGATGAATGACAGGGAATGGTCAAAGACGTTCTACAGGAGGCTCGGATTTTTGTTCCAGAATTCGGAGACGCAGCTGTTCTGCAAGTCCGTTCGGGAGGAGATCGCGTTCGGCCTTCTGCAGCTCGGCCTTTCGGGGGAGGAGGTCCAGAGGAGAACAGAACAATACATGGACATGCTTGACATCGGAGCACTTGCGGAGCGGGCTCCATTCCATCTTTCCGGCGGGGAAAAGAAGCGGACAGCGCTTGCCGCTGTGCTGGCGATGCAGCCGCAGACGTTGATCCTGGATGAGCCAGAAGCCGGTCTTGATGAGGATGGGGAGGCGTGGGTGACAGGGTTTCTGGCCAGCCTGAAGCGGGAAGACAGGCTGATCATCATCGCGACCCACAGCAGGAGACTTGCGCAGGAAGTCGGCGGCGAAGAAATCCGGATGACAAAGGCGCACACAATCAGTTCCGGAATGTGATTCGAAGCATACAGGATCGGCACAGAATCTTTTCTTGAATCGCGCCTTCTGAGATGGTAATCTACAGACAGAGTTGTTCACACAACAGCCACTCGGAGGGGAATTTATGTATGATGCTGTGATAATCGGTGCCGGTGTGACCGGTGCCGCTGCCGCATGGGCGCTGTCGCGTCTGTGCGCGAATATCTGCGTGCTCGAACGCACGGAGGATGTCTGTACAGGGACATCCAAGGCGAACAGCGCCATCATCCACGGTGGCTTCGATCCGGCTGTGGGGTCGCTGATGGCGAAGCTGAACGTCCGCGGCAATGAGATGATGGACAGCCTGTGTGAGGATCTGGATGTTCCATTTCAGAGAAATGGAGCGCTCGTGGTCTGCACAGACGAGGCAAAGATGGGCGAGCTGGAGGCGCTGCTTGCGCGCGGAATTGCCAATGGTGTGAGCGGGCTCAGAATTGTCCGGGGAGAGGAACTTTTCCGGATGGAGCCGAACCTGTCGGAGAACGTCACCGCGGCACTTTATGCGCCGACAAGCGGGATTGTCTGCCCGTTCGAGCTGACGCTTGCGCTTGCAGAGAACGCCTGCCAGAACGGCGTGGATTTTCATTTCCATGCTGAAGTGACGGACATCAGACGGGATGAGAAGGGGCTGTACCATGTGAAGGCGGGCGGGACGGAGTATGTCACGAGAGCTGTCATCAACGCTGCCGGTGTGTACGCGGATGAGATCCACAATATGGTCAGCACACAGAAGATCCGGATCCGTCCAAGACGGGGAGAGTACTGTCTCTATGACCGGGCGCTTCAGGGGTACGTGCGGCATACGATCTTCCAGCTTCCGACAGAAAAAGGCAAGGGCGTGCTGGTGACGCCGACGGTTCACGGCAACATCCTGGCCGGGCCGACCTCCGATTTTATCTCTGACAAGGAAGACACTGCGACGACGGCGGAAGGCATCGCGGAGGTTCTGGAGAAGGAGAATCTCTCCGTGAAGCCGCTGCCAAGAGGAAAGATCATCACCTCCTTTGCAGGGCTGCGTGCACACGGTGAGATGGGCGATTTCATCATCGGGGAGGCGGAAGGCGCGCCGCTGTTCTTTGACCTGGCGGGGATCGAGTCGCCGGGCCTTTCCAGCGCACCGGCTATCGGAGAGATGGCAGCCGCCTGGGCTAAGAAGGCGCTTGGGCTTCAGAAGAAGGATCATGTCATCGAGAAGCGAACTGGCATCCCGCACTTTGCGGAGCTTCCGTTTGAGGAAAAACAGAAACTGATCGAAAAGAATCCGCTCTATGGGCAGATCGTCTGCCGCTGCGAGACGGTGACGGAGGGTGAAATTGTCGACGCCATCCGGCGTCCGCTCGGAGCCAGATCGCTCGATGGGATCAAGCGCCGCACGAGGGCAGGGATGGGACGCTGCCAGTCCGGCTTCTGCCTGCCCAGGGTCTGCGAGATTCTTCACAGAGAGACAGGAATTCCTCAGGATATGATTACAAAATGCGGCGGAAATTCCAGAGTCGCTGTCGGCTATACCAAAGGAGAAAAGGAGCCGCGCGACTCTTTCGAGAACGGAAGGGACGGCTTTACAGGAAACTTGTGCAGCTGTGAAACGGAGAGTGGAGGGAATCTGGCAGGGATACCGTGTGACCGGGAAGATGGGAGGCACCCTCATGAAGAGATGTGACGTGGCCGTGATCGGAGGTGGGCCCGCAGGACTTGCCGCAGCCATCAGCGCCCGGCAGGCCGGTGCGAAGGAAGTCCTGGTGCTGGAGAGAAGCAGCGAGCCGGGCGGTATCCTGATGCAGTGCATCCACAACGGATTCGGCCTCCATACATTTGGAGAAGAGCTGACAGGGCCGGAGTATGCGGACCGGTTCGTCCGAAAGGCTGAGGCGTCCGGCGCACAGATCATGACCGGGACAATGGTGCTGGATGCAGGGGACAACCGCGTGATCACGGCGATGAATGAGAAAGACGGACTCTTTCAGCTTCAGGCAGGTGCGGTTGTGCTGGCGATGGGCTGCCGGGAGCGTCCGAGAGGCGCGCTGAACATTCCGGGAACCCGTCCGTCCGGCATCTACACAGCCGGAACCGCGCAGCGGATGATCAACATTGAAGGCCTGATGCCGGGGAAGAAGGCAGTCATCCTTGGATCCGGAGATATCGGTCTGATCATGGCAAGGCGCATGACGCTTGAGGGCGCCCGCGTACAGGCGGTGGTGGAGCTGATGCCGTATTCCACCGGCCTTCGCCGCAATATCGTGCAGTGCCTGGATGACTTCGGCATTCCGCTTCTCCTTTCGCACACCGTCATCCGGACCGAGGGCAGGGAGCGGCTTGAGGCGGTTACGGTCGCAGAGGTCGATGCACAGAGAAAGCCGATTCCGGGAACGGAGATCCGGTATGCATGCGACTGCCTGCTTCTTTCCTGCGGCCTCATTCCTGAAAATGAACTCACGCGCAGAGTTGGCGCGGCGGTCAGTCCCGTGACCGGCGGACCAGTTGTGGATGATACATTTGAGACAAGCGTCCCGGGAATCTTTTCCTGCGGCAATGTACTTCATGTCCACGACCTGGTCGATTATGTCTCGGAGGAAGCCGGGATTGCAGGAAGGCATGCGGCTATCTATGCCGGGCGTCATCCGGCTGAAGACGTTCATATCCAGCAGAAGGAGAGCAGCCTGAGCGACCGGGAGGCGGCTGACCGGAAGCTGCGCGGCAGCAGCCGGATCACGCTTTCAGGGGAGAATGGCGTCCGCTATACGGTACCGGCTACGATCCATCCGGAGACGATGGATGAGAAGGTGACCATCCGGTTCCGGGTCGGGGCAGTATACCGGGATGTCTGGCTGAGCCTGTATCTGGATCGGGAACGGATTGTCCATCAGAAAAAACGGATCCTGACGCCAGGTGAGATGTGCCAGGTCACTGTGACAAGGGAGCAGCTCTCAAACACAAAAGGGCAGCATCAGCTGACTGTCAGGATTGAGTTCACCATCTGATTTACAGTACGTAAGGTAGAGCAAACAGGCGATTGAGATGATGAAAGAAAGGAAATGACGACGATGACTCTGAAACTGTACATGTTTGAGACTTGTCCGTATTGCCAGCGCGTGCTGAAGACGATACAGAAGGCTGGCCGAACAGACGTGGAACTTCACGACATCCACAAGAATGAAGCGGACCGGCAGAGACTGATAGAAGCCGGCGGAAAGGAGCAGGTGCCTTGCCTGTTTATAGACGGAAAGCCGATGTACGAAAGCATGGATATTATTGACTGGCTGGAGAGACATCCCCAGGAGAAAGCATGATCTGATCGCATTTGGACGGGAGGCCGCGATGGAGAAGAAAGAACTGACCTGCATCGGATGTCCGGTTGGATGTTCGATTACTGTGAAGATGGAAGGAGAGGAGATTGTCAGCGTCGAGGGTAACTCCTGCAGAATCGGAGACCGCTATGCGCGCTCCGAGGTGACAAACCCTGTCAGAACACTGACAAGCACGGCGCTCATCACAGGCGGTGTGATTCCGAGAGTGTCCGTCCGGACGACCCGGGCAGTGCCGAAAGGGAAAATCGCGGACTGCATGCGGGAAATCGACAGACTGAGGCTTCAGGCACCTGTCTCAATCGGTGAGACCGTCCTGAAGGACATCGCCGGTACCGGCGTGGATGTTATCGCCACAAAGAATGTTGATCGGTTATAAAACTGTGGCGAAAAAACCAAATGATTGTGTGGGGGATGATAGCTGTTGTAACCGGAAATATACAATAATTTGACCGTTCTGGCTATTCAGGCCGGAACGGTCATTTTTCATCGGATAAACTGGTCGATGGCTTTGTTGACTTTTTCGATGGATTCCTTGTCCTGTTCTTCCACAGCCTCCACAATGCAGTGCTCCAGATGCTCCTTGAGGAGCGCCTTGCCGGCGTTGTTGATTTCTGCCTTGACGGCAGCCAGCTGGATCAGAACATCCGAACAGTCCTGCCCGTTTTCGATCATCCGCTTCACGGCCTCCAGGTGCCCGATTGACCTGGAGAGGCGGTTTACAATCTTCCGCATCTCGGCAGGGGAGTGGGTGTGGGAGTGAGAGTGCTCATGTTCATGACGGGAGGCGGTATCTGGCGTGCTGCTTGCGTGACTGTGTGTATGTACTTCGCCATTGGAATTGGAATGGTTGTGTGGCGTGATATTCAGCGATTCTTCTGACACGAAGAAACTCCTTTCAGTATGGGGTTGTCCGGATGACCGCTGCGTTCCAGCACTTTCCGGCGGACTTCCGCGGCCGGGACGCCAAATGTTTCCGCCGCCGCTGCAACCTGGTCATATTCCGGTTTCAGCCGCACAGCTCCGTATCCCTTCGATCTTTTGACAGGGATGGAGGCGGTCTTCTGGCTGTCTTCCAACGCCGGTGTTCCGAAATCGGCTTCTGAGAGCGTGACGGTTTCAAAGCTGGATGTCATGATGCAGCGCTGGCAGATCTTTTCCCGGACGCCAAGTGTTGTCGTATACGCAAAAAACGCTTTGATGACAGAAGCCTTCTGCTCTCTGTGGCAGAGGGCGCTCAGGACGACGCCCGGCCTGCTTTTTTTCATGCCAGCCGGCGTTGTGAACACATCGAGGGCGCCGGCTTCAAAAAGCCGATCCATCGCGAAGGACAGATCCTCCGGCGTCATGTCGTCGAGGTTGCAGGACAGCTCGGATACCTCGTCGCGGGCACCGCCTTGTCCGTCTTCATCGTCCGTTGTCTGCCCGAGCAGCGCACGAACACAGTTCGCCCTGCTGAAGTCTTTCTTCCCCATGCCGTAGCCGATGCCATCGAAGGTCATCTCCGGCATCTTTCCGAACGCATTCGCGAAAAAACCGGTCAGTGCGGCGCCAGTCGGGGTCAGAAGCTCACCGCTCTCTGTCCCGGAGAGGCAGGGAATCTGCATCTCTTTCAGAATATAAGCGGTGGCCGGTGCCGGAACAGGGAGCAGGCCATGGGCACACCGCACGGTGCCGCTGCCTGTCGCCACAGGGGAGGCGATCACCTTGTCCGGACGGATCATCCGCATCAGAAGGCAGACGGAGACAATATCGGCAATCGCATCCTTCTCTCCAACCTCATGAAAATGAATCTGATCTACCTCCACGCCGTGCGCGTGGCCTTCAGCCTCCGCCAGCAGGCGGTAGACCTGCTGCGCATCCGCCTTCACGGCATCCGAAAGGTTCAGGCTCCCGATCACCTTGTGAATCTCAGCCAGGGCATGGTGGTGGTGCGCGTGGACATGTGTATGAGCATGATCAGGCACATCCGACTCCTCGCTGCCATCCACAAGGACTGTCATGTGCGTTCCGGTGACGCCGCACTTTTCTGAGCGCTCAGCCTGCACAGACACCCCGTCAAGTCCGAGATGATTCATCGCGGACAGATAGTCTTCCTGCTCTTTTCTGGAGAGCAGTTCAAAAAGCGCCGCGGAGAGCATATCACCTGCGGCGCCCATTCCAAGGTCAAGATAGAGAACCCTCATTGCTCTGCCTCCCTGTATCCCTTGAGGTGATTGATCATGCTTGCAAAATAGGCTGCGCCGAACCCATTGTCGATGTTTTCGACACACATTCCGCTGGCGCAGCAGTTCAGCATGGAGAGAAGCGCTGAGACACCATGGAAGGAGGTGCCATATCCGACGCTGGTCGGAACCGCGATGACCGGACAGTCCGCAAGCCCTGTCACGACAGCCGGGAGAGCGCCTTCCATGCCTGCGATCGCGATGATAACGGTCGCCTCCATGATCTCCGAAAGGTGCGCAAGCAGCCGGTGAAGGCCTGCGACACCGGCATCGTAGATGCGGACAACCTCATTGCCAAGCGCCTCGGCCGTGACGGCGGCTTCCTCGGCAACCGGGACGTCGGAGGTGCCGGCTGTCATGACCAGAATCCGGCCGATTCCGTCAGGTTTCGGGCAGCTTCCGATCACAGCGATTCTTCCGCTCTCATTGTAGAAGAATTCCGCCTGCCATCTGCCCGCAGCCTGAATCCTGACCTGCTCTGCCTTCTCCTTGTCAAGCCGCGTGACCAGGATGGTTTTCTGGCCATTTTCAAGCATCGATCCGGCAATACCCGTGATCTGCTCCGCTGTCTTGCCAGCTCCGAAAATCACCTCGGCCGTACCCGTCCGCACGCCGCGCTGGAGGTCGACCTTGGCGTATCCAAGGTCGTCGAACGGTTTCATGCGCAGTTTCAGAAGAGCATCATCGACATTTGTCGAACCGTTCTGAACCGAAGAGAGCAGCGCTCTCAGCTCTTTTTCATTCATCCCATTCTGCCTCATGTTCTGCCTGCAGATACAGCTTGCCGGTCCAGAACCTCGTTCATGCTTCCCGTCCGGTATCCCATCAGGTCGAGCGTTACATAAGCAAAGCCGAACCCGTGCAGCTGTTCATATACGCTGCGCCGTAGCGTTTCATCCGAAAACCGGGCAATTTCATCGGGCAGAACTTCGATCCGCGCCAGATTTCCATGGATCCGGACCCGGACCTGTCGGAAACCGAGATCGATGAGCAGCTGTTCCGCCTGGTCAACCATTGACAGCTTTTTCTCGGTAATCTCCTCGCCGTAGACAAAACGCGAGGACAGGCAGGCGTAGGAGGGCTTGTCCCAGGTCGGGAGATTCCGTTCCTTCGACAGAAGCCGGATCTCTTCCTTTCCGAGTCCGGCTTCTCTCAGCGGGCTGCGGATCCCAAGCTCTGCGACTGCCAGAAGCCCCGGCCGGTAGTCTCCGTTGTCGTCCAGATTGGAGCCTTCCGCAATCTCGCGGATGCCCTCGCGGGCGGTCAGGTCCTTCAGCTTCGTGAACAGTTCTTTTTTGCACAGATAGCAGCGGTTTACCGGATTGTGGCGGAAGCCGTCGATATCCAGCTCCTCCGATTCCACGATATAGTGCCGGATGCCGTGGGATTTGCAGTATTCCTGCGCCTCATCCCGCTCCCGTTTCGGAAAGGAACAGGACACGGCCGTCACGGCTGCCGCATTGTCTCCGAGAACGTCTACTGCGGTGTCCAGCAGAAACGTCGAGTCCACGCCGGAGGAGAAGGCCACCGCCACGCTTCCGTAGGAAGCCAGAATCGCTCTGAGCTTTTTGTATTTTTCATGAAGGATATCTGTCTGTGTCTGGTTTGTCATATGGATTGGTCATATATCCCTTCTATAACATTTATGTCTTTCTTCCGAATACGATCTATTATACATGATTCTGCAGACCCCACCACTGAAACTTTCGGACACACCGGGGGCTGATGGAGTTCCCATAACCGCAAACCATTCCCCTGGGGTTTTATATCATTGGGGTATCGTTTTGCAGTGAAGGGGCGTCTGCAGGATCTGAACATACCGACTTTTCTTGCAATGAGATCCAGAAAATCGTAATGGAAACCGTGTCATACGATGCGGAATTTGAAAAAGCGGTCAGCCTTGAACGGGCTGGCCGCTTTCATTCGTGCCGCTGATTGATACCGTCAGTATACCATCAGTTGTCGTAGCGCCATCTTCTGTCGGTCAGAACGCGGGCGAAGAGCAGGCCGAGCGGCATGCAGACAACCATCAGGATGGCCTTGGTCATCCAGCCCATGCCGACGGAAAGGGCGCCGGTTCCAAGATAATACATCGACTTGTACATGAACATCCCGGGCACCATGATGACAATCGAAGGGACGGTCAGCGCGATGCGCGGATATCCGAGCTTGTGGTGCACCTTCGAGGCGATGAGTCCGGAGACCAGCGCGTCGATGAAGGCGGCTGCCGCGCCCGGAATCCCGAACAGATCGATGAGCTCGAGACGGAGGGTATTGGAAATCATGCCGATCAGGCCCGCTGTCGCGGACATCTTCGGGCTGCTGTTGTACATCGTCGAGAAACCGAACACACCGCAGAAGGAAGCCGGAAGCCGGAGCAGAAACAGCGTCAGCGGACTGAGTCCAAGCGGAAGAAAATTGCCGGGCTGGATGTGCATGAAGTATGCCACCAGCCAGCCGGTCAGCGTACCGGATACGATGATGACCAGGGCGTGCCCGAGGCGCTCGAGGCCGGACCGCATGTCCTGCTTGGCCATATCGAGACCGCTGGTGATCAGCGGGAAGCCCGGGATGATGAACAGCATGGAACCGATGTATCCGGCCTCATGGGAGGTCTCGACGTGGAACAGAAAACGCAGCAGCAGAAACATCAGCTCGTAGGAGAGGCAGGCTGCCGCGACACTTGTGCAGATCGCGAGCACCAGCTGCAGCCTTTTTCCGAGCATCTTCTTGCGGACATAGTGCCCGATGGCTGCGCCGACAAAAGCGCCCGCCATCTCGGTCAGCCCGCCTCCAAGAAGAAATGTAAATGAGCTGCAGGCCAGCCCGGAGGCGAGACCCGCACTGACATTGCCCCAGTGCTGGGGCGCTTTGTCGATCTCGTCCAGCATCCGGTGGACTTCTCCGAGCGTATAGTTGCCCTCATGGAGCACCATTTCGTCCATGAAGTTTTCCATCTGCATGAGCTTCTCGGTGTTCACGCCGGTGCCTGTGAGGGTCAGACTCTCGGAATAAAACTGGTCATTGTCGGAAACAGAAAAGTTGATCGAGGTCAGTCCGACGTCCGCGGTGACGGCGACGCCGATGACACGGCCTAAGATGTTCATCGAATCCCTGACGCGCCAGGCACCTGTTCCGCAGGAAAGCTCGATCATACCGGCACGTCCGATCAGCGTTGCGCGGTCCTTGATACTGGCCTTTTTGATCGGTACAGATTCATCCCTGACGCTGTCATGCCAGGGGATCATGACATGGTTTTTTCCGAAAAACTCCATCTTTTCAGCAATGACGGCACACATGAAGCAATTCTCCTTTTTGTGTTACTCCTTTTGAAACCGCGGGTTATTCTACCATGATCGGGCATCTTTTTCCACAGCCAGCCTGAAATCGTGCGCTGTATAGACCGCTCCAGCAGGCTTGCATGAACAACTTCCGGATGATAACATGACGAAAGACGCGGATCACCTGTACACGGCTGGAGAAAGACCGGAAAAAGATTGGAGAAGTCCGGAAAAGATCGTGGATGAGCCGGAAAGATGTCAGGAACGATTCAGGGAGCAGGAGATGAGAGATGGAGAACAGTCAGAGAACCTCTGAAATCAGGCAGCAGGATGGGTCACGTCGTGACCGACAGAGCGCAGTGCAGGATGGGTCACGTCGTGACCGACAGAGCGCGGTGCAGGACGGATGCGATGGAGAACGGCGCACCGGGATGAGCGATGACGCGCTCAGAGGGCTTCTGGACATTCTGAGGCAGCGCGGGGAGACGGTCACGACTGTGGAGTCACTGACAGCGGGGCTGATATCCGCGCGGATTGCGGATATCCCGGGGGCTTCTGACGTGATGAAACGGGCGTACGTGACCTACTGTGACGAAGCCAAGCATGAGATGGTCGGCGTAAGCCGCCAGACGCTTGAGACGTACACAGCAGTCAGCGCCCAGACAGCGCAGGAGATGGCGCTTGGCGGCGCGCGGCAGGCACACGCCGCGCTTTGTCTGGCGGCGACGGGGTATGCCGGCCCGCCGTCCGGTCCGGATGATCATTTCGTCGGACTCGTCTATCTTGGATGCTGCTACAGAGGGAAGGTAACGGTGGAGGAGCATCACTATCAGGGAAGCCGGAACGAGGTGAGGGAGGCTGCCAGGGAGGATGCACTCTGCCTGATGGCGGATGCGCTTGCCAGGTAAGAGCGGGCAGAGCAGACAAACCAGACAAACCAGAACCGGGAGGAAAAAGTGTTTTTCCGTGCAGGGATGCGTCTGTGGCGAAGAACGGAAGGATTGACGATGCCTCCGGGGATGGAAAATGCTTTATGCATGGACGGAACAGATTGATGGATAGAACAAATTGATGGATAGAACAGGAAGAACACAGAAGACACCGGGCAGGCACGGGATCAGGAAGCGGCTGACAGGTCTGTTTTTGCTGATCGGCGTACCGCTGACAGCGATGTCCGTCTACCTTCTGATCGCGCTGCACAGCTATGCCGGGGCGTATGATGAGATTGTCTCAAACCTGACGGTTGCCGGAAGCTACAATCTCGATTTCAGAAATGAACTGGACGAGAGTATCTACAAACTGGTGGTCCGGGGGCTTCCGATGGAAGAGGCGCTTGAGGATGACAGCACGATGGCGGATCCTTATGCCCAGATCGATGAACTGAGACATGATTTCAAGCGTCTTGAGGGCATCACGACAGACAGCCAGAGCAGGCAGTGGCTCGGCAGCCTGCTGCGCAATATCAACACATTGAAGGAGCGGCTGGACGATATCAAAGACAGTCTGGCGAAGGGCGGCAGCTATCAGGAAAACCTGGACATGCTCGACAACAACATCTATATCCTGACCGAGCTGATCCAGGATGACATCCAGTATTACATCTACTATCAGACACGGAGCATCGAGGGGCTGAAGGAAGGACTCAATGTCGCCGTCCGGAACATGATGGTATTTTCCGGCATTCTGCTGGCGGCTTTGATTCTTGCGGTCCTGGCGTGGGGCACGCACATCGTCCGGAGCATCACAAGACCGCTGGAGGAGCTCGTGCAGGTGACGTCCCGGATCGCGAAGGGGGATTTTGAGGCCAGGGCAGCGGACAAGGGCGGAAAGGATGAGATCGCGGCGCTCTCGGATTCGGTCAACGACATGGCCAGGCATCTGGACATCATGGTCCGCCAGATCAAGGAGGACGAGCGGCGGCTGCGGTGGCAGGAGCTTCGGCTCCTCCAGGAGCAGATCAACCCGCATTTCCTCTACAATACGCTCGATACGATTGTCTGGCTGATCGAGGGCGGAAAGTACGACGATGCAGAGGATATGATCATGTCGCTCTCGACTTTCTTCAAGCTGGTGCTCAGCCGCGGACGGGAGATTATCACGGTTCGGGAGGAGGAACAGCACATCCTGAGCTATCTGCAGATCCAGCGGTACCGTTACAGCGATCTGCTCTCCTACGAGATTGCGATCGACCCGTCTCTGTATCCCTACGGGATTCCGAAAATGACGCTCCAGCCGCTTGTCGAGAATGCGCTTTATCATGGCATCAAGCACAGGCGGTCGCTCGGCAGGCTGATCATCACGGGGGAGATGGAGGACGGGAATCAGATGTGCTTCAGGGTAAAGGATGATGGCGTCGGAATGAGCGGGGAGGAGCTTCGGAAGCTTCAAGAGGAGGTTACGAAGCCCAGCTCCCAGACCGAGAGCGGCTATGGTATGGCGAATGTCAGCGAGCGGATTCGCATGAATTATGGGAAGCCGTATGGCCTCAGCATCGATTCTGTCCAGGGAAAGGGTACGGTTGTGACGGTCCGGCTGCCGGCGCTCGAGGCCGGAAAGCCGGGAGAGGAGGCGTTCTCATGAAACAGAAGCGGACTTCTGCCGCCCTGCTGGCCATGATCTCCCTGTGCACTGCGCTTACGGGCTGTGCGTTCAGGCCGCAGTCGGTTGTGCGTCAGGCAGACACGGAACATGCGCCGGGCAGCAGCCAGATCATCGTGGGATACTCGCAGATCGGAAGCGAGTCCGCCTGGAGGACGGCGAACACGCAGTCCTTCCAGGAGACGTTCAGCCCGGAGAACGGATATTTTTTCCTGTTTGACAACGCGCGGCAGAAGCAGGAGAACCAGATCAAGGCGATCCGGAGCTTCATCTCCCAGCAGGTGGACTACATAGTGTTCTCACCGGTGACGGAGGATGGCTGGGACACCGTCCTGGGAGAGGCAAAGGATGCAGGTATTCCGGTCATCGTCTCCGACCGGTCGGTCGATGTGAAGGATGAGAGTCTATATACAGCCTGGGTTGGGGGTGACATGACCGCGGAGGGAGTCCGCGCAGGGAAATGGCTGGAGCAGGATCTTGAGAAGAGCGGCAGGGCGGATGCGGACATCAATCTCGTCGTGCTGCAGGGAACCGCCCGCTCCTCTGCTCAGGTCGGACGGTCAAAAGGCTTTGAGGAAGTCGCGAACAAGCATCCGAACTGGCACATTCTGGCGCGTCAGGATGCGGAGTTCACGACTGCGCGGGGCAAGGAGGTCATGGCGCATTATCTGAAAAGCTTCGATCGGATTGATGTTCTTGTATCGCAGAATGACGATATGACATTCGGGGCGATGGAGGCGATGGACGAGGCCGGCGTGACCTACGGAAAGGACGGCCAGGTGACGGTCATTTCCTTTGACTCCGTGAAGAAGGCGCTGGAGATGGTCCAGAACGGGAAGATCAACGCGGACATCGAGTGTAGTCCGCTGCTCGGACCGTATGTGGACAGGCTGATCAGGAAGCTGGAGAAGGGGGAAATCGTGCCGCGCTCTAATCCGGTCGACGAGAAGGTCTTCACGCAGGAGAATGTCGCCCGGTATCTGCCGGACCGGCGGTACTGAACGGCCGGCGGCGGGAATTGAGAATAGAAGCAAAAGAAGCATTAAAGAAGCGGAAGAGGGAAGTATGTGGAAAGTATTTCTGGCGGAAGATGAGCGCGTGGTGCGCGAGGGACTCAGGGACAATATCCCCTGGGAGCAGCACGGATTCGAGTTTGCAGGGGAAGCGGGAGACGGGGAGCTGGCGCTTGCAGGGATCCGGCGGACAAAACCGGATTTGCTGATCACAGACATCCGAATGCCGTTCATGGACGGGCTGACACTGTGCCACATGGCACATCAGGAGAATCCGAAGATCAAGGTGATCATCATCAGTGGCTATGATGACTTCGAATATGCGCGCCGGGCCATATCCGAGGGAGTGGACCGGTATCTGTCAAAGCCTGTCACCCGGAAGGTGATGGAGAGCGCGCTTGAGGAGGAGAGAAAGAAGCTTGAGCAGGAGCTGGAGCAGGAGAAGTATCTTCAGCAGTACCGCGCGGAGCGGCAGGAATATGAGCAGTTCTACCGCCGTGTCTTTTTTGAGGATGTCTTCAAGGGCAGGCTTCCCTTCGAGGAGATGTACAGCCAGGCAGGACGCCTCGGGCTGGAGCTGGACAGCCCGTGCTACAACCTGCTGTTCTTCAGTCTCAGTGACGGCATGGACCGCGCAAGAGAGGTGCTCAGCCAGTATTTTCTGAGATACACCCAGTTTTTCTATTTCCACTGGACGATCGACTCGTTCGGCGCGCTGATCCGGGGAGACCGGGAGGGGGTGGAAACCTGCACAAAGGCCGCGCTCGCCGAGATTGAGAGAGCCTGCACGGAGGGCAGTCCGGAAGGCTGGTGGTATGCCTGTGCGGGGCAGAGCGTGGAACGCTTCAGCCAGCTGAAGGACTGCTACCGGGATCTGAGCCGCATTTTCTCCCTCCGCTTCCTGAGCCCGGAGGAGCATATCCTGACGAGAGAGATGGCGGAAATGATGCTGGATGGAAGGGACAGCAGCCAGCTGGAAGCCATCGATGTCAACAAGGTGAATCCGGAGATTGTGCGCGGTTTTCTGGAGAAAGGCAGCCTGGACGAGGCGGAGGAGTTCGCGCAGGCCTATATCTCGAGCGTGTCGGAGATCCTGTCCTCCCGTATATTCAGAGATTATCTGCTGTTAAATCTGCAGTTTACGGTCATCGCGTTCGTGGAGTCAATCGGATTTGACCGAGATGAGCTGCCGGGGAGCAGTGCTGCGGAGCTGCGGACGCTCACGAGTCCAGAGGACATCTGCGCGTACACAAGGCGTCTTCTGGAGGGGGCCATCAGGCTGAAGCAGCAGCGGGAGACCGAGCGCAACGGCGGACTGATCGACCGGGCGAAGGCTTATGTGGCGGCGCACTATGCGGAGGAGAGTCTGTCGCTGAACGGCGCGGCCGGTGAGTGCGGCGTCAGCCCGAATTATTTCAGCGCGGTCTTCAGCCAGCAGATGAAGCAGACGTTCATCGAATATGTGACGGCGGCGCGGATGGAGAAGGCGAAGGAGCTGCTGCGGACGACCACCCTGCGCTCATCTCAGATCGCCCCGCAGATCGGGTACAGGGATGCACATTATTTCAGCTTTGTCTTCCGGAAGACGCAGGGGATGACACCGAGGGAGTACCGGCAGAGCAGCAGTCCCGTGGTCTGAATCTCTAAATCGCCCGGATGCTTTTCCCGGGCCGGAGGATCCACGGGACAGAGTCCGGAGGGCTGTATTGTCCGCTCATCGCGCGGATCAGAGTCCGGGCAGCGCTCTGCCCGGGCTCGTGCTTTTCATGCGCCATCGAGACGAGGCTGACGCCTCCTGCCTGGCTGAGGTAGCTTCCGTCGAATCCTCCAATGCTCAGGTCCTCCGGGACACGGATCCCGGCGGCGCGGCAGGCACGCCCGAGATGCCAGGCAATCAGATCATTCTGGCAGAGGATACCGGTCAGGCTGTGTGCCCGCCGCATCAGAAAGTGCTGAAGAACTGCCAGAAGGTGCCGCGGCTCCTTCTCCTCGATATCCGTGAAGATATCTCCGGTCAGCCAGAGGATATCCTCCGGAAGCGGGAGATACCCGGCCTCCTTCAGGGCACAGACAAAACCGAAGTAGCGCTCCTGCCCGCGGGATGTGTCGGACAGGAAGATTCCTCCAAGCTGCCGGTGCCCGCATCTGAGAAAATGTCTGCACAGTGCCTGTCCCGCGCTTCTGTCATCTTCACGTACAGAAACGAGACCGGCGAGATTCGGGCAGACGCCCCCGATGACGGCAACCGCGGTCTTTCGGGCGGACAGGGCTCCGATCAGGTCTGCGTTCGGCGTCGGGAGGGCGCTGTGGCAGCACTCCAGAAGCAGGCCGCGCGGCGGATCCGCGCAGAGCCGCGTCAGAATTTCCCGTTCCTCCCGCAGGCTTCCGTGCGAGACGCAGACGGAGATGCTGTAGCGTGCGGCGCGCAGAACAGAGGACACATCGCTGATGAGGGATGGATAGGTGTAGGAGCTGTCAGAGGAAAGGAGCAGGACAACCTGGTTTTTCTCCGCCTCCGGAAGGAGGCCCGTCAGCGTGGTGCCGCTTCCCCTGCGGCTGACAATCAGTCCGTCCGCCTCCATCTGGCGGAGCGCCCGCAGAACCGTCTGGCGGCTGACGCCGTAGCGCTCCTGGATCTGCGTCTGCGTGAAGAATGCCGTTCCCTTCTTTAACAGATCCGGAATCTGTCCGCAGAGCGCGCCATACAACTCCTGATATTTCAGGTTTTTTCTGCAGCTGTCACCTGTATTTTGCATCATTTTTCACTTTTCCTCTGTGAAGGCAGCCCGGGAGACTTACCCCAAACGGGAAGATTTTCATCACACGCCGCGCTTATCATGAGAAATAATTCCCCTTTTGATCCGCTTTCTATCTTTTGACGAATGACCCTGCGTCTGTCTGACAGACACGGATCGTAAGAAAATACCCCTCTTTGAAGCAAATCTAAAAAAAACACCCGGTCCCGGACGGTTACCTGAAGAATATGTACTTTTATTGCCTCATCATAGCGCAAATATGTATTGTTAAACAAGCTGATTCTTATGAAAACTGACAGATTCATATTGAGAGAACGGGATATGTTTATATAATTGTACATGAAAGGGAGGACGGAGGGTGTTCTTCCAAAAACAACCAATTGTTTCACAGATGGAGGAAAAGTCATGAAAAAGTTACTTGCAATCGCAGTCATCGGAGCAGCTGCAATGGGAATGGCGATGACAGCCAACGCAGCAGACCTGATCAAGGTTGGGTATGCACAGGTCGGACACGAATCTGACTGGCGTACAGCCAACACAAAGAACTATCAGGATACCTTCACAGAGGACAATGGCTATTCTCTGGAGCTGGTTGACTGCGATAATGACCACGCAAAGCAGATCGAGGCAGTCCGCAACTTCATCCAGGAGGGACTGGACTACATCATCATCGCACCGATCCAGTCTGCAGGCTGGGACACCGTCCTTCAGGAAGCACAGGATGCCGGCATTCCGGTGATCATCGCTGACCGTGAGATCGACGCAGACGAGTCTCTGTACACCGCATGGGTCGGAACTGCTCCGCATGATGAGGGCGTGACGGCAGGAAAGTGGCTTGGCGAGCAGCTTGGCGACAAGGAAGCGAACATCCTTCAGATCGAGGGTTCTGTTGGGGCTTCTGCGGCAATCGGAAGAACAGAGGGCTTCCAGGAGGAAGCTGACAAGCATGACAACTGGAAGATCCTGGACAGCCAGTCCGGCGACTTCACACAGGACGGCGGCCAGCAGGTCATGGAGTCCTTCATCAAGAGCTATGAAGGCAAGTTCAATGTAGTTGTCTGCCAGAACGATAACGAAGCATACGGTGCAATGGATGCGATGGATGCGGCCGGCATCACCTACGGTGTAGACGGTGACGTGACACTCATTTCCTATGATGCAACCCACGACGGGCTTCAGTACACGCTGGATGGAAAGTTCAACCTCGATGTCGAGTGCAACCCGATCCAGGCACAGACTGTCTCCGATGTCATCCAGAAGATCCAGAACAAGGAAGACTATGAGAAGAAGACTCTGATCAAGGATGAGGCCTTCAACGCTCCTGGCATCAAGTCCGAGTTTGCAACAGAGATCACCAAGGACATCCTTGACAAGCGCGCATATTGATGAAAGCTTAAGCAGGCAGGGGCTTTGATCCAGCCGGCAGGAGGGGAGAAAACCTGAGAAGGCTTTTCTCCCCTTCTTTTTGAAGGCGGCTGCAGGCAGGACAGCAGGAGGAGTGGAATGGAAGACAATGTAATACTGACGATGAGAGGAATCTGCATGACATTTCCGGGCGTCAAGGCGCTCGACCATGTAGACTTCACGCTGCGAAAAGGGGAGATCATGGCGCTGATGGGTGAAAATGGCGCCGGGAAATCGACCCTGATCAAATGCCTGACAGGCGTCAACAAATTTGAAGCGGGGGAGATTCATCTGGAAGGCATCAAGGAGGCGATTGTCAATAAGGACACGCTGGATGCCCAGAAGAAGGGGATCTCAACCGTGTACCAGGAGGTCAATCTCTGCCCGAATCTGTCGGTCGCGGAGAATCTGTTTATCGGGCGGGAGCCGATGACGAAGTTCCACACAGTCGACCGCCGCGCGATGAACAAGCGGGCGGAGGAGCTGATGAAGAGTCTGAATCTTCCGGTCGATGTGCGCAGGAAGCTGGAGGACTATTCGATCGCGCTGCAGGAGATGGTGGCCATCGCCCGTGCGGTGGATATGGACTCGAAGGTGCTGATCCTGGATGAGCCGACCTCCTCGCTCGATGACCAGGAGGTTGAGAAGCTGTTTACGATGATGCGCGCACTGAAGAAGAAGGGCGTCGGCATCATCTTTGTCACGCATTTCCTGGAACAGGTCTATGAGGTCTGCGATTCCATCACGGTTCTCAGAAATGGACGTCTGGTCGGTTCCTATCCGGTGGCGGAGCTGCCGAGGGTTCGCCTTGTTGCGGCGATGCTTGGTAAGGACTTCGATGACCTGGCCGCCATCAAGACGGACAGCACCGAGGACAAGTCGAAGGCCCCGGTTTATCTCGAGGCAAAGGGACTGAGTCATACCGGGACGATCAAGCCGTTTGATCTGACGATTCACAAGGGCGAGGTCATCGGCCTGACAGGACTTCTCGGGTCCGGGCGAAGCGAGATGGCCCGTGTCATCTACGGCGCAGACAGAGCCTCCACCGGAAGCATCAGCATCAATGGGAAGCCTTCAAAGATCAAGGCCCCGATCGATTCGATGATGCTCGGCATGGGCATGCTTCCGGACGACCGGAAGGTCGAGGGAATCATCGGGGATCTTTCGGTCCGGGAGAATATCTGTCTTGCGATCCAGGCGAAGGCCGGGATCTTCAAAAAGATTCCGATGCAGAAACAGATTGAGATCGCGGACAAGTACATAAAGCTTCTCGAGATCAAGACGGCAAGCCGTGAGACGCTTGTCAAACAGCTGTCGGGCGGCAACCAGCAGAAGGTCATCCTGGCCCGGTGGCTGGCGACAAACTGTGATTTCCTGATTCTGGACGAGCCGACGCGAGGCATCGACATCGGGACGAAGACGGAGATCCAGAAGCTGGTCATTCAGCTCGCGAAGGAAGGGAAGAGTCTGATATTCATTTCCTCGGAGATTGAGGAGATGCTTCGTACCTGCAACCGGATGGTTGTCCTGAGAGACGGGGCGAAGGTCGGAGAGATTGAAGGACGCGACATGAACCAGATGTCGGTCATGGATGCAATCGCAGGAGGTGCGGAGAAATGAGTAAACTAAAAGCACTGACGCACAGAAAGCTGTTTCTGCCGATCGTCAGTATGATTCTGGTCATGCTGATCAACGTCATCTACGATACGGCGACCGGCAGTGCGCCATTCTCGTTCTTCTACATTACGGTGAAGAACGGGGTCCTCTATGGGAGACTGATTGATGTCCTGAACCGCGGCAGCGAAATCGCGATTCTGGCCATCGGAATGACGATTGTCGTGTCAGCGTCGGCCGGAACCGATATTTCCGTCGGCTCGGTCATGGCGCTCTATTCCGCGGTCTGCTGCGTGACGCTTGCAGGCTTCGGAGTCACAAACACCAGCACCTACGCCAGGCCGCTGATTGTCGGCATCCTGCTCGGCATTCTGGTCTGTGTCCTGTGCGGCGCGATCAACGGATTCTTTGTCGCTTACCTGAACATTCAGCCCATGGTGGCCACACTGATCCTCTGGTCGGCCGGCCGGGCGATCGGGCTTCTGCTCTGCAACAGCCAGTATGTCTATATCCGTGTCCCATCCTTCCGTGTCATCGGCGGCTACATCGGTTTCCTTCCGACACCGATTCTGGTTGTCGCCATCTGCATCACGGTCATGACGCTGTTTCTGAAGTTCACGGCGCTCGGAACCTATGTGCAGTCTGTCGGAATCAACAAGAAGGCAGCGCGGATTGCTGGCTTCAATTCGGCGCGGATCATCTTTCTGGCCTATGTCATCTGCGGCCTGTGCGCGGGACTTGCGGGGATGGTTGCAACCTCCCGCATCTACTCGGCTGACACGAACAACATTGGTCTGAACATGGAGCTGGATGCCATCCTTTCTGTCGCGCTTGGCGGAAACAGTCTGGCCGGCGGCAAGTTCTCACTGGCAGGTTCCCTGATCGGAGCCTACACCATCCAGGCTATCACGACGACCATGTACGCGCTCGGTGTGGACCCGGCGCAGGCACCGGTCTTCAAGGCAGTCGTGGTTCTGATCATCGTTGTCATCCAGGCGCAGCCGGTGAAGGATTTCTTCGCGGCGCGCGCGGCAAGAAAAGCAGTGAAGGAGGCGGCATAACATGAATAAGAAGAGAAGCGTCAACGTGCTGCTTCTGATCACGATCCTGCTGTTCGTCGTGATGTACATGGCAGGCATTGTCATCTACGGAAGCAAAGGCTTTACGCATTTTCAGACATTTCTGAATATCCTGATCAACAACGCAGGACTGATCTGCGTGACCTGCGGCATGACCTGTGTCATGCTGACCGGCGGGATCGACATCTCCGTCGGTTCCCTGGTCGCGATGGACTGCATGATCATCGCAGTCGGTGTGACCCGCTGGATGTGGCCGGCATGGGCGCTGATTCTGTTTATCCTGGCAGTGGGTGTTTTGTTCGGGCTTGTGCAGGGATTCTGCATCGCGTACCTGGAGATTCAGCCGTTCATCATCACGATGGCCGGTATGTTCTTCGCAAGAGGGATGACGGCCGTTCTGGATGTCCATCAGATCTCTGTCACGGATGAGACGTTCACGAAGCTGTCCAGCCTGAAAATTACTCTTCCGTTCGGCGGATATACAAACCCGAAGGGAATGTACGTGGCTCCATTTATCCGGATTTCCGTGATCATCGCGCTGATTGTTGTTCTGCTGACCGGCTTTATGCTGCGCAAGACACGCTTCGGACGCAGTCTGTATGCGGTCGGCGGAAACCAGGTCAGCGCGACCCTGATGGGGCTGGATGTCAAGAAGACGCAACTTCGGGCGTACGTGCTCTCCAGTGTGTTGACAAGCATCGGCGGCTTCTGCTACGTTCTGAACACGATGTGCGGCACCACGACGCAGGCAGTCGGCATGGAAATGAGCGCCATATCCTCCGCAGTCATCGGCGGGACGCTTCTGACAGGTGGTGTCGGGACGATCATCGGTTCCGTCTTCGGCGTGCTGATCAACGGAACGATCTCATCCCTTGTCAAATTCAATGGACATCTGCTCGCCTCATGGGCGAACATCGTGACAGCCTTTCTGCTGATGCTCTTCATCGTGCTGCAGGCTGTGTTTGCAAAGATCCGTGAGATGCAGAAAAAGTAAGGGAGGCGGAAGAATGGAACGAGCGGTGAACGATCACAAGGAACGGATATGCATCATCGGAGGCGGGCCGGCAGGTGTCGCGGCCGCCATGTATCTCCAGAAGAAGGGATATCACCAGGTCGAGATCTACGAGAAGCTGGATAAGGTCGGCGGTAAGGCCTGGTCGCCCAGGTTCGAGGTGAACGGCGAAAGCCGCGCCTATGAGATGGGCGCGATCATGGGCGCGAAGACCTACTACGCGGTACATGAGCTGGAGCGGTTTGCGGGAATCGATCACGACGGCCCTGAGATGCGCCGGATGTACAGGAATGCGGACGGGCAGGAAATCTTCCCGTTTGACCCTCAGAAGGAATTTTCCCTAGGCAAGCTAGCCGGGCTCCTGCGGATGAAGAGCCAGATGAAGAAGCTCGTGAAGATCATGGACACGAAGTACAAGGGCTATGATCTGTATGGCCACGTCGGCGTGGCGAAGGGGCGGTATTCCGGCCTTTCAAAGGAAGAAAGCCGGGCGCTCCACAGGGTCAGCGGTGTGAACCCGAACCTGAAGGACCTGGCGCTTCCTTTTGACGAATTCTGCAGAAAGAACGGGGTCGAGGATGTCCAGAAGATCTGGATTGCGCCCTTTACCTCCTTCGGATATGGGTTCTTCGATGAAATCCCGGCTGCCTATGTCATGAAGTACCTCGATACGACGACGGCCATCGAGTTCATCGCAATGCGGCTCTGGACCTGGAAGGACGGGACTCAGAGCATCTACGAGGCAGTCAACAGAAAGCTGGAGAACCCGGTTCACCTGAACACGGAGGTCGTGAAGGTGGAGCGTCCGGATGACGGAAGGGTTTATGTGACGGTGCGCCAGGGTGGAACTGAACGGACGGAGACCTTTGACAAGCTGATCATCACGACCCCGCTCGATCATTTCCTGACCTATGCGGACGCGGACGAGGACGAGCATACGCTGTTTACAAGGATCCGGCATGAGGAGTATGTCGACTTCCTTGCGACGTTCCGGCCAAATGACGGCCCGACGATTTCCGGCTATATTTTCGACAACATGACGCCTGAACGGAGAGGCCATGCGATGGTATACTATCATCGGTGGAAGGATCTGACCGACAACTGTCCGTGCTCGGTGTATGCGCTTCGGAATCATGCCGGAGACGAGGATGTGCCGTATGACGAGACGATCCGGAAGATGACGGACGATATGGCGATCTGTGGGTTCCCTGTGCAGAAACGGCTGCTTGAGCAGGAGACCTACTACTGCCCGCATGTAACGCCTGAGGATTACGCAGCCGGCTGGTATGACAGGCTGGACGCGCTGCAGGGCAGACGCGGGACGTACTATGCGGGAGAGATTCTCTCCTTCGGCGATATGGAGGATACCTGCGCATCCTCACGCGACATCGTCGGCAGATTCTTCTGACTGAATGCCGGATGCCCTTGGCTTTGCAGTGCTGTGAGGCGGTGGGACGGCACCGCCGGTGGGATTTCTGACTGAATGCCGGATGCCCCTGGCTTTGCAGTACTGTGAGGCGGTGGGACGGCGCCGCCGGGGGAGGTCCTGACTGGAAAAAAGGCCTCGAGCTTTGTGAAAGGGCATATGAGCGTCTGAGTGAGATGTGTGGAAAAGGAGTGTACAGATATGATCAGCGATGATCCGAAGAACAAAGAGCGGATGGCGGCATGGAAGGTCGGCGATCCGATGATCAACGAGCACGATTTCTGGCCGGATGAGGATGGGAAGCCCGTCGACAAGGAGAAGGAGAAGATGATCCTGAAGCTTGCGACCATCATCACCGACCGCTATGCCAAAAAATTCACCCATACGTTGAATACAAAGGATCCGGAGTACTGGATGCTGGACAGAATCCTGACAAAGGAGGAAGCCAGTTTCCTTCTGTCATTTAAAAAGACCCGGGTTCCGTATTCGGTCGATCAGCTCGCGAAGATGAACCGTATGACGAACGGGGAAGCAAAGGAGATGTGCATCCACCTCTGCGTCTACGGTTTTCTGGAGTCTGTCCGCCGCAAGGAGGAGCCCCATGAGAAGATGTACGACCTCCCGATCTTTGTTCCGGGCATCGCGGAGTTCATGATGATGAACGATCAGCTGACGACGGAGCATCCGGAGCTGGCGACGTTCTTCAATCTGATGACTCAGCTGCCGCTCGGGGGAATCACCCAGATGGTGCCGCCCGGAGGCGCCGGGATCGGGATGCATGTCATCCCGGTTGAGGAAGCCATCCAGGCGGACAACCGGTCTGTGTCCGTCGAGTTCATTTCTCACTGGCTCAAGAAGTATGACAAGCTTTCCGTCGGCATCTGCACCTGCAGAAAGCAGCAGCGGATGCGCGGAGAGGGCAGCGGGGAGATCGAGGGCGAATACTGCATCGGCCTCGGCGACCTGGCGGAGTACAGCGTCGACCGTCACATGGGACGATATATCACCTACGACGAGGCGATGGAGATCGTACAGCGGGCGGAACGCAAGGGCTATGTCCACCAGATCACGAACATCGATGGCTCTGACAAGATTGTTGGTTTGTGCAACTGCGCCCCGGGCGTCTGCAACGCGATCCGGACCTCGCAGCTGTACAACACCCCGAACATGTCCGCATCCGCATACCGCGCGCATGTCGACAAGACTAAATGCGTCGCCTGCGGCAAATGCGTGGAGGTCTGTCCGGTCGGCGCCGCAAAGCTTGGTCAGAAGCTCTGCACAAAGCACGGGGAGGTTACCTATCCGGTGACGGAGCTCCCGGATGCAAAGAGCTGGGGACCGGAGCACTGGAACTATAACTACCGGGAGACCTCGAAGATCAACTGCTACGATACAGGAACGTCACCCTGCAAGACAGCCTGTCCGGTGCATCTTTCCGTTCAGGGCTACATCAAAATGGCCGCAGAGGGGCGATATCTGGATGCGCTGAAGCTGATCAAGCAGGACAATCCGTTCCCGGCGGTGTGCGGGTCTGTCTGCAACAGACGCTGCGAGGACCGCTGCACGAGAGGTACCATCGACCAGCCGCTGGCGATCGACGAGATCAAGAAGTTCCTGGCAGCACAGGAGCTGAAGGTGGAGAGTCGCTATGTCCCGCTGTGCGAAAACGGCGAGGGCAAGTTCTTCCCGCAGAAGGTCGCCGTGATCGGGGCAGGTCCGGCCGGAATGTCGGCTGCCTACTTCCTCAGAAGGGAAGGCTATCCGGTCACTGTCTTTGAGAAGGAGAAGGCGCCGGGCGGTATGCTGACCTATGGCATCCCGAGCTTCCGTCTGGAGAAGGATGTGCTGGATGCGGAGATTGATGTCCTGCGTCAGATGGGCGTAGAGTTTGAGTGCGGCGTGGAGGTCGGAAAGGATACGACTATTCAGAAGCTCCGGGAGGAGGGATACAAGGCATTCTTCCTGGCCATCGGGATGCAGGGCGGCAGAAAAACCGGTGTGCCGGGTGAGGACGCGGAAGGCGTCGAGACCGGCGTCGATTTCCTCAGAAGAATCAACCACGACCATTCCATCCGCCTTTCGGGGCGCACGGTTGTCATCGGAGGAGGCAATGTCGCGGTCGATGTCGCACGGACAGCTGTCCGCGCCGGCTCTGACAAGGTGACGATGCTCTGCCTCGAGGCGCCGGATGAGATGCGGGCATCCAGGGAGGAAGTCGAGGAAGCCAGGTCGGAAGGAATCGATGTGAAGAACAGCTGGGGACCGAAGGAAATCCTGACGAAGGACGGGAAAGTCTGCGGCATCACGTTCAAAAAGTGCACAGCTGTCTTTGACAGCCAGAGGCATTTCAATCCGTCCTATGACGAGAATGAGACCATCACACTCGAGTGCGAGAATGTGCTGCTCTCAATCGGGCAGTCGGTGATCTGGGGGGATCTGCTGAAGGGCACCAGGGTTGAGCTGAACGGAAATGGAACCGCAAAGGCGGACAGAGTGACGCTTCAGACGGCGGAGCCGGATATCTTTGTGGGCGGCGACGTGTACCACGGTGCGCGGTTTGCGATCGACGCGATCGCGGACGGCCGCGAGGGGATGGTATCCATCAACCGGTTTGTCCACCCGGGACAGTCTCTTACAATCAACCGCGACCTGCGGACGTTCATCGAGCTTGACCGGGACGATATCGAGGTGGAAGGCTTCGACAATGCGAAGCGCCAGATTCCGGGGCACAAGGCCGGCATCGCGACGCAGACCTTCGAGGATCTGAGGATTCCGCTGACGGAAGAGCAGGTGAAGACAGAGGCGGCAAGATGCCTCGGATGCGGGGCAACGACCGTTGACGACAATCGCTGCATCGGCTGCGGTCTGTGCACGACAAAGTGCAACTTCGACGCGATTCATCTGACGAGGGATGTGCCGGAAGCCTCCGACATGTACAAGGCCGAGCAGAAGTTCGGGCAGATTGGAAAGTATGCCATCTCAAGAGGCGTGAAGATCGTCCGCTCGAAGCTTGGAAAGGATTAAATGGATTAAATAACAGAAAGACGCCCGTTCTGCCTTCCGGCAGGGCGGGCGTCTTAGTATTATTGAAGATGGCTTCTGAGGATAGCTGCTTCTGAGGACAGTTTCTGAAGATACGCTGGCCCGTCAGTCTCAGCTGCGTAGCTGAAGCTGCGCCTTCAGCCAGCCTGTCCACTGGTCAAAGCCTTCGCCGGTCTTCGCAGAGAGGAAGAAGACCTTTGCGTCCGGGTTCAGAGCGTGGATCCGTGCTGTCACGGCCTCATCGTCAAAGGCGAAGAACTTCTTTGTGTCGATTTTATTGATCAGGACAACCTGACAGACCTGGAACATCAGCGGATACTTGAGGGGCTTGTCATCGCCCTCGGGAACGGAGAGAATCTCAACGTTGACGCTGGCGCCGGTGTCATTCTCTGCCGGGCAGACGAGATTCCCGACATTCTCCAGAAAAATCAGATCGAAATCCTTCGATGAAAATTCGGAAAGCGCCTGCCTGGTCATGGCGGCATCCATGGCGCATTCGCCGCCGGTGTGGACCTGGATGGCAGGAATGCCTTCACGCTCCATCTTCTCGGCATCGATGGCATAGTCGATATCCGCTTCCATGACGCCGATCCGATACTGCTTTTTCAGCTCACGGATGGTGCGGAGCAGGACGGATGTCTTTCCGGCACCCGGGGATGCCATGATATTGACCAGAAAGGTCTGATCGGCCTGATTCTGCCGGCGGATTTCGTCCGCAATTCTGTTGTTTTCATCGAAGATGCCCGTATGGACATCGATTACACGAACCTTGCTCATGACTGTCTTGTCCCTTCTTTCTGTTTCTGTATCTGACCGGACAGCCAGCTGCAGAAGGCCTCAAAGCCTTCTCCGACCGCAGCGCTGACAGGGAAGACCGGAACGGATGGCTTCCTGAGATGGATGTTTGCCTTCACCTGATCCAGGCTGAAGTCGAAGCACTCCATCGCATCGATCTTGTTGATCAGAACCGCGTCCGCCTTCTCAAACATCAGCGGATATTTCAGCGGCTTGTCGTCTCCCTCCGGAACGGACAGGATGACAATGTTGAGATCCGCGCCGGTATCGAACTCTGCCGGGCAGACCAGGTTGCCGACGTTCTCGAGGAAAACAAGATCGAGTTTCTCCGACCCGATCGCGGAAAGACCCTGGCGCGACATGTCCGCGTCAAGATGGCACATGCCGCCTGTATGGATCTGGATCGCGTCAACGCCGGACGCGGCAATCGTCCTCGCATCGACATCACTGTCGATGTCCGCCTCCATGACCCCGATCCGGAAACGATCCTTCAGCCTTGCGATGATCTGCTTCAGGCTTGAAGTCTTCCCGGAACCGGGGGAGGACATGAGATTCACGTAGTAGGTTCCCTGCTGTTTCATTTCTTCGCGGAGCCTGTCCGCGTCCCTGTCATTGTCAGCGAGAAGACTCTCCTTCGCCTCGATGATCTTTACTTTATCCATCTGTGAAACTCCTTCGATTCGTTTTCTGAATGATCTGCCTGCTTCCGGGATTCTGAACCGGACTCAGCTGTCCGCCTCGATCTGCTTGATGATGTATTCGTTCCCCTGGACAAGGACGGTATCCCAGCTTCCGCAGTGCGGGCACTGCCGACCGCTCTGGACGGTGCTGTAGCGCTGCCCGCAGCTTTTGCACAGCGTGACGGCAGGAATCTGCTCATAGAGGAGGCGGCTGCCCTTCAGAAGGCTGCTTTTGTCGGAGACCCAGCCCCAGAGATCGGACATGTAGTCGAAGATGACGCCGGTCACCTCCCCGATCTGGAGCGTGACGCTCCCGATATGGCAGATGTCATTCTGCGCCGCAATTTTTTCAACCTCGTCCGCCACGTGGTAGACGATTCCCATTTCATGCATATCCGGATTCTCCTGCCTGCTGGGACTTTTACCCGAGATGTTTTGCTGCACGAAGACCTGCCGTGCAGACACGCTGATATATTACCACACAGAAAGAATGCAGGGCAAATGCTGCAGTCTGTTTGTTCAGCGTTTGTTTAAATCCACTCTTCCTTGACTTGTACAGTTGTGCTATGATATCCGGGATTATGCAGTGAAGGAGGTTTGCGCCATGAGTAAGATGGGAAAGAAAAACAAGGACAGCAAGGAAGCGGAGGCGAAGAAGGTCAAGCAGCAGCTTGCAGCCCTGAAGAGACGCCAGGCGGCGAAGAAGAGCAAGTGATGACAAGGCGCAGGAGGCAGGATTGCTCCTGTGCCTTTCCTTTCCCGGAGAGCGGAGAATCACGGCAGTCAGCTCTGTCAGAATGACTCTGCCTGGCAGAAGCAATCAAGGCAGGCTGCGTGCGCGGCGCAGGCGAAATCCGGAATGACGGGAGAGTTGGGATGGACACGCCGGAGGATGGAAGACAGACAGGAATCATAGCGGATGAATATACTGAATCTTGAACATATCACGAAAAACTACGGGACGCATCAGCTGTTCACGGACTTGTCCCTGGGCGTCAGCAGCGGTGACAGGATCGGCCTGATCGGCGTGACAGGAAAGTCCACTTTGCTGAAGATCGCGGCAGGCATTCTGGAGCCGGATGAGGGAACCGTGGTCAAGGGCAGGGATGTCAGTATCTCCTATCTGGCACAGACGCCTGACTTCGGAACAGATCGGTCTCCCTACGAAGCGGTGATGCATGGCAGGCGTCCGGGGACAGAAGAGGAAGCTCAGGCGCGCGCCATGCTGAACCGGCTCGGAATCACGGACCACACGGCAGAACTGTCCAGTCTTTCAGGTGGGCAGCGGAAGCGGATCGCACTGGCGCAGACGCTTCTGTCGCCCGCTGAGGTGCTGATTCTGGACGAGCCGACCAACCACCTCGACCAGGAGATGATCCTCTTCCTGGAGGATGCCATCCGGCGCTTCAAGGGCGAGCTGCTGCTGGTTACACACGACCGGTACTTTCTGGACCGCGTGACAAACCGGATTGCGGAGCTGGACCGGGGCAGGCTGTATATCGTGGACGGCGGCTACGAAATCTGGCTTGAGCGCAAGCAGGAGCGGGATCAGGCAGAAGTCCGGGCGGAGGATAAACGGCAGAACCTGCTGCGGACGGAGCTGGCCTGGATCCGGCGGGGGGCACAGGCACGCTCCACCAAGCAGCAGGCGCGGATTGATCGTTTTGAGGATCTTCGTGAGGCATCCAGGGAAGCGCGGGCACGGATGGAGAAGAGCACGCTGACAGTCAGCTCCATATCCACACGCCTTGGGAAGAAGACGGTCGAACTGGAGGATATCTCGAAAGCCTACGGGGACCGGGTACTGTTTTCCCATTTCACCTACCGGTTTCTGCGGGATGACCGGGTCGGCTTCATCGGGAGAAACGGATGCGGAAAGTCGACCATCATGAATGTGATTGCGGGGCTCATTCAGCCGGATACCGGTACGGTGACGGTCGGGGAGACGGTGAAGATCGGCTATTTCCGTCAGGAGTCCGTGGAAATGGATCCGGAGGAGACGGTTCTGGGCTGTGTGAAGGCGGTCGGAGAATACGTCCGGACGACGGACGGGCTGATCACAGCCTCCCAGATGTGTGAGAAGTTCCTGTTTGACAAGAAGATGCAGTGGGCGAAGATCGGAAATCTCTCCGGCGGGGAACGGCGGCGGCTCCAGCTGCTTCTGGTTCTGATGAGCCAGCCCAATGTGCTGCTGCTCGATGAGCCGACGAACGATCTCGACATCGAGACGCTGGAGATTTTCGAGGATTACCTCGACCGTTTCCTTGGCATCATCATCGTGGTCTCGCATGACCGGTATTTCCTCGACCGGGTTGTGAACCGGATCTTTGCCTTCGAGGATGGGAAGCTTGTCCAGTATGAGGGCGGCTTTACGGATTACTATGACAAGCGGCAGGCGCGGAGCGGGGATGGCGGACAGGAAACAGGCCGGAAGCCGACTCCGGCAGGTGCAGCGCAGGAGCTGACCGGGGCACAGGCCTATGCACAGCAGAAGGCACAGAGCCGCCAGAATCAGAAGCGCCGGATGACCTACAGGGAGCAGCAGGAGTACGACCATATCGATGAGGAGATTGCTGCTCTTGAGGAGAAGCTTGAGGAGCTGGACCGGCAGATTGAGGAGTGCGCCACGCAGTACACAAAGCTGGAGGAACTGACGGCCGAGCGGCAGAAGACAGCGGAGGCACTTTCAGCAAAGGAGGACCGCTGGCTGGAGCTTCAGGAGCTTGCAGAGGAGATCGCGGAAGCTTCCGGAAAGGAATGACCGGGAGAGATATGTGCCGCCGTGCGAAGGCGGAGGAGTGAGAATTCTTATGGAAAATCTGATTTTCAGCATCAATGCAACGCTGCCGATCTTTCTGCTGATGGTTCTGGGGTACGTGCTGTCCCTTCTGAAGCTGGTCAGCAGAGATTTCGCAAAGCAACTGAATTCATTTGTCTTCAAAATTGCGCTGCCCTTTGAGTTATTTGCGGATATGGCGGGGCAGGACTTTGCCTCCGCGTGGAACGGGAAATTTGTCCTGTTCTGTCTGGCTGCCACCTTTCTTTCGATCTGCCTGGCTGCCCTCATTTCGCGGATTGTTCTGCGGAATGACCGGGCGGAGCGGGGCGAGTTCATACAGGTGGCCTACCGCTCCAGCGCGGCGATTCTCGGGGTGGCATTCATCCAGAACATCTATGGGGAAGGCCATACGGCGATGGCGGCGCTGATGATGATCGGATCGGTTCCGCTGTACAATATCTTCGCGGTGATTGTGCTGATGACGACAGCGCAGGACACGCAGACGCAGAGTGCAGACAGACAGTCCCTTGTGAGAAAGACGGTGCTGGGAATCGTCACAAACCCGATTCTGCTTGGCATCTTCATCGGGTTCGCCTGGTCACTTCTCCATCTGCCGCTTCCGGGGATTCCCAAAAAGGTAATCTCCGATGTCGGGAAAATGGCAACGCCCCTGGGGCTGATTGCAATGGGGGCGATGTTTGATCCGGCGGCGGCCAGAAAGAAGGCGGGGCCGGCGATCGCGGCCTCCCTGATGAAGCTTCTGGTGCTGGAGGCTGTCTTCCTGCCGGCTGCCGTTGCCTTCGGGTTCCGGGGACAGCAGCTTGTGGCGCTGACGGTGATGCTCGGGTCTGCCTCGACGGTTGCCTGCTACGTGATGGCGACGAGTATGGGGCATGAGGGAACCCTGACATCCAGCACCGTCATGATGACAACGGCAGGCTGCTCGTTCTCACTGGCGCTGTGGCTGTATATTCTGAAGAGCCTGGCGCTGATCTGAGGCAAGAGGTACAGCTCTGGATGCAGCGTGAAGAAGCAGGAGAATGCAGGAAAAGTATATACATGTACGAACAATTTTGAGAATAGAAAAAAATTTCGGAATATCCTGTAATTACATAATGTTTTGTTGACAAAAACGGGAAGTGTGAGTAATATTGTTTTTGACGAGGGCGCCGGACAGAGAAGAGTCAGGCGCCTTTCTGCATAAATATGCAGAAATTGCGGTGCCGGATAACAGGGGGACAGCCCGCAGCTCTCTTGTTGCCCTGACTGGTTTTGAAAGAGGAGGTTTCGCAATGAAAAAAGCAGTAGCTTGTGCAGCGGCAGTTCTGATGAGTGCAGTGATGTGCGTGCCCGCAATGGCAGGTGAAACGGAGGCAGCTGCTCCTTCCGGGAAAAAGTATGTCATTGCTACCGACACGGTTTTCAAGCCGTTTGAGTACACGGATGACAAGGGAGATTTTGTCGGGATTGATGTGGACATTCTTGCGGCGATTGCAAAGGATCAGGGCTTTGACTATGAGCTGAAGAGTCTTGGCTGGGATTCTGCTATCGCAGCATGCCAGGCAGGGCAGGCAGACGGTATGATCGCCGGCGCATCCATCACAGATGAGAGAAAGAAGAGCGGATGGATGTTCTCTGACGGATACTTTAATGCAACGCAGTCCCTGACAGTGAAGGAAGACTCTGATATCGCAGGCTTTGACGACCTCAAGGGCAAGACGGTCGGTGTCAAGACAGGCACGCAGGGAGCGTCCTATGCAGAAAGCCTGAAGGAACAGTACGGCTTCTCCATTACCTATTTTGAGGATTCGCCGACCATGTACCAGGCTGTCCTTGGCGGACAGGTCGTCGGCTGCTTTGAGGATACGCCGATTATGCTGACCTCCATCAAGGAAGGAAAGCTTGCGCTGAAGGTCCTCGACAACACGCAGAATGAAGGATCTCCTTATGGATTTGCGGTCTTCAATAAGGATGAGCAAGCGCTTGTCGATCTGTTCAACGCCGGGCTGAAGGACATCAAGGCTGACGGCACCTATGCAGAGATCATCACGAAGTATCTCGGCGCAGACGCGGTTCCTTCTGAGACAGAGGCAGATACAGAGGCGTCAACGGAAGCAGAGTGAAGCAGCAGGAGCATCCTGAAGCAACCTGACATGTGAATCGGGCTGCCGGCTGAGAAGACCGGCGGCCTTTTCAGACTGAACCGGACATCCATACAGCCGTCCGCCCATCTGCATGCAGACTGGTGCACTGATGGAGCGGAGGACACCGCGTGACCCGACGGAAAAGGGGGCTGCCTGACTGGTGTCTGTGCTGATAAGACAGGAAGGATACGACTGATGGCTTATATACTCAGTAACTATGGCAGTCTTCTGCTGAGGGCGATGGGACAGACGCTGCTTCTGGCACTGTCCGGCCTGTTTTTTGCATCGATCATCGGCCTGATCTTCGGCCTGCTCGCAGTGGTGCACAACAAGGCCTGCAATATGATCGAGACAGTGTTCGTGGATATCATCCGCGGCGTTCCGATGATTGTTCTCGCTTATTTCGTCTACTTCGGCATCCCGTATTTTCTGAACAATATGATGGGGCAGAATGTGACGCTCAGTGCGCTGACGGCAGGCACGATCTGCCTGTCGCTGAACTGCGGCGCTTACATGGCGGAGATTATCCGGGCGGGTATCCAGTCGGTGGATCCGGGACAGATGGAGGCGGCCCGCTCGCTCGGTCTGCCTTATGGAAAGGCGATGCGGAGGGTTGTGATGCCGCAGGCGATCCGGACCATGATCCCGACCATCATCAACCAGTTCATCATCACACTGAAGGACACATCGATTCTTTCCGTGATCGGGTTCCCGGAGCTGGTCAATTCAGCAAAGAATGTCGTTGCCAATACCTTCAGGTCTTTCCAGACATGGTTTATCGTCGCGGTGATGTACCTGATTATCATCCTTGCCCTGTCGAAGGCGGCAAAGGTCATCGAGAGGAGGCTCAACCGTGGCAGAAAAGCAGTCTGAGGGGAATGTCAAGATCCACGTTTCCCATCTGAGCAAGTCCTTCGGGAAGCTGGAGGTGCTGAAGGATATTTCAGTCGATGTTCACGAGGGGGAGGTCGTTGTCGTAATCGGTCCGTCGGGATCCGGCAAGTCGACATTTCTCAGATGTCTGAACCGGCTGGAGACGGCTACCGGCGGAGAGATTACAGTGGATGGAGAGAATATCCTGGACAGACGGACCGATATCAATCATGTCCGCCAGAATATCGGGATGGTGTTCCAGCATTTCAATCTCTTTCCGCACATGGACGTTTTGAAGAACCTGATGATGGCACCACTGGAGCTGAAAAAGGGCGACAAGGAGCGGATGGAACAGACCGCCATGCAGATGCTGAAAAAGGTCGGCATGGACGAGAAGGCACATGCCTACCCGGACCAGCTATCCGGTGGACAGCAGCAGCGAGTGGCGATTGCGCGGGCTCTCTGCATGCACCCGGACATCATGCTTTTTGATGAGCCGACGTCCGCGCTTGATCCGGAGATGGTCGGGGAGGTGCTCGAGGTTATGAAGGAGCTGGCCTCCGAGGGTATGACCATGGTGGTGGTCACCCATGAAATGGGCTTTGCAAGGGAGGTCGGAGATCGGCTGCTGTTCATGGACGGCGGCTATATTATCGAGCAGGGCGACCCGCGGGAGGTCCTGTCCAACCCGCAGGAGAAGCGGACGAAGGATTTCCTGAGCAAGGTTCTGTGAAGCTGGCAATATGACCGGTAAAACGGCATCAAAGGCACCGAATATTGACAATTCCTTAATAGTATTGTAACATATCGAGTGAATTCGATTAAGGAGGGTCAGTATGAAAATGCTTCATTACAGGTGCCGCCGTGTCAGAACGCTGACTGTCGCAGTCCTGATGGCAATGACGCTGGCCGGTCTGCCGGAATGGTCTGCTCTCAATCAGGTGCAGGTCACCTTTGCGGCAGCGGCCGAGAATCAGAAAACCTCAAAGAAGACTTCCCGGAAAAAGACGACTAAAAAGAAGTCAGTAAAAAAGAAGACGGTAAAAAAGAAGACAAAGATCTCAAAAAACAATAAAAAGAAAAATACCGGAAAAAGTACAAAGGCGAAAGGCTCAAAAAAGGGTTCCAAGAAGAACTCTGTCTCGAAAAAGAAGGCCGCTTCAACGAAGAAGGCAGCCGCAAAGAAGACAGCCGCTGTCCGGCAGGGCTTTGTGAAGTCCGGGGCCAGATGGTACTACTACAGCGAGGACCACAGAATGACAACCGGTTGGATCCATGTCGGCGGGTGGAAGTATTATGGAAGGACCTCTGGGAGCCGGAAGGGCAGCCTTCTGACAGGCTGGCAGACGATTGGCGGGAAAGAGTACTACTTCTCTGAGACGGGAGGGGCAGGAGCAGTTGGACGAGCGTATGCCGGATGCACGAAGAAAGTCAATGGCATTTCCTGCGTCTTCAACCAGGAGGGCGTTTTCACCGGGTGCAGGTATGCCGGCGGGACCGACAGCTTTGTGAGCCGCATTGGGGAGATGGCAAGACACAATCAGAGAAAGAACAATATCCTTGCAACAGTCACGGTGGCCCAGGCGATCCTGGAGACAGGCTATGGTTCCGTGAAGCCACACAACAATCTCTTTGGCATCTACGGAGGACGTTACAGCAGTGAAGCGGAGAGCCTGGAAGGATACAATGCCTACATCCGGAGGTATTTCCCGAGTCTGATCGGATGCCGGAACTATTACACATATGCCAGCCGGATCGGGAACGGCGGATATGCGCAGGCAGGCGGATATACATCGGCCCTGCTGCAGATCATCAGTCAGAACGGTCTGACAAAATACGCAAAGTAAGAAAAAGAAAACTGGAAAGGCTGCCGGATGGGTCATCCGGGCGGCAGAAAGGGGATGTGAAGAAACGTGAAAGCGCTTCTTCGCATCCCTCTCTTTTTGTCCGTTGTTCATCGTTCTCCATTTTTCAGCGCAGTTTTCCCCTTACCCCAAATGAGATGGCCTTTGTTCAGCTC
>Ga0256406_1001209_pt1 | contig 42640 bp, 37 predicted proteins | sample RumenRJG_03DNA_FD_185986 | JGI IMG/M metagenome (GOLD analysis project Ga0256406, IMG submission 185986) | Bovine rumen microbial communities from Lethbridge, Alberta, Canada - RJG_03 | ecosystem: Host-associated > Mammals > Digestive system > Stomach > Rumen | place: Canada: Alberta | collected... | reverse complement strand
GAATCGGATGACAAGCAGAAGGACACCGGCGAATCCGCTGAATCCGATACGTCCGCTGAGCCCGCTCAAGCCGCAGACGAGACTGACAAAACGTCAGAAGCCACCGATGCGGACACCACAGAAGACGACGCTGCGCAGACGGACGGCGATCAGGCATGAGTAAGCTGCTCGGCGGCACCAAGCGGCCGCTTGACGAGACCTACCGGCTCGCGCTACTTGATTTGGATGGTGTGGTCTACCGGGGTAAACTCCCGGTCGACCACGCTGCGGACAGCATCCGCCGGGCGCAAGCCGTTGGCATGACCATCGAGTACACGACCAATAACTCGTCGCGCTTCCAGCGAATCGTCGCCGAGCAGCTCCGAGGTTTCGGCCTTGATGTCGAACCCTGGCAGGTCATCACCTCATCGGTTGTCGCCGCTCGCATGGTCGCCAAACATGTTCCCCAAGACTCACCCGTGCTGGTGTTGGGGGCGGAGCATCTGGCGGAGGAAGTCACCAACCAGGGGTTGCGCGTCGTGAGGCAAGCCCAGGATCATCCTGTTGCGGTCATCCAAGGCTGGTATCCGCAGATGAGCTGGCAGGAAATGGCGCAAGTCGCGTACGCGGTCGAACGCGGCGCCCAATACTTCGTCACGAACCGTGATCTGACCATTCCCCGTGAACTCGGGATTGCCCCGGGCTGCGGTTCTATGATCCAAGCGGTGATCAACGCCACCGGCGTGGAGCCGGTTGGATCGGCCGGTAAACCGGAGTCCGCGATGTATGATGAGGCGCGGATTCTTGCCGCACACGATGGTGCCACACCGGTCGCGCGTGAACAGTGCCTGGCGATCGGTGACCGGCTTGACACGGATATCGAGGCAGGCAACCGTGGCGATTATGACTCGCTTGCCGTACTGACCGGGGTTACCGACCCGCAGCAGCTGCTGCACGCGCCCGAGCACTTGCGGCCCACATACGTGTCTGAGGATTTACGCGGCCTGCTTACCGCAATGCCGCAGCCAACACGCCTGCCGGATGGCTCATGGCGTTGTGCAGACGCCCAGGCAAACGTCGAACGTGGCAGGCTCACGGTCAGCGACCCGACAAGCATCAACGCGTTACGTGCCGCGCTGTGCGCGACATGGGAACGGGCTGATGCCGGCGAGGATACAGACACCACTGCTGTCGGATTCGCCATTGCATGAGTGTCGCGCTTCGGGGAATGTGCCGGCGCACAAACCGGCGTGCAGGCATATCGTATCCGTGTCATGCACAAGCTTGATATCCTCCGGCAACGTTGCCCGCAGCGTAATGGGTATCCCGGAGAGGAAGCGATGCTTGGAATACCGCTATATCTGATAGCGTTCAATCGCAAGCAGCGCCTTTGGATGAAGGGACAGGACAACCATGACCGGTTCAACCAGGCTTGACCTCGCGCTCGTCGATCGGGGCTTGGCGCAGACCAGAACAAAAGCGAGTCGACTGATCCGCAGTGGCAACGTCCGTGTCAACGGGATCATCCAAACCAAGCCATCGCTCGCTGTCACCTTCCAAGACACGCTTGAAGCCGACCGTGGGGACGATTACGTGTCCCGAGGCGCGTACAAGCTTGTCGGCGCGTTTGACGCGTTCGCCGATTGCGGACTGATTGAGCCGAAAGGCATGGATTGTCTTGATATCGGCGCTTCAACCGGTGGTTTCACCCAAGTGCTGCTCAGACGCGGGGCGGCGCACGTGATCGCACTCGATGTCGGCCACGGCCAGCTGGATCCACGCATCGCCGCCGATCCACGGGTGATTGACATGAGCGGAGTCAATATTCGCGATATCACGCGTGAGGACTTGGCCTACACACCGTTCATGATCGTCTCGGATGTCTCCTTCATCTCCTTGACTTACGTCATTCCTGTGATTGCGCGGATCGCCGCTCCGGGAGCCCACATTGTGCTCCTGATCAAACCCCAGTTCGAAGTCGGCCGTGGCAATCTCGGCAAAAACGGTATCGTCGACGATCCGCAGCTGCGCGATCGGGCAGTCGCCCGCGTCACCGCGTGCGCCCAAGCCCAAGGACTTACGATTGTTGGCACGACGGTATCCCCGATTGAGGGGACTTTTGGCAACGTGGAATATCTGCTTTATGCGCGTGCCGGACAATCGGATATCGAACGTTGAGATGGTGCCGTTATCTCGGATGCGATACGTTTCTTGATCATCAGATTGCCGTCGGGGCTGGCGCTGAACGCCACCCGCGAATGCGTGTCATGCAACAGGGTCGCGGATGAGGGGATAATCCGGACCCGGCAGGCATGGTTCAGTTCGATCCGCTCAGCCTCAATCCGGTCGCATACCATATGCTCGGCGGTGACCACACTCGTATCAATCACACCGATTTCACTGCGATGCATGGCATAAGGGAAAGCACGCTGTACGCTCAGTCCGCTGCCGATACAACGGATGGTGACCGTGTCATCGGCGAAAAGACGAGGGGCATTCACCACGCCGGTGATAACAATATGCGATGCGTCAATGCCTGCCTGGGTGCGTGCCAAACCGGTCACCGTCAACCTGTTCGCGCATGTGATGCTTCCAGTGCATTGGATTTCCCCAATGAAATCCAATGTGTCACAGCGAGCGTGACCATTGATGATGAGTTTGCCGGAACCGCTGAGACGAGACGCGGTAAGATCGCCGTCGCATACCACCGTGGCGTTATCGCACAATAGGCTCCGAGCGCTGATGCCGGGGGAGTGCAGCTGTCGAAGCACAACAATCCGCCCCATATCAATCGGCTCATTATAGGTTCTCGCCTGCACGATGGTTGTCATCAATGCGTCCCGGCGTGCCGGCAGCGCATGAGCATTCTGCCCGCTATTCATACGTTGCGCGCCTGGCACCAAGCCATTACCCCGACTGTGGTCCAGACGCGGTTCTCCCCGACATTCTGTGGTCATCTTCGCCCTTCTGCCAGAGCATCCGTGCGAATCCGACATGCGCCGTGCCGCCCGGACACTGGTGAATGTGGCGCGCCCCTTCCCGGGATCCACGCCGATATGACCAAAAGCATACCGAAACGCCTGCGGGATGCCAAATCGCGGGGCGGAACGGACATCCGCCGGATTCACCCACGCATAAAATGGTCGATTTGGTCTTGCTTGCCCATGATAATCAGCTCATCATTGCGATGCATGACGATATCCTTCGACCCGTACTGCAACTCGCGGCCAGGCGACTTCACCGCCACCACCGTCACCCCATAGCGGTCGTGGACGCGAGCCTGAGCGACCGTCCGATCCACAACCTGCGCCGGCGTATGGATTTTCACCACGGTATGGGGCCCTTCAATCTCAATGTAATCAAGATAATCACCGGACACCAAATGCCCGATCCGCTTGCCGGCATCCATTTCCGCATTGATCACATGCCGTGCACCGATACGCTGCAAAATCCGCGCATGCTCCTTCGACACCGATTTCGCCCATAAATCAGTGATCCCAGCGTCCAGCAGATTTCCCGTGGTAATCACCGAAGCCTCGATGCTGTCACCGATCGCCACAACAGCCGTCGCGAACATGCCGGCATCAATCTGCTCGACCGCCAACACATCCGTCATATCCGCTTGGACGGTCGGAATCGTCGATGACCACCGGTTCACCAGATCAGGATCCTTGTCCACAGCCAGCACATCCTGACCCAACTCGTCAAGTGTCGCCGCCACCGAACTGCCGAACCGACCAAGCCCCACCACCAGGACACTGCGATTATTATCCGCCATTCCACGCTTTCCTTTCGAAACTGCCGACCGACACAATCGACCCAGCTCACGCCAAGCACGTCACCGACACGGCATACACGACGCCAGTTGCACCATTACCCTACGATAATCGGCTCCTCGGGAAAATGCACCGCCTCCGCTTGAGCGGGCCGGTTGATCGCATACGCGATCGTCATCGGGCCGATACGCCCGACGATCATCGTCACCGACAACAGCAGCAACGCCGCAGGGTCACCCTGATCGGCAACACCGACCGTATAACCGCCCAATCCGAACGCTGAACACGTATCGAACAACGCGTCACTGAACGAACAGTCGGACACCACCATCAACGCGACCGACACCACAAACACCAGCGACAGGCACGTGGTCATAATACTCACCGCTGTCATCGTCGTGCGCTCGCTGATACGTTTACGCAGTACGGTCACGTCATGACGGCCTTGGAATGCGGCACGGCAAACAAGCAGGACGACAGCGAAAGTGGTCACGCGGATGCCGCCCGCGGTGGACGTACTGCCGCCGCCGATGAACATGACCGCACTCATGAACACTTTCGTCGGATCGCTGACCTGAGGCACCCACGACGGGTCGAACCCGGAGGTTCGCGGCATCACTGCGGCGGTGAGCGCGTACCGTATCCGGGTTTGCAGGTCGGCGTGTGCGAACAGCGTGTGATTGTTCCACTCAACACAGCGGAACCATACCAGCGAGACGGCAACCATGCTGAACGTGGCGATCAGGGTGATTTTGGTGTGCAAAGTCCAACGTTTGGGCGGTGTATGGTTGCGTGCCGCACGCATGAGGTTAAGCAGGACAGGGAAACCGAGCGTACCGCAGAACGCGCTGAGCAGCACAGGCAATCCGACCGACCAGCTGTTGACATGCAATCCCGCGCCGTCAGGGGTGAACCCGGCGTTGTTGTACGAAATCACCGCGAAGAACAGCGCTTCCCACAGCGCATGCCTCACATTACCGTGGTTGACGTGCAGCAAGCCGGGGAACAATGCGAAAAAGGTGATGACCTCAATCAGCAAGGTCGTGACCAGGACCGCGTTGAGCACACCTTTGGTTTCGCTTAGTTTGGTCGCCCCGATTTCGGTGGCGGTGAGCATGCGCTGCGATGCTTTGATATGCCGGTTGACCGCCAACGCGATCAGGGAAGCGAATGTCATGACACCGAAACCGCCGAACTGTACTGCGAGGAGAATAACTGCCTGGCCGAACATCGACCAGTGCGTGGTCGTGTTGACCACTTGGATGCCGCAGGTTGAGGCGGCGGACACTGCAGTGAAAAACGACACCACCGGGTCGGTGGCGGTGCGACTGTGCGAACTGATCGGCAGAGCGAGCAGTACCGTGGCAATGATGATCAGCGTGAAAAAATACAGGATGGTCAGACGCCCCGGGTGCGACCACAGTCTGGCGGACAGGTTCCGTCGCGGCGGTTTGCGGTCTTGCGCCGCCTGACGCTCGAACGCGTCGCCGGAGAACCACCAGCTGTAGCCGCGCGAGGCCTCACGATTCGTGGAAGACTCGTCAAGGACGAGGTTCATGTTCTGCGCTCCTTACAGCGTGCCGGTACTTGGGCTCTGCGGCTATTGTAGATGACATTCGGCTAGGATGGGTGTAGGTTTGGCCGCGTCTGATACGCGGGCACTGCCTTACTCGGAAAGGGGCGGCATATGACGTCTGGGCGACGCGCTGTTGTGGTGACTCATACCCGGTTGCGTGAAAGCGGAACCGTGGTGTCCGAAGCGGTGGACCAGTTGCGTGGCGCAGGATTCGATGTTTCGATCATCGATAATGTCGCCGCCCCGGAATTCGCCGAACCGGTCACGCAGATTGATGACGACACGGAAATCGTTGTCGTTCTCGGCGGAGACGGCACGATTTTGCGTGCAGCGGAACTTGTCCATTCCAGCAAAGTCCCGATTCTGGGCGTCAATCTCGGACACGTAGGATTTCTCGCCGAATTTGAAAGCTTCCAGATGGCCGATGCGATCCGGCGCGTCGCGGATCATGACTATTCGATTGACGAGCGCATGATTGCGCATGTTGACGTGTGGCTGCCGGGGGTAAGCGAGCCGCTGAGCGACTGGGCGCTCAACGACATCACCCTCGAACGATCCGACCGCGGCAAAATGGTGGAACTGTCCATCAGTGTTGACGATGTCGAGATGAGCTCATTCGGATGTGACGGCGTCATCGTATCCACGCCGACCGGCTCCACCGCCTACGCGTTCTCCGCCGGCGGCCCGATCATCTGGCCGAATGTCGAAGCGTTGCAACTCGTCCCGCTCGCCGCACACGCCCTATTCGCCCGGCCACTGGTGATCGGCTCCGGATCGTCGTTTACGATGACGATTCTCGATAATTCCACGTCAGACGGGTGGATTTGCTGCGATGGCCGACGCCAGCGCGCCCTACCCAAGGGTACCCGCGTCGTCGTACGCGAATCACAATGCCGGTTACGTCTCGCCCGACTGTCCGGTGTACCATTCACACAACGTCTCGTCACCAAATTCGACCTGCCGGTTGTCGGCTGGCGTGAACATGGCCACGCCCGACAGTCGCAGAACGCAGCAAATGCCGGCAATATCATCGACACCAAGGAGGATACCCGCTGATGCTGGAAGAGCTCGAAATCCATGATCTAGGGCCAATTCAGGAAGCGCGTATCACCCCAGCCAAAGGTATGACCGCCATCACCGGCGAAACCGGTGCCGGCAAATCCATGCTGCTCAGCGCCATCCGTCTCATTTCCGGCGCGCCGGCACAATCCAGACGCGTCCGTCCGGGTGCAACCCAGGCATGGGCGCAAGGCGTGTTCATGGTAGACGCCGACAATCCGGCGGCCATCCAAGCCGAAGAGGCCGGTGTCGACACGAACGCCGACGACGGTGAACTGTTCCTATCCCGCACCATCCCGGTATCCGGCAGGTCCCGCTCGGTACTGTCCGGACACAGCGTGCCAAGGTCGGTGCTTGAAGACATCGCGCAACATCTGGTCACCATCCACGGCCAGGCCGATCAGCTGCGCATCGCCTCCGCCGCACGGCAACGTGACCTGCTTGACGCCTACGCCGAAGACAGCACGCAACTGAACGCCTATCATGACGCTTGGCAGGCGCTCAAAGCCGTCGATGAGCGGTTGGATACGCTCGAACATCAGCAGGCGGATGCCAGGCAGCGAGCCGACTATCTGCGCGAATCCATCGAACGCATCAACCAAGCCGACCCCCAGCCCGGTGAAGACGAGGAACTGAAAGCCAAGCGCTCCCGTATTGAGAATGCAGCCTCCATCCAACAGGGGGTCACCAGTGCGCTCGCCGCCTTGGACGCGTCACAATTCGACACTGGTTCGGACGGGATGGGGGCGACTGATCTGGTCCGGCATGCTGCCCAAAGCCTGCGTTCGATTCGCATGGATGGCGACGACACATACGACCGGCTCGCGCAACGCTTGGATTCCATTGAAACGGATCTTGTTGACGTGGCGTTCACATTGTCCCGGCAACTGGATCATGACGATGATGAGGGTGATTTGGATGCGATCAACGCGCGGATTCACGAGCTGGGTGAGTTGACGAGGCGGTGGGGGCCAAGCCTTGCCGATGTCATCGCATGGCGGGACAAAGCGGTGTTTGAGGTCGAAGATCTGGATGCGAGCCCGGAGAAACTCGACCAGTTGCGTGCGCAGCGCAGTGAGCTTGCCAGCCAGGCGTTGCAGGCCGCTCGCGAGCTGAGTGCTGTACGTGCCGAAGCGGCGGGGGAGTTAAGCCGACGGGTCACTGCGGAATTGGCGGAACTTGCGATGGCGGGGGCAAGCCTGGATGTGCGCGTACAGCCGCGTGCGAACACGGAAGGCGATGCGGATGCGGCGGTGCTTGATGCGCATGGCATGGACGATATCATGTTCGCATTCACCCCGTTCCCCGGTTCGGATGCCCTGCCGATGGGGTCGAGCGCTTCAGGCGGCGAGCTGAGCCGCCTTATGTTGGCGCTTGAATTGACTGTCGCCGAACGGCGTGGCAGTGCCGCCGACATGACGTTTATTTTCGATGAGGTCGATGCCGGTGTCGGAGGCAAGGCTGCGGCTGAACTCGGGCGGCGTTTGGCGAAGCTTGCCCGTACGTCGCAAGTCATCGTGGTCACGCATTTGGCGCAGGTCGCCTCATGGGCGCAAGAACAGTATGTGGTCAGCAAACAGCCGGCCCAATCGGGTGCTTCCGATGAGCCGGGGGAGGCGAGCGTAGTCACGACGGTCACCCGTGTGGATGGCGAACAGCGTATCCAGGAAATCGCCCGCATGCTCTCCGGCAGTGAATCGGGAACCTCGCTCGACCATGCGCGTGAATTGCTCGCGACAAGTGTACAGTAGCAGGTATCAGCATGTTCTGCCGTAACGTTGCGGCGGAAATGACGAAAGGAGCCTGAGATGGGTGCCAACAGCGGCAAGGCGGCGATTTTTGATCTTGATGGGACACTGCTTGATTCCATGGGCGTATGGGATCAGGTGGATATCGATTTCCTCGGCAGAAGGGGCATCGAAGTGCCGGACGATTACATGTCGACGGTTTCTTCGATGCAGTTCCGGCAGATCGCCGAATATACGATCAAACGCTTCGACTTGGATGATACGCCGGAAGACCTGATGAACGAGTGGACTGAGATGGCCACGCATGCGTATGCGACCATTGTCGAAGCCAAGCCGCATGCCTTGCAATATCTTGCGTATTTGCGCCAAAGCGGGGCCAAGCTTGCGGTCGCGACGACACTGTTGCCGAGTATGCGGGTGGCGGCGATGCGCCATACCGGTCTCGACGAGTATTTTGATGTCGTATGCAGCGTTGACGAAGTGGGGGATACCGGCAAGGAAGAGCCGGACGTGTATCTCAAGGCGGCGCAACTACTCAATGTCGAGCCAAAGAACTGTACGGTATTCGAGGATATTCTGGTCGGTATCCGCTCGGCGAAATCCGTCGGCATGCACGCATGGGCGATGCATGACGATTCTTCTGACTTGGATTGGCAGACGATTTGCGACGAGGCGGACGGCATCATGTTTGATTTCAGTGATGCGCCGGTACGCTTGTAACGACGAGTGGCCGTCGAGCGGTGGCGTCGTCCGATGCGACTGCACCATCGGGTGATATGCTGATATGGAATACAGTAGAACAGTTGGTGGTGTGCGCGCATCGCGGGCGGACACCACCAACGCGTAGTGATGCCAAGGATGGGAGGGCGGTATGCGATTCTTCGTATCAGACGAGTCAGGCAAACCGAAATACGAGCAGCTGAAAACCCAAATCCGCTCGGCTGTGTATTCCGGCGAACTCGCCGAAGGCCAGTCCCTGCCGTCGCTGCGCCGGCTCGCCGCCGAACTCGGGGTGTCCGTGCTCACCGTCGCCCGTGCCTACGACGAACTCGCCGATGAAGGCATCGTACATAACGAACAAGGCCGGGGCACATTCATCGCGCAAAGCAGCGCCGAAGTGCTGCGCCGCCGTCTGATGACCAAAACCCGCGAAAGTCTCGAAGAAGCGTGCGCCGCCGCCCAGCGTGCCGGCATGTCCATGAGTGAGCTGGAACAGATGCTCGCCGATATCTACACGGACATCGAACAGCAGCGCCTCGGCTAGCCCTGCTGATTCTCGGGTTCCTCAGCTGCTTCGCTTCTGGAGGAGCCGTCGGGTGCTTATCAGCCCGTCGGTTGTCCATCGCGCCCGGCTACGGCATTCTGCCGGAAGAACTGGCGGATTTGCTTGATGGGCGTATAAACTCCCACACAAGGGGCGGGGGATTATGGGAAAACGTCATCTTGCGGATAATCTCCCAAGAGAAACGTTGGAAATCAGCGGTTCAGCAAAAACGCCCCCAACGCCGGCATCGGGAGAACACCCGCGAATCTGCAGCACCGCGATAAACTCCCGCATAAATCCGGGACTTCATCGGTCTCCTGCCGATGCCGAGACAATCTCCCGCATCAACACGAGGCATAGCGCGTCAGGTTGCCGACACGAAGCCCGGGATGATACTTCGGCTGATAATATCCCACGACTGATGGCACCGATGATACGCCCAATGTTCCGTTCTTGCGGTGAAAAAACGGCGGCCCGAGACGAAACGCCCGGGCCGTCGTATTCGTGACCGTGTTACAGCCGGTCCGCCGCCTGTTCCACATAAGCGGGCATGCCGTCGATGTCGACGACATCCGTGAACCGGACATCCGCCCGTTCAAGGCCACGTAACGCCTTGGGGGCGGTCGTTCCACTGTGCTCGGCGAGTACGTCCATGCAATCGAAGTCGGAGCCGGATGCATCCCAGCCCAGCGCCTCGTTGACCACGCGCGGGAACTTGTACGGGCTCGCCGTGCTCAGCAGCACACGCGGGGTGAGCGGGTCGCGCGGCATCTGCTGCATTACGTAATAGCCGCACGCCGTATGCGGGTCGATGACGTAATGGTTCTTCTGCCAGCAGTCGGCGATCATCGCGCGCACCTGGTCCTCATCGGCCCAACCGCAGCCGAACAGCTGTCGGATTTTCGCCAGCAGTTCGGCCGGCACCTCGTAGGCGCCCCACTGGTTCAAGTCGTTCATGAGCATCTGGATCAGACGCGTGTCTTTGTCGGACATGTAGTACAGCATGCGCTCGAGGTTCGAGGAAATCAGGATATCCATCGACGGGCTGATCGTCTGGAAGAACGGACGCTTGCGGTTGTACGTGCCGGAAGTCAGGAAGTCGAACAGCACGTTGTTCTTGTCGCTGGCGACCACCAGATGTTTGACCGGCAGGCCGAGCATCTTCGCATAATATCCAGCGAGAATATCACCGAAATTGCCGGTCGGCACGCAGAACTCAACCTCATCGCCCGCGTTGATGACCTGACGCTCAAGCAGCTGCGCGTAGGCGGAGAAGTAGTAGACGACCTGCGGCACCAGACGGCCCACGTTGATGGAATTGGCGGACGAAAGCACCACGTTCGCCTGATCGTCGATACGCTTGGCGAGCTCATGGTCGCCGAAAATGCGCTTGACGGCGCTTTGTGCATCATCGAAATTGCCGCGCACCGCGCACACGTTCACATTCGCGCCAGACTGCGTGGTCATCTGCAGCTGTTGGACCTGGCTGACCTTGCCTTCCGGATAGAACACGGTGATGCCCGTGCCCGGCACGTCGGCGAACCCGGCCAACGCGGCCTTGCCGGTGTCGCCCGAGGTGGCGGTGAGAATCATGATCTTCTCGTTCGGGTCCCCGGTCGGGGCGGTATGCGCCATGAAACGGGGAAGAATCTGCAAGGCGACGTCCTTGAACGCGGACGTCGGACCGTTGAACAATTCGAGGATGTAATCGTCGCCCAAGGGCTTGAGCGGTGTGATCGCCGGGTCCGTCCACTGCTCGCCGTAAGCGTCGCGCACGCATTGCGCCAGCTCCTCATCGGTGAAATCAGGCAGCAGCGCACCCAACACTTCTTGGGCGATCTGCTGGTAGGATTTGCCGGCAAGAGCAGCGACATCAATCTGCGTGTCGCCGAGAGCATCGGTGACGAACAGACCGCCATCATCGGCGATGCCCTTGCGGATGGCCTGCTTGGAAGTGAGTGAATCGGTGGTGCTGCGAGTGCTATGGAACGTAATCACGTGTCATCCTTGCAAAACGAGGTGGATTGTATAGCCGGTATTCTACCGGCAGCCATAGGCAGATGACACTGCCGTTCCCCGATATGGACACCGTCACAGGATGTTTCAAGCCATCCCGTGGGCGAAAACGCCGCGATGCCCGCGGTGTGCGCTACTGTTTTGGTTATGACGAACCAAGACAACGACCAAACCGGGCGCGTGGATGCGCAGGTCTTCAGCGGGGTGTGCATGATGGCGGACGCGGCCGCCCGAGCCCAGCGTGCACTTGAACAAGCCAATACGGAAGCCAAAAACGAGCTGCTGCTCGCTATCGCCGACGCGCTTGACGCGCGTGCTGACGATATTGCTGCCGCCAATGCTCAGGATATGCAGGAAGCGTTTGAATCCGGCATGGATGAAGGCAAACTCGACCGGCTTCGTTTCGATGTGGATCGCGTCGCAGCCAGTGCCCAAGGTGTCCGCCATGTCGCCACACTGCCTGATCCGGTCGGACAAGTCGTCCGCGGGTACAATCTGCCCAACGGGCTGCGGCTCAACCAGGTGCGCGTGCCCATCGGCGTGATCGGCATGATCTACGAGGCCCGCCCCAATGTGACGGTCGATGTCGCCTCCCTGTGCCTCAAATCCGGTAACGCGGCTATTCTGCGAGGCGGGCATGCGGCGGAACGCACCAACGCCGCCACGCTGCGTATTATCCGTGACGCCATCGCCAGCCACGGCTTCGACCAGACGCTCGTCAACACCGTCGACGATTACGGGCGCCAGGGCGCCACCGCCATGATGGAGGCCCGCGGCCACATCGACGTGCTCATCCCGCGCGGGGGAGCAGGCCTCATCCAGGCGGTTGTACGCAATTCCAAAGTCCCGGTCATCGAAACCGGAGCCGGCAACGTGCATATTTACGTCGACCGTTCCGGTGACCTCAACAAGGCCATCCCCATCATTCTCAACGCGAAAACCCAGCGCGTCGGCGTATGCAACGCCGCAGAAAAGCTGCTTGTCCACCGTGATGTCGCCGAAGCGTTCCTGCCACTCGCGGCACAGGCGCTCGCCGAAGCGAACGTGGTGCTGCGTGCCGACGAGCGCGCCTACGGCATCATCGACGCCGCGAACATCGACGGTATCGATCTTGAACAGGCCGATGAGCAGGATTGGGATACCGAATACCTCGCGCTGAAAATGGGCGTCAAAGTCGTCGATTCACTTGATGAGGCGATCGGGCATATCAACATGCATTCGACCGGGCACACCGAATCGATTATAGCCGAGGATTACTCCGCGATCGAACGGTTCACCAGGCTTGTGGACTCCGCCGTAGTCATGGTCAACGCCTCGACCAGATTCACCGACGGCGGGGTGTTCGGATTCGGCGCCGAGCTCGGCATTTCCACGCAGAAAATGCATGCGCGCGGCCCGATGGGCTTGCAGGAAATGACCACCACCAAGTGGATCGGCTACGGGACCGGACAGGTACGGCAGTAACCGGTACACGCTATGGCGTGACATCCGGTACGTATCAGGACGGCAGACCACCGTACAGGAAGAGCAGGTGACAACACATGGCAGTGAATGAAGCATTGGCGCGGGACCGTGGCATTGATTTGGACGACCCCAAGCTCGCCTTACGTATTGCGGCAGAACGGCTGAGCACGGTGAGATATATTTTCCTCGTGCAAATCGAGGATGGCATCGCCACCGCCCCGCAACGCGCGTCGCTTGAATATGCGGACGCGGTGCTCATCGGATGGCCGGAAAACGACGCGCCTGACGTGGTTGACCTTGATGAACAGCAGCAAGCCCAGATCGGCGAGCATATGCACATCATGGAGGAGCATATCCGGCGGTATGCCGATATGGAGCGCAACGGCGATATTGATGGTATGACCGACACACTGATCCGTATCACCGAGCGCGTCGCGGAAATCCGCCGGCTCTACCAGCCGGGCTTCCTGTTGCCGACATTCGCGGAAATCCGCAGGGTGGTCCAGCAGGAGTGGGACGAGGACATGGGCAAAATCGATCCCAAAGAGCCAGACCCGACCGCTGAACAGATCGAAGAGCAGACCGAGGCAGCAGACAAGCACCAACAAGCTGTTTCTGGCGAGCATGAGCATGACCGCGACCATCACGCGCAACGTCATGAGACGCATCATGGGGGCGCACAGTGAGCGAGCCGACTCCCTCCACGCCGATGCCCGCTCCCGGACAGTCCGACGAAGGTCGGCGCATGTCCGACCTGCTGCAACGTCCGCAAATCGATGCCTCTGGTTCACGCTCCCGCCGTTCCGCACGCGGCAACTGGCATAGCCGTCCGCGCATCGGCATCATGGGCGGCACTTTCGACCCCATCCATAACGGGCATCTGGTCGCCGCTTCGGAAGTCGCGTGGGTCTATGATCTTGACGAAGTGATTTTCGTGCCGACCGGCCGTCCGGTCTTCAAGCTTGACCGGCACGTCACCAACGCCGAAGACCGGTATCTCATGACCGTGATCGCGACCGCATCAAACCCGAAATTCACCGTTTCGCGTGTTGACATCGACCGTCCGGGCATTACGTACACCATCGATACGCTGCGTGACATCCATGCCCAACACCCCGACGCTGAACTGTTCTTCATCACCGGCGCCGACGCTGTCGCGGAAATCATGCGGTGGAAAGACGCCGACAGCATGTGGGATCTCGCGCAATTCGTCGCCGTCACCCGACCCGGATACACCAGCCCGTCATCCCAATTGCTCAGCGCCGGCCATGTCGACATGCTTGAGATTCCGGCACTGGCCATATCGTCGACCGACGTGCGGCGACGAGCGATGCACGGCGAACCCGTGTGGTATCTCGTACCTGACGGCGTGGTGCAATACATCGGCAAACACGGCCTGTACTATGCCGATGCCGACGAGCATGGTACGCAAACGCAACCATCCGCCTGACAGGTCAATGCGGATGGTTACTATAAAATACGTCCACTTCAGCGAACAACGTTTGGAGACACGGTGAGCGCAATCCTCGAAGGAAAGCCTGATAAAAACCTCATTCTCGTCACTGGCCGGGCACACCCCAAGCTGGCGCAGGATGTTGCCGAGCAGCTCGGTATCGACGTACTGGAAACCACAGCATACGATTTCGCAAACGGCGAGATGTATGTGCGCTACACCGAATCGGTTCGTGGCGCCGACGTGTTCGTCTTGCAAAGCCACTGCACCCCCGTGAACAAGTCCATCATGGAGCAGCTCATCATGATCGACGCGCTCAAGCGCGCATCCGCACGCTCCATCACCGCGGTATGCCCGCTGCTGGGTTATTCGCGCCAGGACAAGAAGCATCGCGGCCGCGAGCCCATCTCCTGCCGTCTCATGTTCGACCTGCTGAAAACAGCCGGCGCCGACCGCATCATGAGCGTCGACCTGCATGCCGCACAATCCCAAGGTTTCTTTGACGGTCCGGTCGACCATCTGATCGCCATGCCGGTGCTCGTCGATTACATTCGCGACCGTTTCGCCAACCAGCTTGACAATGTCGCCGTCGTCTCCCCGGACGCCGGACGTATCCGCGTAGCCGAACAGTGGGCGCAGCGTCTCGGCGGTGGCCCGCTCGCGTTCATCCACAAGACCCGCGACATCACTCGCCCCAACCAGGTGGTTTCCAACCGCGTGGTCGGTGAAGTCGAAGGCAAGGACTGCGTCCTGGTTGACGATCTCATCGACACTGCGGGCACCATCGCCGGCGCATGCCACGTGCTGCGTGATGCGGGTGCCAAGTCCGTGACCGTTGTGGCAACCCACGGCGTGCTCTCCGGGCCGGCTGTCGAACGACTCAAGAACTGCGGCGCTCGCGAGGTCGTGCTCACCGATACCGTGCCGATTCCGGAAGAGAAGCGTTGGAACGGTTTGACGGTCCTGTCCATCGCGCCGCTGCTTGCCAGCGCCATCAAGGCGGTATTCGAAGACGGTTCGGTTGCCGAGCTGTTTGATACGTATCCGGTCCATCACGGGCAGGGCTTCCTGTTCGCCTGACATGAGTTGATTCTTCCGCTCCTGCCGATGCAACGCGCGGAGGAATTGACGAAACGCCAGAGTATGGCATAATAACAACTTGGCGGTTAACGCCGCCGATCCCCCATGGTGTAATGGCAGCACACGGGTCTTTGGAACCCTTTGTCTTGGTTCGAGTCCAGGTGGGGGAACCCCGAAGCGGTTCCGCAGACGCAATGCGGAACCTGTGCTAATCAGCCCTGCGAGTCCGGGGCCGGCTAGGGCATCGCAAACGCACGAGACGTCACAGTCCCGTGCGTTTTGTTGTTTTCCGTCGTCATCCGGCATGTCGCCGCATATATGCGACTGCCGTGTGTCTTCCTTGCCGTAGCCGGCTTCGCCAGCGTCGGTCGGGAACCGTTCATTGTGTGAGTCAATCCTCACGCCGTGGGCAGCTGATTCGTGAATAATGCTGATTGTTGCCATTGGATGGCATGGTGTGTGAGCGAATCCTCACATAACGGCTGTCAACGGATGTCCCGGCTCTGTTGCCGTTTCCGATGGCGGCGCGTTCCGCCACGCATGTCAAACGCTTGTATGCCATGGCGCCGCCCCGGTTTCGGCAGGTGCAACACCCGTGATTCCCGACTTGTCGCTTGTCCGGGCAGCACTACTGTTACGGCATTTCCGATACGATTGCATCAGAGGTGACGATGATGGTATTGACGGCGAATCTCATATGGCTGGTGGCGGCGGTCGCGTTGATGCACTGGTCCCGCCGGTCGGACGGCACGGGTTCCGGCCCGTACGTCCGGTGCCCGTGGTGCCGCATGTGGTATCAGGCGTGTGAGCCAGCCTGCCCGTCATGCTGTTTTGACGACCATCCTCCGGTGTGGGCGGGTGCGTTATTCCCATGGGACACGACCGGCCATGACGGTGATGCCGCTGACCATGCGGCAATCGAATGCCGCAGGGTGGTCGCGTCGCAGCGGACCGCCAAGATGCTGCGCGCCCTGGTCTACGCCCGGTTCGTGATTATCGTGGTGGCGTGCGCGCTTGCCGGGTGGTGTATCGAGCTCAATTGCGAGGGTTTCGATGCCGGCGGGATCAACACAGTGAGGAGCAGGCGTGAGATGTTCTGGCCGCTGATTGGCTGGAACTTTTACGAGCTTACGGCATCCTTCTACCTGCTGGGTGACGGGGGTGCCACGCGTCAAGGGCCGTCGGGTCCCCTGCAGCCCCTGGCCGCGTGCGTGCTGTGCCGGAGCGGATACACTGGCACAGCTGGCAGAGGAAGGCGGTGTTCGGACTGCCGGCGGCATGCGGGTCTTGCCGCGGTGCTCGCGTATACGGGGTGCGGTGTCGTGAGCCTCGCCCTGCTGACGATAGTGCTGTACTGCGGCATCTTCCCGTCGCACCCCGTCACGGCCGATATCGGCCCCTCCGGCGTCACGGTGCGTGTCCTTGGTATCGCCGCCATCATGTATGCGGTGAACGTCCTGCTGCTGGGTGTGGCGTCACGCGCGGGATTCCTGGTCGAACAGCCGCAACCCGGCATCCCCGACGGCGGATGGCCGCAACGGCCTGCAGCATGATGGCGACGGACCCGATCGGGCGTGGATGACCGTTTCACCCTTGTGCTCGTCATCGTCCGGACAAAGGGTGTTAGGGATTGGACATACTCGTGTCGGGTTGCGTCACGCGGCTTTCAAGTCACGCACGGCCAGCTGTTTCAAGGCGAGTGGGACCCCCACCCCGGCATCGTGCTGTACCGACCTTGGTGCACCACCATACCAAATGCCGACTTTGCTTGAAATGTACGGCATTCAAGACCGGTAAGCCGGGCGAGGTCGGCTTCTTTGCAGGCCCGGAAGCCGGGGAACCGCTAGTCGTCTGCGAGGCTGGCCTTGAACTTGTAGGTGATGATCACGATGTCGGTGGTGTCGGCGGCATCGACTGTTATGGCGGTACCGTGCTTCAACCGGGTGGCGGGCAGCCCGGCGCCCTGGACGGCTTCGCTCATGCATGCGTCCTGCCTGAGTATGGTGTAGCTGTGGCCGTCCGCGTCCCGCACGCCGATGCTGTACGGCCGGGGCTTGCTCTCCTTGCACATGAAGACGGCGAAATACATGTCGTCGTCGGCCACCGGCTGCGAGAACGTGATGTCCCCGCTGCCGTGCAGGGTGGCGGCCCCGAGTTCCGTGTGTGGCCGGTACTCGCGCATCGTGTGGTGTTCGGCGTATGGGCGCAGCGCGTCGATGGTGAACGTGCGGTAGACCCGAGCGCTTTCCGCCTCCTGCGATGCCGTGTCCGACGACGTCGAAGCCGTGGAGGAAGGCGCTTGAGATGCACTGGCATGGGGCGTGCCGGTGCGGGTCGCGCCGTTTGTACCACAGGCCGCGGCACAAACCAGCAACAGACATACGCATATCACACTACCCAACGAACGACGGCATACCCTTCTCATATCCTTCGCCTCCTCGCGTCAAGGAACCAACCCGCCGCGCAAACACCTATGAACAGCGGAATATGGCTCTACTGTACGCTTGAATCTGCCACATGGCAGCAATGAATCGCCGTACCATTCCACAGGACCGGCGCGAATTGTACGCATGCCGCCCACGGCGCAACGTCGACGGTATCGCCATCATCACCGGCTGGCAAGACCAGGACGGATGGTCCCTGTTTGAAGGCGCCAAGTATTATCTGGTCGAAACGCAAGCCCCACAGGGGTATCTCAAGCGCAGCGACAAAATCTACTTCACGGTGAAAGATAACCCGACAGCTGCTGACGAGTATCCGGACTCGTATACCATCCCATGGTCCAACACCCCGGAGAAAAGCGACACGGCATTCACCATCCACAAGATTGACGCGAATACTGCGGCAAGCTTGCAGGGAGCACAATTCACATTGTCCGGCAGGCGCTCCACCGGAGAAGACATCACGTAAACTTCCACAACCACAACCGGAGGTGTGGCACAGTTCACCGGGCTCAAAGCCGGCACGTACACACTCAAAGAAAGCCAAGCGCCCGACGGCTATGAGACTTCGGCAACAGGGCACAATCGTGGTCGGTACGGATCTGTCCATCACTTATGACGGGAAACCCCATCCTGCTCATCGGTGGCGGCGCACTGATGCTGCGTCGCAACAGGTAATCACCTGAACACCGCACCGCGATACGGGGTGGAAATCGGTCTACAATATGGGGCCGGTATCCACCCCGTTCGTTTGTACCTTGTCGCCACATCAGTTTCGCTATCCGTAACCGGATTCCATGTCCGCCCCCGACGGTTACAATCCTCAAAGCACAGCCTGCCGCCGTTTGACGCCACGCATCAGGCCGCACGGCGCAGTGCTGTTTTCCGAAGAATTGGAGATTTCATCGTATGACATTGTCAGCCGCAATCATTCTTGCCGCAGGGGAAGGCACCCGCATGCGTTCGGCAACCCCGAAAGTGCTGCACACGCTCGCGGGCAAGACGTTCCTCCAACGGGTCATGGCCTCCGTCGCCGGTCTTGATCCTGCCACGCTCGCCGTTGTCGTCCACTATCAGGCGGAGCGCGTCGCCGAAGCCGCCCGAGCCTACAACGAATCCGTTGAAATCGTCAACCAGGATGACCTTCCCGGCACCGGTCGCGCGGTCCAATGCGCCATGAACCAGCTTGCCTCCGAAGACAAAGCCGAAGGAACCGTGCTGATCGCCGCCTCCGACATGCCGCTGCTCGACACGCAGACTCTCGCCGGTCTGCTTGACTACCACCGCACAAGCGGCAACGACGCGACTGTTCTGACCACCGTGCTTGACGACCCGACCGGATACGGCCGCATCATTCGCGACAGCGACGGCAGCGTCCTACGCATCGTCGAACAGAAGGACGCCAACAGCAGCGAACTGGCCGTCCGCGAGGTCAACACGTCCGTCTACGTATTCGATGCGAAAGTCTTGGCCGCCGCCATCGCCGGCCTCGACTCCAAGAACGCGCAAGGCGAATTCTATCTGACCGACGCTCTGGAAACCGCCCGCCACACCGGACGGGTGGGAGCGTGGGCAGCCCCCGACCCCCTGAGCGTCGAAGGGGTCAATGATCGCGTGCAACTCGCCGCGCTCGCCCGCGCACACAATCAGCGGGTATGCGAATACTGGATGCGTCAGGGCGTGACCATCCTTGATCCGTCCACCACCTGGATCGAGGATGACGTGCGTATCGAACGTGACGCGCAGATCCTACCCGGCAGCTTCCTGCAAGGCTCCACCACCATCGGTGAGGGCGCGGTCGTCGGCCCGTACACCACGCTCATCGACGCGAGAATCGACGCCGAAGCACATGTGGAACGCTCCCGCGTCCAGGAATCGCATGTGGGTCGCGCCGCGAACATCGGCCCGTGGACCTACATGCGTCCGGGCAACGAGCTGGGTGAGGAAACCAAGGCCGGCGCGTTCGTTGAAATGAAGAAAGCCCATATCGGCAACGGCACCAAGGTCCCGCACCTGAGCTACATCGGTGACGCCCAGCTGGGCGAGCATACGAACATCGGCGGCGGCACGATCACCGCCAACTATGACGGCGTGCACAAGAACCGCACGAAGATCGGCTCCAACGTCCACGTGGGCGCAGGCAACATGTTCGTCGCCCCGGTCGAGGTCGGTGATGGTGTCACCACCGGGGCCGGGTCGGTCGTCCGCCACGACGTGCCGGATGACACGATGGTATACTCCGAGAACACACAACACAATATCGAGGGCTGGAAGCCCGCATGGGAGCGCTGACATGACCGCATTGCAAAGTTCCATCGACGCCGTCCGCATCGCCGCAGCCGCGGCCGACCGTATGAAAGGCACGGATATCGTCGCCTTCGACGTGACCGGGCCGATCGCCATCACCGACGTGATGATGATCGTCACCGCATCCAACGAACGGCAGGTACTCGCCGTCGCCGAAGAGATCGAAAAAGACCTGTACACCAAGGGCGGCCATCTTCAGCCCCGCTCACGTGAAGGCCTGCAGGAAGGCCGTTGGGTGCTGCTTGACTTCGGGGATTTCGTGATCCACGTGATGCATGAGGAAGAGCGGCGCTTCTACCGGTTGGAAAGCCTGTGGAAAGACTGTCCTGCCATCGATCTGCAACTGCCGCAAGCGCCTGAAGCCGCATCGGATGATGCCGCTGCCGACACGGCGGACGCCGACCGGTGAACGGCGAATCCATGGCAACGCGCATGGGCGGCGAATACCACGGCCCCGAGCGTCAACGCATCCAGCCGACCGGACCGCATGTCAGATCCATCATCATCGTGCGTCACGGGCGGACCGCCTACAACGAACAGCATCGTCTGCAAGGTCAAGTGGACATCCCGCTCGACCAAGTCGGCGCCTGGCAGGTGGAGCAGACCGCCGCAACACTGCGTGAACTGTATGTGGACGGCAGGCCTGACATTCCCAACCAGCTGGTCGTATGCTCCGACTTAGGACGCGCAGAACAAACCGCCCACGCGTTCGCCGATCCCCTCGGGCTTGACGTGCACCCTGACGCCCGCGTACGTGAACGCAGCTTCGGCGAGTGGGAAGGCATGCGGCTTGAAGACCTGGCAGACCATTACGCCGAGGATTACCAGTCTTGGCGTCATTTTGCCGGCGGCGAGCTCAACCATGGAGCTGAACCCAAAGGCGTGGTAGGGGAGCGAGGCGTTGCTGCGATCGACGACTGGTCGCACCGTGCGGGGCCTGACACCACGCTGTTCATTTTCTCGCATGGCGCGTGGATTTCACAAACCTTGCAGACCCTGCTCGGCATGGCGCAAGGCAATCATGATTTCGGGGCGATGACTTCCATGTTCAACGCGCATTGGGCGCGCTTGGCCGGAGCGGATCAGCCTGACGGCACGGTCCGCTGGCGGTTGACCACCTACAATCATGGTCCCGCCATAGCTGACACCGACCTGTGGGAGGCGCCGCCAGTGCGCTGAACCCCGTTGACATGCCGTTGACGGTTTGCGATGTTGACGCCTGCACCTGACCGGGGTGCAGGCGTCAACGTTGTTTCACGCGGCGATATGTGCGTAGCGTCATACGATTATCATCAATACAAGAGGTGATCGCCATGACCACGCCACAAGAGCATACTCCCGGCAGTGAAGCCGCGGCAGAAACCAAACAAGAGGCACACATCCCGAGTTGTGTCACACCAATCTGGCAGGGAGCAACCCGCAAACCTGCCGTAGCCGGCACATTCTACCCGGCAGACCCGGACGCATTGCGCCGACTCATCGACCGGCAGCTGGCATACGCGCACACCATGCTCGAGCATCATCACACACTTCTTGAACGGTTGCCACAAGGCACACCCAAAGCCGTCATCGTGCCTCACGCCGGATACGTGTACTCCGGAACCACGGCTGCGCTCGCCTACAGTCTGCTCGCCCGCGGGCGTGGCAGTATCCGCCGGGCGGTGATTATCGGGCCGACTCATCGTGTCCCGGTCCGCGGCACCGCCTGCTGCACGGCCGGAGCATTCCAAACCCCGCTCGGCGTGGCGCAAGTGGATACTGCCGCCGAATGCGACGCTTTGCATGCGCAGCTGCCCGGTTTTATCGTCAACGATGACACCCATGAGCGTGAACACGCCGTAGAAGTCCACGTCCCCTGGATCCAACACGTGCTCGGCCCTCACGTGACAATCATCGCCTTGAACGCGGGAGACACCACGCCGCACGACCTGAGCGCCATCATCGACTACTTCTGGGCTGATCGCGCAACCGTGATCATCATCAGCTCAGACCTCTCCCACTACCATCCCGAGCATCTGGCCCGCAGGCTCGACGACGACACCATCGCCCGTATCAGTGCCAGCACCCTACCCATCGTGCCAGCCCAAGCATGCGGAGCATATCCGATCAACGGGCTCATCGCATGCTGCCGACATCGTGGACTTGCCATCCGACCGCTCGGGTGCGCCACCTCAGGGGACAGAGGAGTACTTGCGCTCGCTGATGGATCGCTGCCGATGCGTCGTCCGGATACGACCGATTCTGATCAAGCCGTGGTGGGATACGCGTCCTGGGCGGTATGGGATGACGATTATCCGACAGACCACCAGTCCGCAGAACACGCAGCGAGCGCATTCTCCACATCGCGCAAGTCTGAGCACGCGCCTGCCTCCGTTCCAAGCGTTGATGGTTGCGGCAAGGACCTGCCGCAAGAGGCGGGCGAGGTCATTTTGGGTCTTGCCCGTGCGGCGCTTGCCCGACATTTGGGGATTGACACGGATGAGCCGAGTGCGATGGAAACCACTCGATTGCACCCGTGGCTTCGCCGGGATGGTGCCAGTTTTGTGACATTGCGTGAGCATGGCGAGCTGCGCGGGTGTATCGGATCGTTGGAAGTGACCCGTTCCTTGGGCGAGGATGTCGCCTGCCATTGCGTGGATGCGGCAAGCCGTGACCCGCGATTCAGGCCGGTGGAACCTTGGGAGTATCCCGCAATCAGTATTGAAGTGTCTGTCCTGTCCACACCACGCATGTGTGAAGCGGCGTCACGCAGACAGTTGGAAGCCTCGCTTCAGCCATACCGCGACGGTCTGGTCATCGATGACGGGCATGGGCATCGTGCGACGTTTCTGCCGCAGGTGTGGCAACAGTTGCCGAATCCGCATGATTTTGTCGGCCATCTGCTGGTTAAAGCGGGCCTTGACCGGGAAACTGACTGGCAGGATTCCCGGTTTGCCGCGTGGACGTACACGGTCAGTGCTTACGATGAAATGCATACGCCGTATCGGCGATCCACGCAGGAAAGGAGCCATCATGCATGAGCATGATACGACGTCGTCCCATGGCGCCACTGATGCCGGCCAGCCGCTTGATCAGCCGCATCCTGATGAGGTGGCGGCGACCATGCGTGGCGGCTTCCAGCCGACCAGCCCGTTCTCGCACACGTATGAGCATCCGGTGGCACGTCGCGATTCGCCCGTTGCTGAATCCGCGGACACTGTCGGCATGCCGATGATCGGACGTTGGCAGCATCGTCTCGCGGACGGTCGTGTGCAATGCGATTTGTGCCCGCGAGGTTGTAAGCTGCGTGACGGCCAGCGGGGCTTCTGTTTTGTGCGTTCCAATCATGGTGGGGTGATCATGTTGGACACGTATGGCCGCAGTTCGGGATTCGCGTTGGACCCGGTGGAAAAGAAACCGTTGAACCATTGGCATCCGGGTACTCCGATTTTGAGTTTCGGCACCGCGGGATGCAATAGCGGCTGCCAGTTCTGTCAGAACTGGGATATCACCCGTTCACGCGTATGGGACGCGTATGCGGTTGACGCGCAGCCTGATGATATTGTGCGTGCCGCACGCGGTTGCGGGGCTCCGTCGGTGGCGTTCACTTACAATGATTCGATTGTGTTCGCCGAGTATGCCATTGATACGGCTCGCGCCTGCCGAGAGCATGGTATTGGCACGGTCGCTGTCACTGCGGGATACATGTCCGCGTGCGCCCGGCCGGAATTCTACCGGTTCATGGATGCGGCGAATATCGATCTGAAAGGTTTCACCGAGGATTTCTACTGGCATGACACCGGCACTCATCTGGCTGACGTGCTGGCGACTATCGACTATGCGGTCAATGCGACTGACACGTGGGTGGAACTGACGACGCTGCTCATCCCCGGACATAATGATGACGACAAGACCTTGCATGCTGAATGCGCGTGGATTCGGCAGCATTGCGGGCGTGACGTGCCTTTGCATTTCAGCGCGTTCCATCCGGATTACCATATGCGTGACGTGCCTGCCACCCCGAAGGAGCGGCTGTTGCACGCCCGCAGAATCGCCTTGCAGGAGGGCTTGCGTTACGTGTATACGGGCAATGTGTCCGACCATGACGGTGGAACCACGTTCTGTCCGTCATGCGGGGCGCGGTTGATTGAGCGCGACTGGTATGACATCACCGGTTACCGGCTGACCGAAGACGGACAATGCCCGGACTGCGGCGCTGTGATTCCGGGCGTGTGGGATGCGCATCCGGGCACGTTCGGTGGTATGCATCTGCCGGTTGATATTCACCGGTACCTTGGGTGAAGCCGAAACCAGCAAACGGGGGCGGTATGCGGCAAGTGACCGCATACCGCCCCCGTTTGCTGAATGGCGTGCTTGGCGCGTTGTGCGACAAGCACGCGCAGAACCGGTTCAGTCCTTCTCGATGATGGTACCGGCTTTCGCACCAGCCGTCAGATCATCGATTTCGGTGACTTCCAGCACCGGTACCACCGCCGGCTTCTTGGTGCCGTTACGTTCGGCGACCTTGACCTGCTCCTCGTAGATCGCGTCATCAGTGTGCAAGGTCACTTTGCCGCGGAACCGGTAGCCGGTCTTGGTTTCAAGATCCGCCACGCCGATCACCAGCTCGCTGCCGTCCAACAGATTCTGATAATGCTGGCGCGCTGTACGCTCATGGTAGGCGATGTGATGGTCATCCAGCACGAAGGTGGACATCTTCGGGCCGATATTGAGCTGGCCGTCTTTGCTGATCGTAGCCACCCAAGGCAGGTGGTTCGCAATGAAATCCTTCATTTCCGGGGTGATGGTCGCCATGATCGTTTCCTTTCGCTATGGACTGACGTTCGGTCAGCCGCCGTGTCCCGTTTCGCCGCCGCGTTGCGGCTGCCGCCGGATCGGGGCGTGACTGTCCGGTGATTTCAGCGTACTTCATATCACGCCAATCCGGCAGCACGACACCGCGCATTGTGAGGTATCTCACGACTCGTTGCGGGCGACAGTTGTCTCCACACCGTAATGCGTCGTGTTGCGCTGCGGTGAACCTTGTGAAAAATCCGCTGATGAGCGGGCGTGTTCTTTCCTAGTGACGTCTATCGTGAGTACGACGAAACCGGCCCCGCAATCCCAGGTGCCGAGCGTAAGGTTTGCGGCTTACCGCCGCTTGGCGTGAAGGAGGAGTACACATGCGCGCACGCAGCCGCTTCCAGGAATTCAGAAGCCGCATGTCCCGTACATTCCCTCCGAATCTCGCGCGCATCATGCTGTTGTGCTGTGCGGCATTGTGGGGAGGCAGCTATCTGGTCGCGAAAGTCGCGATGACCGCGATCACGCCCCAATGGCTGATGACCATGCGTATGACCGGATCGTGCATCATCATGTTCGTCCTGTTCCATCGCGTGATCATCCCTGCACTCACCCGTGAGATCATCATTCCCGCCCTTGTGGTCGGCGTCACCTACTACGGCACGATGATCATGCAAACCGAAGGGTTGACAACCATCGACCCGGGGCGAAGCGCCTTCCTGACCGCCTCCTACTGTGTGCTCACCCCGTTCGCCGCATGGATTGTAGTCAAGCAGCGGCCGAAACTCATCAATTTGGTCGCTGCGATCATCTGCCTGACCGGCGTGGGATTCGTCGCCTTGAAACCCGGTTCCGGGGCGCTCGCCCTAGGGGTGGGGGACTGGATGACGATTGCGAACGCGGTGCTTTTCTCGTTCAACCTCACCTTCCTGGGACGCTACACGCAGCGTTTCCATCCCATCGCCGTCACGTTCATGCAATTCGCCGTCGCCGACGTGTTCTTCCTTATCGGCGCACTGTTCACTGAGCCGTTGCCCAATGCCTCGTGGCTCGCTCCGAACGTTATCATGAGTTTCCTCTACCTGCTGATCGGGGCGACCACGCTCGCACAAATCATGCAAAACATCGGCTTGGCCCACGTGCCCCCATCCAGCGCAGCCATCATCATGTGTACGGAAAGTCTGTTCGCCGTCGCCTTTTCAGCCATATTCTGGGGAGAAGCCATCGGCTGGACTTCCATCGTGGGCTTCTCGCTGATTTTCGCTGCCGTCATCATGTCCGTAGTCACCAAACGCTCGTAATCCGAGGACAACACGGCTCACGCCGTGATCCCGAAACCCGCGTCTGTCGACGACGAGATGTTCTTCGGCGTCGACAGAATCGTCTGCCGACACCGAGACCCGCGTCAGTGTCGGCAGAAGCGGAGACCGACGCGGGAGAGTGTCTCAACGTCGGCAGACGCCGTGTCTTGCCATGACGATGACCATATGAACGCATACGGCCCGGTACCACATGCATGCATGCCGCACCGGGCCGTAAGACAGGGCAAATCCCGTAACATATCAGTTCTCGACGGAACCCAGCTCCATGAAGTTCGCCAGATCATCGAGGCCGAGACCCACATAATCCTTGATATTCGCCACCTGCGGGCCGTCGAACACCACGCCCTCAGGTGTGAAACCGGTAATCGCCACAACCGTGGCGCCGCAAGCGCCGCCGGAAGTCAAGCCGACCGGAGAGTCCTCGAACACCAAGCAATCCGCCGGATCGGCACCGACAATCTCGGCGGCGCGCAGATACGGTGCCGGATCCGGCTTGGCCGCCAAACCATCCTCGCCGCACACATACCCCACAAACGCGCCTGCGGGAGCCTGTTTGGCCATATTGTCCACCATCGCGCGCGGTGAAGCGGACACGATGACATTCGGGATGCCGGCCTGCGAGAGCGTATTGAGCAAATCCACGGCGCCGGTCGCCCAGCACGGCTTCTCACGCTCGCGGTCAATCACATACCCGATGATTTCGCTGCGCAACACCTCGGCGTCCACATGCTGAGGAATGTATTCCTGCACGATTTCAAGCAGACGCGGTGTCGACTGTCCGCGAGCACGCAGCGGAACCTCATCGCTGAACGTGCCGTCATGCCGTTCGATCACATACTGTTCGGCGGCGGCCCAGTAAACTTCGGAATCAATCAGCGTGCCGTCCATATCCCAGAACACGGCCGCAGGAAGCTTCGCCGGCGTGTCAAGCACGGCGGACGCTTGCATATCAGTGGTGGTATCGAAAAAAGTCACCCGGCCATTATGCCTATACTGACGAACAAACAGATCATGATGCTCGTACAACGGACAAGCGTCGTCTCATGGCGAAACGATGTACGCAATCAATAACGCCAATATCTTAACCGATACATCAGCGTGGCGCGACACGCATCCGGAATGTAATCGTGACGCGATTTTTCAGCCCGCCCCCAGCGAATCGCCAACTCATCCATTACAGTCGGACGCGTGAAGAACTTTTTCAAGGGGATTTCCATACCCCAGATTGTGGCCGGTGCGCTCGCCGCGGTCACGTCGTTCCTGCTGTCCGCCAAAATCGGCATCGCCGGTTCGGTGATAGGCGTGGCAGCCGGTTCGATTGTCTCCGCGGTCTCCTCGCAGCTGTACCAGAACATTCTCAAAGCATCGTCTGAGAAACTCCAGGATGTTGCGGGCGGCAGCAATGACGGCTCGGAAGATGATGCCGCGCAGGCCGATGGCTCCGAGACGTCCGGCGACAAGCAGGCGGTCAGCGGGCGTCGGGTTTCGAACAGTGCGCAGACGGCAGGCGATGAGACCGCGGTGCTGTCCGCCGGCGACGCAAGCAAGGCCGGGGATGCGACACGAACCATGACGGCGATTGCCGCTTCCGACAAGACGACGGTTATCGGTCCGGCTGATGACGCTACGCGTGTCATCGGTGCTGTCGAGCCGGGGACCGGGGCGGTCAACACCTCCGATGCCGCGAGTGGTCACCAAGGCCGTGTCATCGTTTCCGGCGAGAATTCCGGACGTCCAATCGCCAACCACCCGTTGGCCGTATCCCAAGAACGGGCGCGAAGGAACAAACGTGTCGCCATCATCGTGTCCGTAGTCAGCGCGTTGGTTACCGTTGGCGTCACCGCGGGCATCATCATGCTGGTCACCCGCGGACAGGGCACCGACAGTGTGGTGCGTGACATGGTCAATACCACCAAAGTGACGCCTACACCTAAGCCGAGCGATACCGGCGACATGACCGATGGCGATGACAAGTCGCATAAACGCCCCGATGATGAGCCGTCTTCGACGGCCAGCACTTCACCGTCCGTGTCGGCGAGTTCCACGCCATCCCCCAGCGCCTCGAGCAGCGCCAGTTCCACATCGGGCACCGGCTCGCAAAGCGGGGGTGCAACCTCAGATTCCGCCGGCTCGTCCACCGGTTCGAACGGTTCTTCGGATAATTCCGGCTCGACCGGCACTGATTCCTCAAACGGCACGTCCGGTGCGACGGACAGCGGCAGCGACAAGACTTCCGACAAGAACGACGCGTCCAACTCGGGTTCGTCGTCTTCCGGCACGACTGATACCCAGAGCGGATCGACCACTTCGGGTTCCGACAGTGGATCGTCAAGTGTGAACTGACCGCACACGTGCTGGACGCACAGCGTCAGCGCCGCGCACACCGTATATCGGGTGCGCGGCGCTTCGCAAAAAACGACACGCCGATAGCGTGGTCGATTTTGACATCGCACGCAGCTGATGTATTGTATACGAGGTCCGCAAAGAACGGACCTGATAACTGAAGACCGACCGGGGCTATGGCGCAGCTGGTAGCGCATCTCCATGGCATGGAGGGGGTCGGGGGTTCGAATCCCCCTAGCTCCACAGATAACCCGCATCGCACATCGCGATGCGGGTTTTTCGTATTCCTTGGCACTGCAGACGCCGTTGCATGAGGCATCTGTGCTTTTCCTTTGACCTGCGTCGGTGCCGGCGTTGAGGCGGCACCGAATGACAGCCGAAGTAGGGGAGTCCGGTATTTGCGGGTTCGCGTGCGATTGTGTGGGAGAACTGTTGGATTTCCCGATTCGTGCCTGTTCTCCCAGATTCGGCGTGGGAGTTTGTGGAAATTCGGCGCCGTCGCGATTGATCTGCCAACAGGAATGCCGGAATTCCGCCATTGTGAAAAATCGTCCCCGAAACCGTTTTTCGGGAGAACGTCGTCGAAACCGCCCATTCCCGGTAAACTCCCACGAAACCATGAGACTTTCCCCTCCGATGGCCGGCGTATGGGTAACCCCCCATACACTACCCTGGAAATTCACCGACGTCGCCGGAGCGCGTGCGCGGTTTCGCGCTCGGACACCAAGACACGCCGTATTGGCAATTCTGTTAGAACGTGGGTATTATGTTCAAGTTGCCGCAAGGGAGATATGAATCCCTCGCATCCAACGATTGCGCCAGTAGCCCAATGGATTAGAGCAGCTGACTACGGATCAGCAGGTTGCAGGTTCGAATCCTGTCTGGCGCACCATCAAACCCTCGGACCGCTTCAACGGTTCGAGGGTTTTTGATTCTTTCTGATTCAGCCGCGGTGTCCGACCGCACCCAAAACAACTCCCACGGACTTCTCCCGTATGGCCGTGCGCGCAATCGCAGTATCTCTTGTTTCCGCTCTGTTCTGGCGAGATTGTGAGAAAAAAGTCCGAACAACTCGTGTCCGGAGGTCGTTTTGGCGATGTATTGAGATTTCTTGGCGGGGCGGGCGCAGGTTCGGGTTTTTCAAAAGCTTGGAATATCAAGGATCTCAGGCTGTTGACTGTGTTGCGTGATGGCGACTGGTTCTCAAAAAATCGCGGGAAGGTGCCTTGGGGAAGAGATATTCAGACTTTCTTCTCAATTTCTCGATGAAATCGGTCGCATCGGCGAGATATTGAGATTCCGCCCGGCGATTACTTGGCGGGCATCGTCGCAGTCCACAAGCCGACAACGTGTCGCGCGCCGCGCACCTGGCCCCGTGCGCCAAGACCCGAGTGTCCGTTAGGCGAACGCCTGCCGAACATCGCGTGACGCCGTGCGCTGAAACCGCCAGATACGGTTTCGTCCCCGCCGTGAGGGATTATGCTGGTTTGGGATTCTTCGACGGTCGCCGCGACTCGCTTGGAGTCAAGCCGTGAGGATATCCACAGAAGGACGGTGGCTCAGGCGCACGATTCGCGTACGGCGAGAGCATAAATGAAAGGCAGGTGAGCGCATGCTGCGAATGTTCAGCACCATCAACGGTCAAGTGGAGCAGATCGAGAAACCGGAAAACGGCGCATGGCTATGTCTTTCGGAACCCACCGACGTGGAGCTTGCCACGGTCTCGCAGGAAACCGGCATTGATCTGGCTGATTTGCGTGCGCCGCTTGATGACGAGGAACGTTCCCGCGTCGACGTCGAAGACGATTACACGATGATTATCGTCGACATTCCGACCGTCGAAGAACGCAGCGGCCGTGACTGGTATGAGACCATCCCGTTGTCGATCATCGTCACCCAGAACCTCATCATCACCGTGTGCATGCAGGACACGCCCGTCCTCCACCCGTTCATGGAAGGTACGATCCGCGGGTTCAACACGTATATGAAATCGCGGTTCATCCTCCAAATCCTGTACCGCAACGCCACTATGTACTTGCGGTACCTGCGTATCATCGACCGGGAAACCGACAAGCTTGAACTCAGGCTGCGCCATTCGATGCAGAACCGTGAAATCCTCATGCTGCTTGAACTGAGCAAGACCTTGGTGTATTTCACCACAAGCTTGAAATCCAACGAAATCGTGATGGAAAAGCTCACCACCCTCTCACGGATCAAACAGTATCCGGAGGACGAGGACCTGCTTGACGATGTCATCACCGAAAACAAGCAGGCAATCGAGATGGCGAACATCTACAGCGGGGTCCTTGCGAATATGACCGACGCGTTCGCTTCGATTGTGTCCAACAACCTGAACAATGTGATGCGCATCTTCACCATCATCTCCATCGCGCTGTCCATCCCGACCCTTGTGTTCTCCATGTACGGCATGAACTTCCAGACCGGCATGCTTGGCATGCCGCTGTCAGACAGCAAATGGGGCTTCCTGATCGTCATCGTCCTCGCCGTCGCCGCGGGCGGCCTGACCGCATGGTTCCTTGCCCGTTCGCGACTGTTCAAATAATCGCCGTTTGACCGACTTCGCTTGAAGCGCACATGACGGCAAACCGCTAAGGTCTGAACACAACGGAACCAACCCGAGCACCCGAACATGGAGGTGACCCCATAATGCGACGGTTACGCCGAATCCTCACCATGGCATTGTGTCCACTGCTCGCCACCACCATGCTCGCCGGTTGCGGTCCTACGGCACGCGCAACAGCCAACATGCCGGAAGGGCCCGCCATCACCATCGGCGTGGCGGCCGACATGCCGGGGCTCAGCCGTTTCCATGACGGCTCCTACTCCGGATTCGACATCAACGTCGCCACGTACGTGGCCAACCAGCTGGGGTACGCGAAAAAGCAGATCATCTTCCGATCCGTCACCGCAGCCAACTACCAGGACAAACTCAGCCGGCGCACCGTCGACTTCGTCGCCGCACCCCTGCCGATCGGTACCGGGGCAAGCAGCGCCGACGCCACGTATGCAGGCCCGTATTTGAACGCTAAGCAAGGCCTGCTCATCCGCACCGCCGACACCAAACGCATCACCAGTACCGCCAGCCTCGCCGACCGCAACGTGTGCACCGTCACCGGATCAGGCGCCGCCGCAAGCATCCAACGCCGTCAGCCGGCAGCGCACATCCAAGAACGTGACACCTACCTGCAATGCGTCACCGCACTGCTCGTGGGCGAAGCAGACGCCATCAGTGGCGATGATGCGGCGCTCGCCGGACTCGCCGCCAACGAAGGCTCCGCCTACCTGCATGTGGTGTCGGACACCTTCGGGTCGTCGCTGCATGCAATCAGCGTCAAGACGGGGGAGCGGGCGCTCGCTGCGAAGATCGACACTATTCTCAAGCAGATGGTCCGCTCGGAAACGTGGAAGTCGTTCGCCGGACAGATGAGCGACCAGTTGCGGTATACGCCGTCATCCAAGCTCAACCCGCCGCCGATTCGTTCGGATAATGGATAGCCTGGCGCATCGTGTCCCGTTGTGCGGCAATAATCCTTGTTTATGACCGACAATACGCAAGCGCATGAAGGCGAGCCGGCGTACCGTTATAACGCCAAGCTCGCGCAATCCATCGAGGAAAAATGGCAGAAGACCTGGGACGAGCAGGGTACGTTCTGGGCTGCGAACGTCAAGGGTGATTTGACGGACGGCAACGGCAAGAATGCTGACGGCCGCACCCCGTACTTCGCCATGGACATGTTCCCCTACCCATCGGGCAAGGGCCTGCATGTCGGTCACCCGCTCGGCTATCTGGCCACCGACGTGGTCAGCCGCTACCACCGCATGAAGGGCGAGAACGTGCTGCACGCCATGGGCTATGACGCCTTCGGCCTGCCAGCCGAGCAGTATGCGGTCCAAACCGGCCAGCATCCGCGTGTCACCACTGAGCAGAACATCGCGAATATGAGCCGCCAGCTGCACCGCATGGGTTTGAGCTTTGACAACCGCCGCAGCTTCGCGACCATCGACCCTGATTACATGCGGTGGACGCAGTGGATTTTCTCCCGTATTTACGACGCCTGGTATGATCCTGATTTCATTCGTCGCGACGGCGGCAAGGGGTCGGCACGACCGATCAGCGAACTGGTCGACAAGTTCAAGTCCGGCGCCAAGCCGATCCCCGGGTTCGAAGGCCGGGCATGGGATGAGCTTGACGCCCGTCAGCAGGCTGACGTGCTCAACGATTTCCGTCTCGCCTACATCTCCAAGTCCCCGGTCAACTGGTGCCCCGGCTTGGGCACAGTCCTGGCGAACGAGGAAGTCACCGCGGAAGGTCGCTCCGAGCGCGGCAACTATCCGGTCTTCCAGCGTGAGCTGCGCCAATGGTCGATGCGTATCACCGCATACGGCCATCGTCTGATCGAGGATCTTGACACCATTGACTGGCCTGAGAAGGTCAAGCTCATGCAGCGTAACTGGATCGGCGAGTCCCATGGTGCCGCCGTGCATTTCCCGGTCGCCTCGCAAGACGGCGAACAGGATATGGAAGTGTACACGACGCGTCCTGACACCCTGTTCGGCACCACGTTCGCTGTGGTTTCCCCGGAGCATGAGCTGCTTGAGCATGTTCCCGCCGCATGGCCGCAGGGCGTGCCTGAAGCTTGGAAGGGCGGATACGCGACCCCGAAGGAGGCCGTACACGCCTACCGGCTTGCCGCGGAAGCGAAAACCGCGAAGGATCGTGTCGACGAAGGCGGCGAGAAGACCGGCCTGTTCACCGGCTTGTATGCGACCAACCCGATCACCGGCAAGCAGCTGCCGATTTTCACCGCCGACTACGTGCTCATGGATTACGGTACCGGCGCGATCATGGCGGTACCTGGCGGCGACCAGCGTGATTACGATTTCGCTGTCAAATTCGGTCTGCCGGTCATCTACACCGTCAAGCCGCTGCCCGGCTCGAACGACGACCTCGCCAACTATGAGGGCAAGGCCCCGTTCGTCTCGCATGACGGCATCGTCATCAACTCCGCTACCGACACGACCTTCTCCAAGGGTGACGGCCTGTCATTGGATGGCCTGCGCGTGGATGAGGCGATTGACAAGGTCATCGGCTGGCTGGAAGCCGCCGGCGTCGGCAAGGGCACGGTCAGCTACCGTCTGCGTGACTGGCTGTTCAGCCGCCAGCGCTACTGGGGCGAGCCGTTCCCGATCGTCTACGACGAGGATGAGGTCCCGCACCTGCTGCCGGACAGCATGCTGCCGATCAACCTGCCTGACGTGCCTGACTACAGCCCTAAGACCTTCGACCCGCAGGATGCGGAATCCAATCCGGAGGCACCGCTGAGCCGTAACAACGATTGGGTGAATATCACCCTCGACCTGGGCGACGGCCCCAAGCAGTACCATCGCGACACGAACACGATGCCGAACTGGGCTGGCTCCTGCTGGTATTACATGCGCTACATCGACCCCAAAGACGCCGAGCACATGGTGGAGACCGACGAGTTCAACTATTGGATGGGCCCGCACCACAACAAGACCGCGGGCGAATCCGGCGGCGTCGACCTGTACATCGGCGGCGTGGAGCACGCGGTGCTGCACCTGCTGTATTCACGCTTCTGGCACAAGGTCCTGTACGACTTGGGCTTTGTCAGCTCGCCTGAACCATTCCACAAGCTGTTCAACCAGGGTATGATCCAAGCGTACGCGTACACGGATGATCGCGGCCAGTACGTGCCGGCTGACGAGGTTGAGGAAGGCCCGGCAGGCCCGGACGGCGAGCCGACCTTCACGTGGCACGGCCAGCATGCGAACCGTGAATTCGGCAAGATGGGCAAGAGCCTGAAGAACATCGTCACCCCGGACTACATGTACGAGAACTACGGTGCGGACACCTTCCGCCTGTATGAGATGAGCATGGGTCCGCTGGACGAGTCCCGCCCGTGGAACACGCGCAACGTGATTGGCGGCATGCGTTTCCTGCAGCGTCTGTGGCGTAACGTGGTCGACGAGAATACCGGCGAAGTCAAGGTTTCTGACGATCCGATGGATGAGAAGACCTTGAAGCTCCTGAACAATACGATCGCCGACGTGACCGTGGAAATGGAGAACATGCGCCCGAACACGGCGATCGCCAAGCTGATCGTGCTCAACAACCATCTGACCGGTTTGAAGAGCACGCCTCGCGCGGCAGTGGAACCGCTGATTCTTATGCTTTCGCCGATCGCCCCGCATATCTGCGAGGAACTGTGGAACCGTCTGGGGCATGTCGAGTCCCTCGCCCACGAGCCGTGGCCGAAAGCGGATGAACGCTATGTCGGCCAGGACACGGTCACCGCGGTCGTGCAGATCAAGGGCAAGATCCGCGCCAAGCTGGAAGTCAGCCCGGATATCGCTCCGGAGGAACTGCAGAAGATGGCGCTTGAAGCGGTCGCCGACCGTCTGGGCGGCAAGGAGCCACGCAAGGTGATTGTCAAAGCCCCGAAGATCGTGTCGATTGTTCCCGCACAGTGAACGATTGCGACTGACGCTCGCACGATAACCGCCCCGTACTGCGAGCATGCGGAACGTCTGCCGGCTTGGCGGACATCCTCTGTCCACATTGCTCCGACTGGCGTGCATACCACCCATGACCCCGGCATGCTGGAGTCATGGGTGGTTTTCATTATGCACACGATTACGATACGGCCCGGGCGGGGGAGCGGACGTTGAACCCGCCGCCCCCGCCGCCGTCCGCACGCCAACGCACGTTGTGCTCCGAAGCTCCTGGGGAGACTCGCACTGAGACTCATGACGACGCTCACACGCACGCCGATCATGCCGACAACGGCATGTTGATGAAGCTCGGCGGGGTGCGCGCCTGCGATACGAGCGAGCGCGCGGCATCATCGCCGGTTGTACAATCCCGCCCACGGATTGCCTGCACTCCCCGGCAGGCCGCGACAATCATCCTGATGCTTGTCGCGGCATTGTGCGCGAGTCTGACGCTGCTGATCCGCCAATCCGTGAACCTCACCCGGATTGAAGAGGCGACAGTGTCTTCCAGCACGGCTGCACTGCCATCGTCATCGTCACCAACTTCCGGCACAGCACCCTTAGCAAGCCCAACAAGCCCGGACGTGCAGCATGGAGAAGCATCACCACCCGCAACGCAGGAGGGAGGTGAGCCCGACATTACAGCAAGCGCCACACCGCCCGGACAGCAGGATGACGGGCGGATCAACATCAACACCGCTGATGCCGCGCAACTGCAACGCATGAACGGTGTTGGCCCGGTCACCGCGCAGCGCATCATCGACTATCGTGCCGAACACGGTCCGTATACCAGTGTTGACGACCTGCTCAACGTCAAAGGGATCGGCGCGAAAACCCTCGAAAAAATACGCTCTCAGGCGGTCGCCCGATGATCCGGCAAGTACGCGTGGACGGCCGGCGCGACCTGAGAGCCCTACCTGTCGCGCTCGCCGTGTGGACAGGACAGCTTGCAGGCAACAGGCTCGTTGACATGCTGGAAGGTTCCGCAACCGTCACACGGGTGACATTCTGGTGTGCGGCCGCAGGTTTCATCATGCTCTTCGGCGGTATCGGCGCCGCAGTGGCATACCGTTACCGATACGCGCGTCGCCCCGGTCCGGTTTCCAACGTGAGCTGTCCGTCATACGCCGGCATGGTGATGCTGCTCACCGTCGCCGGCTTGCTGGTCGGTGTGCTCACCGTACACGCCCACCGTCAATCACAGGCGCATGATCCAGCGATCCGATACTCCCAGTCCGACACTGCGACACTCGTCAGCATGGAGGCAAGCGTCAACACGCCGCTGACCGCATCCAGCGTGCGCGGGTACGACTGCCAAGCCGACATCATCATCACCCGGTTCAACGCCGGCCGCTCACACGCACCGGCACGAGTGTTCGCCGTCGGACAGCAATGCGCCAGCCTCGACCACGGGATGCACGTCCGATTCCAAGCCAGCCTCAGTCCCGCCCGGTACGGGAGCCAACCCGTCTGGGCCACTGATATGACAGCGCTCACCATCATCAGCCAGCCGAACGCCCCGCGTGCGCTCGCCAATCGGATGCGTCACCGGTTCGTCGCGACCACCGCGCGATTATCCGACCAAGGCAGAATCCTCGTGCCCGGCGTCACCTGCGGCATGCTCGGCCAGTCGTACGCCGGGCCGGCTGACACCGGCGAGATCGACACCACGTACGCGAACCAGGTAGAACAGGAATTCCGCGACGCCGGCATCATGCATCTCATGGCTGTTTCCGGCGGCCATTTCATCCTCATCGCCCAACTGGTCCTGTGGGCGTGCGCCGCATGCCGCATGCCGCGATGGGCGGCTGCACTCGCCGTTCTCATCGCCTACCATGGGCTCGCCGGGCTCGTCTACCCCTCGCATTCCGTGCTGCGAGCCCTAGCCATGGGCTGGTTCAGCAGTCTCGCCATGCTCGCCGGACGGCGTCACCAAGCCGTCAGCGCCTTATCTTGGAGCGTGATACTCATCCTTGTCATCGACCCAAGCAAAGCCACAAGCTACGGGTTTGCCTTGTCCGCGGCCGCAGTGCTTGGTATCACGCTGCTCAACGAGCCTATTGAACGGTTGCTCGCCCGCCGTCTGCCCCGCACACTCGCCCAAGCTGTCAGCATCACCATCGCCGCACAAGCCCTGACCTTGCCAATCCAGATTCTCATGGAGCCCAGCATCCCGCTCTTGTCCACTCTCGCGAACCTGCTGGTCGCCCCATTCGTCAGCTGGTCCACCATCACCGGGCTCATCGCCCTGATACTTGCCCCGTTCGCCCCTCCCATCGCGTTCGCCGCCGCATGGCTGTCCAGTTGCGGCACCGCAGTCATGGCATGGGTCGCACACGCGTGCGGATCGCCTGCATGGGCGAGCCTGGCATGGCCATCCGGCATCCGCGGCAGTCTCCTCGCGCTCGCCGCGGCAATCATGATGATGAGTATCATCGCAGCGGCATGCAGGCTTCGCGGCAACGGCACCGGCACACGGTATCGTCGTCCCGCAGGGGAACGCATCACCACATGGCTGACCGAAACACGCGCCATGCTTGATGACTCCTGGCAGTCCACGCCCCGCACCGACACCAGCCCTCCGACAAGTCAGCCTCCAGCATGACGATGTCCACCGATACCGCGAGATTGGAACCATGGCATCCACGACACTATCCCACGCACCGTTCTGCGTCGTCACCGGCGGTGACCCCTATCTCAACGATCAAGCGGTCCGCGACCTGCGACAGCAAGCGCAACACGCCCGACCGGATGCCGAACTCATCGAACTTGACGCCACAATCGCCGACCGGTACGCATTCGACGAAGCCGTCAGCCCGTCCCTGCTGTCCCCGGTTTCCATCGTCATCGTACGCAACCTGCAGAACGCCGACGAGCCGCTCGGCGACACCATGGTCTCCTACAACAAGCAAGCGCTCGCCGACCCGAAGCACGCCAGCATCGTCATCGCCCAGCATGAAGGCGGTCCCAAAGGCAAACGGCTCCTCGACCAGCTCACGCGCACCGGCGCCTACATCAACAAGCCCGCCGACCTGAAACGCACCGACGCGAAACTCCAATTCGTCACCGGACAATTCGAACAACGAAACCGGCGTATCGAACCCGCAGCATGCCAGCAGCTCGTCGCCGTCCTGGGTGAACATACCGGCGAACTCGCCGCCATGTGCGAACAATTATGCTTCGACTTCGACGACAACCCCATGAGCCTGAATCGAGTCAACCAATACTTGACCGCCAACCCGCAAGTCACCGGCTTCACCGTCGCCGACACCGCCATGGCCGGCAACACCACCGGAGCGATCATCGCCATGCGATCAGCCGTCGAACAAGGCACCGATCCGATCGCTCTCATCGGCGCGCTCGCCATGAAACTCCGCACCATCGCCAAAGCCGCCGCCGTACGCGCCGGCACCATCAGCCAAGCCGAAGCGAAAGTCAACCCGTGGGTCATGCGCAACACCATGCGCCAACTGCCCGGATGGACCTCAGCCGGGCTCGCAGCATGCATCACACAGCTCGCCTGGGCCGACGAGCAAAGCAAAACCAATGGCGGCGACCCCGTGTACGCCCTCGAACAAGCCATCCAACTGATCGCCCGCAAAGGCAAACCCGCCGCATAATCCCAACACGGAACGCTCCACAACCCAAAGAAAGCACAATCATGCCCCAACCGACCACACCCACCACACCCATCACCATCGAAGCCCCGACCGCGGCAGCCATGCATCAGCTCGGCATCCGTATCGCCGCACAAGCCCACGGCGGCGACGTCATCCTCCTGTCCGGGCCGCTCGGAGCCGGCAAAACCACTCTCGCCCAAGGCATCGGAACAGGGCTCAACGTGAACGAACCCGTCGTCTCACCCACCTTCACCATCGCCCGCGAGCTGCACGGACAATTCTCCGACGGCACCCCGGCAACCCTCATCCACGTCGACGCCTACCGGCTCGGCGGCAACGCGTACGCCCCCGGAGAAGACAGCGTCGACCGGCTTCTTGACGAACTCGAATCCATCGGCTTGGACGAAGAACTTGAAAACCCCGGCGACAACACCATCATCCTCATGGAATGGGGCGAACAAATGGCCGCCGCGCTCGCCGACCAGCGTCTCGACATCCACATCGACCGGCCAATCAGCACACCCAACCGACATGACACCACCGGCGAACTGACCAGCGACGGCACCAGAACCGTCAGCCTCATCCCCGTCGGCGACTCCTGGCGGCAACGTATCAACCAGTTGACCCGCCCGGACAGCAGCGAAGAGTAAAGTAGCCAAGGATTCGCAACATTACGGGAGGCACCATGACGCACACCCTAGTCATCGACACATCATACGGTTCAACAGTCGGGCTTGTCGGCCACCGGCCCATCATCGAAACCGACTCGAGAACCCACGTCGAACGCCTCCAAGTCAACATCGCGAAAGCCTGCGAACAAGCCGGCATCCAGCCAAGCGACCTAACCCGCATCATCGTGGGCACCGGGCCCGGACCATTCACCGGGCTGCGAGCCGGCATCGTCACCGCCAAAGCGCTCGCCTTCGCGACCGGAGCCCAACTGATTGGACAGAACATCCTCGACGCGCAAGCCCTCCTCGGTATCATACGCAACAATGACGGCAGTCTCACACCCATCACCCAACAACAAGCGCAGACCTCGGACGATGGCACCGACAAAGCCGAAACCACTGAGCGTCGACTCATCCTCGCCGTCAACGACGCACGACGCCGCCAACTGTACTTCGAACTCATCGACGCCCAAGCCTACCGCAGCGCGCTGCAGACTTCGCAACCCGCCGAACAGCGCAGACAACTCGCCACACTCATCCGCATGGACATCGACTATCCGGACAGCATCGTGCAACGCGTCAACCAAGCCGCCAAGCAACTCCACACCGTTGCCGGAGACTACCGCATCGACATCATCGGCCATGGCGCCCAACGCTACAGCGACGCATGGAGCCAACTCGAACAGGCATACACCATACTCGACGCATCGTTACCCGAACAAGGCAAGGAAGGGCTACAAGCCTTCGCCGAACTCGCCATCACCCAACTCAACGGCGGCGCAACCCCCGCGCCCGCCGAACCACTCTACCTGAGACGACCGGACGTATCCGTCCCCAACCCACTCAAACACGTACTCAACCACGGTGCCGCCACCGCAGCGGACACCCACTGACAGCCCGCAACCCAACCGGCACAACACACCCATGATCGTCGACTACACCACACTCGAACGCGAACCGCTCGTCACCACCCTCACCAGCCTCGAACACGACCTGTTCGGCCGCGGGGCATGGACACAAACCATGATCCATCAAGAACTCAACGCCCCCGCACGCACCTACCTCATCGACATCGACACCAGCCAGCCCGCACAACCCGGCACCCTACCAGTCCGCGGATACGCCGGCTACTGGTACGACGGCGACGACGCCGAACTCATGACCATCGGCGTCGCCCGATCACACCAACACCATGGCATCGCCACCCAACTGCTCACCGCGCTCACCGACCGGGCACGCGCACAAGGCGCACGCCGCATCCTCCTCGAAGTGCGCGTCGACAACACCCCGGCGCTCGCACTCTACCAGCGTCACGGCTTCACAACACTCGGACGGCGCAAACACTACTACCAGCCGGACAATGTCGACGCCTACACCATGGCGCTCGACCTCAAACCCCACATCGCCGGCTTCACCCTGCCCGACACGTCCGGTACGCCTGACACATCCGGCACGCCCGGAACCACAACCACCGCGGCACCCGCTGAAGCCACCACACACATCCAAAGGAACCAAGCATGAACCAGCCAATCGTCCTCGGCATCGAATCCACCTGCGACGAAACCGCAGCCGCCATCGTCCAAGGCCGCACCCTCCTGTCCAACGTCGTCGCCTCATCCATGAACGAGCACGCCCGCTACGGCGGTGTCATCCCCGAAATCGCCTCGCGCGCCCACGCCGAAGCTTTCGTCCCATGCGTCCGGCAGGCGCTCGCCGATGCCGGGCTTGAACTTTCCGATATCGACGCAATCGCGGTCTCAGCGGGTCCTGGGCTCGCGGGATGCCTCGCCGTCGGGGTTTCAGGGGCCAAAGCGCTCGCATGGGCGGCGCACAAGCCGATATACGGCATCAATCACGTCATCGGACATATCGCGGTCACGCAGCTGCAATTCGGTGCATTCCCGCCGGATACGCTCGCATTGATTGTCTCCGGCGGCCACACGTCGCTGTTGCATGTCGAAGATGTCGCACGGCATATTGATGTGGTCGGCACGACACTTGACGACGCGGCAGGGGAGTGCTTCGACAAAGTCGCGCGTCTGCTCGGGTTCCCATATCCAGGCGGCCCACATATCGACCGTCACGCGCAGCAGGGGGATCCTCACGCCATCCGCGTACCTCAAGGTTTGACCCAGGGTAAAGCCGGGCGTGAGCACCCGTATGATTTCAGCTTTTCGGGTGTCAAGACCGCGGTGGCGCGATGGATTGAGGAACAGCAGGCCGAGGGCAGGGCTATTCCCGTTGATGATGTGTGCGCCTCGCTCGCGGACTCGGTGGCGAGTGTCTTGGCGCGCAAGGCGATGCACGGATGCGAACAGTACGGGTCAAAGACACTGATTGTCGGCGGCGGATTCTCCGCGAACTCGCAGCTGAGAGCCAAGCTGCTCGAAGAAGGGGAGCATTGCGGGGTACAGGTACGCATCCCGCAGATCAAGCTATGCACGGACAACGGTGCGATGGTCGCGATGCTCGGCGTGAATCTGGTCGAGGCCGGAGTCACGCCGTCTGATCCTGATTTCCCGATTGACTCAGCCATGCCGCTGACGACCATCAGTGTGTGAGCGAGGGCTGGCACGGTGGGAGCGCTGGGGGTGTTGTGGTGGTGCTCCGTGGGAGTGTACGGGTGTTGCACGGTCGCCGCTTGAGTGCTGCGGGTGATGTGTTGTGTGTGGAAGGCAGTGCACACTGACGGGCGTCGCGGGAGGCGCGTTGCTCGTCACGATGGTCGTTGTGTGAGGAAATCCTCACATTCCGGCCGTCTCGAGAATGCGGTCGGGTGATTCGGGGCGTCGTGGTGGTGGTTGTGTGAGTGAACCCTCACACAACCACCCCTCATGGAGTCCGGGCGCCGGGTTGTGGCTGTTCCGCGGCTCGTTTTGTGAGCGAATCCTCACAAAACAGGCGTCAGTCCTGACCAATCGTCCGGTTTCGCCGATTGAACCGTCTGCCGTGTGAGCGGATTCCCGCAAACACACGTCGCGGATTCGTGATGAAGTATCGCCGAAATCAGCGTGTCATCTTGGATTCCCCATTGGAATAATAGGCGACACGCCGATAACGTTTCCGATTTGCATATCCGCTCGGTGTGTGTAATATATATCAATTGTGCGCGGGAGTTAATCCCACGGACAAAGCGAAAGCAGATATTCCTGCGTAGCTCAGTTGGCAGAGCATCCGACTGTTAATCGGACGGTCGCTGGTTCAA
>Ga0256406_1001208_pt1 | contig 42648 bp, 25 predicted proteins | sample RumenRJG_03DNA_FD_185986 | JGI IMG/M metagenome (GOLD analysis project Ga0256406, IMG submission 185986) | Bovine rumen microbial communities from Lethbridge, Alberta, Canada - RJG_03 | ecosystem: Host-associated > Mammals > Digestive system > Stomach > Rumen | place: Canada: Alberta | collected... | reverse complement strand
TCTTGCGTAAAAACATGATGCAAAGATAGCGTGGGACACCCAAATTTGCAAATTTTCAGAGGCTTATTTGCTGATTTCTAGGCAATTAACTTTTTGCCCCCAAAAAAGTGACGAAAACAGGAAAAAGCCCTGTTATAACTGATAGTAGCTAATTGTAAAATACGAAAGAGTTGAGAAATTTCATCTTGAAAATATTACTGTTGGCTTGCCTCCTGCCATTCCTTGTTTTCGGATTGAAGCAGATAGTCAGGATTTTCTTCCTAGATTCCTTCATTATACCTACCGAATCCATGGAACCCACACTGCGACCGGGCGACCGGGTGTATGTAAACAAGCTCCTCTTTGGAGCAAGAATCTACACCGATTTCCACTTTGTAAAAGATGGACAAGTGCTTCATGCCTTCCGCGTAAAAGGATTGCGCCCCATTAAGTATAATGATATCGTGGTGTTCAATATGCCTAATCAGCAATGGACGATAAAGTTTACTATCAACTATGTGTTCTGCAAGCGCTGCATAGGATTGCCTGGCGATTCTGTCAGTATAAGAAATGGCTTTTACAAGTGCAATAACTATGCTGGTCGGTTGGGCCTTTTACGAACTCAGAAAGCTCTAAGTAATTTGCCCGACTCCGTTATTTCTCCGGCAGCCATGCGTGCCATTCCATTCGACGACCATATGCCTGAGTGGACCATCAAAAACTTCGGACCCTTGTACATACCACGAAAAGGCGACCTGGTGCGAGTAACGCCCCGTATGGCTGCGCTTTACAAGATATTGCTTGAATACGAACTTGGCAAGCAGGTTAGCATTAACTGGACCACTCATAAAGTGCTTGCTGGCAACCGCCCGGTCACGTTGCATCGCTTCAAGCATGATTATTACTTCATGGCAGGCGATAACGCCATTAATTCGCTCGATTCACGCTATTGGGGACTTGTCCCCGACGAGTACATTGTAGGGGTTGTGGACGAGAAGCTTACAAAACATGAAAAGGAGGCTTGACGATGACAAGAAAATGCATCATGCTTAATATCTGGAACGCATTCTTGTTGACGGCTCTGCTGCTGTTAGCTCTGTTGCCTGTGGAACAGCGTCTCTCGTCGGCTCACACACTGGCTCTGTGGATGGTGTTTGCAGGTAGTGCCATGGGCATGGCACTGCTGACGATAAAGGGCAGCCACTTCAAATGTACCATGGCCGATGCTGCTTTGATAGCATACGGTCTCTGGCTATTCCTCCGATGCTATTTCGGCAATGAGTTCTCATGTGGCACACAAGTATTGCAGTATGCAGTGTTTTACCTGATATACAGTTTTCTGCGCCTGTCGTTCTCGGTAAAATTGCCTTCTCAGGATGCTATTGTGCTTGTGATAGCAGGCTTCGGTTTGTTGGAATCTTTTATCGGCATGGGGCAAATCGTCACGGGTTCGAGTCGTAATGGATTGTATCCTGTAACCGGTAATTTCCTTAATCCCGGGCCATATTCAGCGTCCTTAATGCTCGCTTTGTCGGTTGGTGTGGTTTACTGGCAGAGGCTCAATGTCAAGCGGAATGCCAGCCGCATATTTAACATCGTATTTGTGGCTGCGGCTATTATGCTTGCAGTGTTATTATGCACATTCAGCAGAGCTGCATTTGCGGGACTGCTCCTGGTGGTGCTGTTGTCAATGAGGCATTATTATCACAAATACAGGTTTGTGCTGTGGACAATGGTTGTCTTGGCGGCCATCGTGTTGTTTTGTGCAAAACAAGGGTCGGCATGTGGCCGGTTAGCCATTTGGTGGGCTTCAGCTACAAGCTGGTTGCATTCTCCCTGGACAGGCGTCGGCATAGGTGGATTCCCCTGGGCGTGTGGCAATGGCATGGCTGAGGTCTATTCTGTTCATCCGGATTCATTTCTATTTCGCTCGGCTGGTGTTACCGACAATGCCTACAACATCATCATTCAGATAGCGGTAGAGCAGGGTCTGGCAGGTGTCGCATTATTTGTTGTCTGGGTTGCAGCAGTGATGTTCAGGCTGTACCGGCAGAGTAAGCCGCTGTTCTATGGTATGCTTGCCATGCTGGTGTTCGCCATGTTCTCCTACCCGTTCAGTCAGCTGCCTTATTTGTTAATTACCGCATTGATTCTGGCATGGAGCAATTCACAAAATAACGATAGTGTGGCGGGCTCCCCGTGGCAACGGGCGTTACTGTGCCTGGCGTTTTTGCTTTGCAGTGCAATGGCGTGGCTCACCAAGGCGCAGGTTTCCGGGCGTTTAGCAGCCGATAAGTCGTATAGCCTGTTTGCAGGCCTGCAAAGCAGTGCTTTTATCAACGATTTTTATGAACTTCTGCCTTCAGAGACCGATAACCCGCGCTTCCTTTTCGATTTCGGCATCACGTTGCGCCATTCTCACAGATTCCGCGACAGCAATGCGATGCTTCGCAAAGGCAGCCAGGTTAGCGCCGACCCTATGTTCTATGTGGTTATGGGTAACAATTATGCCTACGAAGGTCTTATGGCCGAGGCCAGGCAATCTTATCTCCATGCCTTTGCCATGATGCCCAATCGGCTTTATCCGCTTTACCAGCTTATGAAATTATACGAATCAACCGAAAATAAAGTACAAGCCAGGGCAATAGCACTGCGAATTGTACGTTTAAAAGAAAAAGTACCTTCACCTGCAACGGCAGCAATGCGAAAGAAGGCTTTGCAGATACTAAAAACCCATTGAATATGATAAAACATTTACTACTGATATTATTACTCACTATCTCTGCCTTTCGGGCAGGAGCTCAGACTCTCTCGCTTGAGCAGGCTATCAACATGGCTCGTCAGCGCAGTTTCGAGGCACAATTGGCGCGATTCAGCTTCCTGGCCAGCTATTGGACTTACCGCTCATATAAGGCTGAGCTGTTGCCGGCCGTCAACCTTACCGGACTGCTTGGCGATTTTAACCACTCACGCGTGGCTACCCGTAATTACGAAACCGGACAGGTGAACTATGTTGACAATAATTCGCTCGACAACACGCTCACGCTTTCGGTCGACCAGCAGTTGCCACTTACCGGCGGCACCGTGTCATTGCAGTCGTATCTTTACAGGCTCGACCAGTTCGACTATCATGAAACCACTTATAACACCCAGCCGTTCCGCATCAGCTACAGTCAGCCGCTGAAAAGCTATAACGAACTGAAATGGCGCAAAAAGACAGAGCCTAAAGAGTTTGATAAGGCCAAACGGGTGTATCTCGAAGCGATGGAAGACGTGTCTATCAACACCACCACGCTTTATTTCTCAGCACTTTCAGCACAGTCGGACTATCGTCAGAGCGTCGACAAAGTTAATGACCTGGAACAACTCTACCAAATCACCGAGCGGCGATTTAAACTGGGAACTGTCACCAAGGGCGATCTGCTGCAGCTTGAACTGTCACTGCTGAACACCAGGGTAGCTGTGAACAATGCCAGGCTGGCCATGGACGATGCCCTCTACAACTTATTCTCCTATCTGCGTGTAAACAGCTACGACAGCGTACGGCTCACTGCACCCTCATACATACCCGATATGGTTATGAATGTAGACGAGGCCGTGATGAAAGCGTTCGATAACTCTTCGCACGCCCTTACACAAGACCTCACGCTGCTTAAGGCACAGCAAGAACTTGCTGAGGCAAAATCGCTTAAGGGCCTGCAACTTTCACTGAACGCCGAACTTGGCATGAACCATACGGCCGACAAATTCAGTGATGCTTATCGCCACTTGCAAGACAATGAAATAGTGGGCCTCACACTCTCGATGCCCATATTCGACTGGGGCGTGCGCAAGGGCAAAGTAATGGTGGCACGTTCCAATCTGGAACTTGCCAGAACGCAGATAGAGAAAGAGAATGCCGACTTCCGGCAAAAGGTGCGCCGCCAGGCTTTACAGTTCAGTTCGCAGGCCGTGCAGTGCCGCACCTCTGAACGTGCAGAGGCCATCTCGCGCGAGCGTTACGATATCAGCAAGCGATTGTTCGAGTCGGGCGGACTCTCGGTAACCGAGCTAAACACGTCGATGCAGGAACTCGAGGCCGCGCGCTCACAGCACCTCGCCCAGCTTAGGACATGGTGGAGCTATTACTACACGCTTCGCCGCTATACCTTATTTGATTGGGTAACCGGCCGGCAACTTGACGCTAACTTTGAATCACTCTTAGAAACGAAATAATATCATGAACAACTCCTTACTTATAGCTTCAATGGCTCTTGTAATGTTAGCCTCGTGTAAACACCAGCCCAGGCAGGATGAGGGCACTGCGGCCGCAGGCTCTGTTGAAAGTGCCTGTGTAGACTATCAGGTTCTGCGCCCACAGCTGTTTCATCAGCAGCTTATTTGCAATGGCCGGCTCAGAGCCTTGCGTCGCAGCGACATGTCGTTTGCCGATGGGGGTGTGGTTACGGCTATTTATGTAACCAATGGCAGCAGGGTGGCCGCTGGTCAGGTGGTGGCCCGCAGCGATGCCTCGAATGCATGGTCGGCCATTGGCAAAGCCGAACGTGATTTGGAAAGAGCTAAAATAGAACTTACCGATAAACTCATCGGACTGGGTTACAAAGGTATAACCGACAATGTGCCACCCGATGTGCTGCGCCGTGCCCGCGTGTCTACCGGCTGGTTTCAGGCAGCCTATGCGCTTGCCGATGCCAGGCGCCAGCTGGCTCGCTGTGTGCTCAGAGCACCGTTTGCCGGACGTGTGGCCGACCTTACCACATTGCGCAACCAGCCTATGGATAAGATCTGTACCATCGTAGACGACCGGGTGATGCGTGTAGAGTTTGATGTGCTTGAAGCTGAACTTAAAAACATTCATCGTGGGCAGCGTGTGCTTGTTACGCCCTTTACAGGTGGTGCCACCAGTACGGGAACCGTTGTGAATATCAACCCGATGGTGTCCGACCGCGGACTCATTCGTGTCACAGCCACCGTGCCCAACACGGGTGGACGGATGCTCGATGGCGAAAATGTAAGAATTGTGGTCGAGAGTGATGTGGCTAACTGCTTCGTGGTGCCCAAGGATGCCGTGGTTGAGCGCGACGGCTACCACGTGCTGTTTACTTATCACGATGGCGAGGCCGTGTGGACTTATGTAGACATAGCTCACAGCAATGCCACGCAGCATGCTGTTACGGGTTGCAAAGCCAAGGAAACAGAGCTGCACACCGGCGACACCGTAATTACTTCGGGCAATATGAATCTTGCCGACGGTACAGCGGTGAAGCTGCGAAAATAGCCATTGGGCAATTATCAACCAGTGCGGGTTGCACTGGTAATCACCCAAATCAGCGATAAAATGATACTTCAGAAAATAATACACCGGCCCATAGCGGTAACCATGATTATTCTGGCTGTCGTGGTGCTTGGCATTGTGGCTGTAGTTAAGATGCCTGTGTCGCTCATGCCCGACATTGATGTGCCCCGCGTCACGGTAGAGGTGTCAATGCCTGGCTACTCGGCCGCCGAAGTGGAGGGTAAAGTGATTACTCCCCTGCGGTTGCAGCTACAACGGGTGGCGGGCGTAAAGCAACTCAGCAGTACGGCACGTATGGATGGTGGCAGCATTACCATGAGCTTCGAGCCTGGTTCAGACATGGGACCGCTGTTCATCGATGTAAACGAGAAGGTGGATATGGCCATGCCTTCGTTGCCACACGACATGGAGCGACCACGTGTGGTAAAAGCAAGTGCCACCGATTTGCCTGCGTTCTACATCGACATTTCTTTAAAAAATGAAGCCACGGGAGCTGGTGCCAACAGCAGGTTTGCCGAGCTGTCCGACTTTGTACGCAATGTGGTGAGCCGGCGGCTGGAACAGTTGCCTCCGGTTGCCATGACTGATGTAAGCGGACTCACCACCTCAGAGATTGTGTGCACACCCGATATGAACCGATTGTCGGCCTTAGGCATTACGGTAGACGAATTAAGTAGGGCACTGTCCGACCGCAACATCCGCTTGCAGGCTCTGTCGGTGCGCGATGGGGTTTATCGCTACAGCGTACACTTCGATTCTGAGGTGCTTACGGTTGACGATGTTGAGAATGTATGGCTCAACATCGGTGGCAGGGTGTTGCAATTGCGCGATTTGTGCAGCGTTGCCGAACAGCCCGCCACGCAGCATGCCATTATCAGGCACAATGGGCAAAACTGCATTACGCTTGCCGTAATCAAGCAGGCTGATGCCAGGATGGACGACCTGCAACAGCAGGTCGATGGCGTGTTGAACCAGCTTGGCACTACTTATCCTGACATATCGTTCAATGTTACCCGCGACCAGACAGAGCTGCTCTCTTACACCATTCATAACCTCGACTGGAACTTACTTGCTGCCGCGGCCTTCACGTTGCTGGTACTGCTGCTGTTCATGCGCCGCTGGCGCCTTGCCCTGCTGGTTGCCGTGTCTATTCCGCTCTCACTTATCGTAACCCTGCTGTGCTTTTCGATTATAGGTATGTCGCTCAACGTCATCTCGTTGTCAGGTTTGATACTGGGTGTGGGAATGATTGTTGATAATTCGATTATCGTTATCGACAACACCTTGCAAAAACTTCGCTCGGGGCAGCCCCTTGCCACAGCTGTTTGCAAAGGTGCCAGCGAGGTGTTTACCCCGATGCTTTCGTCGGTGCTTACCACCTGCTCGGTGTTCCTGCCCCTGATACTTGTGGGTGGCATGGCTGGTGCTTTGTTTTTCGACCAGGCCATGGGCATTACCTTCGCTCTGTTTGCCTCACTCGTAGTAGCAGTGCTTGTGCTGCCGGTTTATTTCTTTGCTGTTTACCGCAAAAGGGCCGGGGCCCATGGCACGCCCCACTCTCTGCAGCAGGGTGGCGGCAACCTTTATAAATGGCTCGCCCCCATGTTCAAGTGGCACGAGCGCATTCAAAAGTGGATGTTTCGCCACGCCACAATTTGCATTCTGCTGTCGGCTCTTTGCATACCGGGAGTGGTGGTCATGTACGAACTCATGAATAAACGTCAGTTACCCGACATCAGTCATACCGACGGATTGATGCACATCGACTGGAATTCGGGCATCTCGGTTAACGAAAACGACCGTCGCACCCAGCAATTGGTCGGCAGGTTCAAAAACAATATGCTTACATCCACATCCATGTGTGGTTCGCAGGACTTCCTGCTTGCGCATACCCGTGATATGTCACCGTCGGAGGCACAGGTTTACTTCAAGTGTGCCGATAAGTCCACCTGTCAACAACTCCAGGACAGTATGGCACATGCCATAGAGTCACAGTGGCCCGAGGCTGTGGTTTCGTTTACATCGGCCGGCAACCTGTTCGACTTGATATTCTCGGCAGGCGAGCCCGACCTGGAATTGCGGTTACAGACAATCAATGGCAGTCGGCCAGACGTATCAGAGGCTATTGCTTTTACCGATTCTTTGCGCCGCCGGTTCCCGCAGGTGCTTATACCCTCGGTACCTGTAGAAGATTGTCTTACGCTTGAGGCCGACGTGGAGAAGATGAGTATTTACAAGATATCCTACGACCAGTTACGTTCTCGCATTGAGCAGTTAACCGGTGCCAATGTGGTGATGCGCATTAGTCGCGGGGCAGTGTCGGTACCCGTTATTATCGGCACCACGGGCACTACCCGTGAGCAGTTGCTCAACGCCACAATCACCAATACCGATGATACGGAAGTACCGCTATACCTGCTGCTAACCGAGCGTCTTGGGCACGATTATAAGCGACTCTATGGCTCGGTCGAGGGAGAATACTATCCCATCGACATCCATGCCGGTGGCAAAGAAGTACAGCAGATAGTGAGTTTTGCCCATCGTTATGCCTCGGCACATGGTGAATTGAAGGTTGCCGAAGCCGGTGCATGGTATTCGGGGCGTGATTTGGTAAACAAGCTTATGTGGGTGCTCGGAGTGAGTGTGGTGCTGCTCTTCCTCATTCTTGCCTCGCAATTCGAGAGTCTGGTTCAGCCGCTCATCATTCTTTCCGAAATCATCATCGATATGTTTCTGGTTATGGTGGTGCTGGCACTGGCTGGACAAAGTCTCAACGTAATGTCGGTAACCGGTATTATCGTTATGGCCGGCATCGTGATTAACGACTCCATTCTGAAGGTCGACACCATTAACCGTCACCGCCGCTCTGGGGTGCCCTTGCTGCATGCCATTGCCCTTGCGGGGCGTGAGCGGCTCATCCCTATTGTAATGACGTCGGCCACCACTATTCTTGCCATGCTGCCCTTTATGCAGCGCGGCAGTGTGGGTGCCGACTTGCAATTTCCCTTGTCGCTCGCCATCGTAGTGGGCATGATTGTGGGTACGCTCGTTAGTATATTTTACGTTCCGCTCGTATACTATGTGATTTACCGCAAAAGGAGCAAATAATTAAACAGTAAGACACATGAAGGTTTCTTCGTTCTCAGTAATACTTATCTTTGCCGCGCTTATGGTGGTAGGTGTGGCATTGGTGCCGGGACTCGATGTGGGTGTGGAGCCTACACCGCGGCAGGGACACGTGCTTACTGTTACGTACGACTGGGACGGTCAGCCTGCTAAAGTGGTGGAGCAAAGTCTTACTTCGGTTGTCGAAGGTTTGATATCGCCCCTTAGAGATGTAGAGAATGTGTCATCGACTTCTTATTTCGGCCATAGCGAGATTAATGTAACTCTGAAAGAAAAGGCCGATGTGGCTGCCACCCGTTTCCAGGTGTCGTCGATTCTTCGCCAGGTGTGGCCCAGGTTGCCCCAAGGGGTTTCTTATCCGGCTTTATCGGGTGGCGAAAGCGTTGCCGGCGGCACTTCTGATCATGAGGAAAAGCTGTTACTGACGTGGATGGTGAATGCCGATATGCCCCCCGAGAACATCAAGAGCATTCTTGATAAGGGCGTGGTGCCACAGCTCAGGACAGTTGACGGTGTAGCAAGAATTGAAGTGGCGGGGGTTACCGATCGTTATTTTGAGGTGAGCTACAACCCTGATGCCTTGTCGGCGTGCGGTCTTACTGCCAGCGATATTGCCGACGGATTGCGCAACTGGCTCGGGCGCAACGATGATGTGGGTACGGTTACTGCCGGTCAGGGCAATGTGCTGGCATTGCGACTGGGCACCCCTGTGTTGCCAGGCGATTTGGCCGAAGTGCCCATCGGCCATGTGGGCAGCAAGACGGTGTGGCTGGGCAACCTGGCCCAGGTACGTGAGCGTAGTGAAGATCCGCAGAGCTATTACCGTGTAAATGGTTTGCAAACGGTTTACCTGAATGTGTACATGCCAGCCACGGGCAAGGCAATAACCACTTCTGATAAGGTGCAGCGTGCCATGCAGACGCTCCTGGGCAGTATGCCCCATGGAGTTTATTTTAACAAGAGTTTTGATGCTGCCGAAACACAGCGCGCCGAAACCACGAAGCTCATCTCGCGCACACTGCTCTCACTCGCCATCTTGTTGTTGCTGGTGTGGCTCACATCGCTCGACTGGCGCTACACAGCCATTATTGCCGTGGCTCTGCTGGCCAACCTGTTGCTGGCAGTCATTGCCTTCCGCATTGCCGGGGTGCAGTTGCATGTTTACTCTCTGGCTGGCATCACGGTGTCGCTCGGACTCCTTATCGACGCCACCATCGTAATGGCCGACCATTATGTGCATTACCGTGACCGTAAGGCTTTTATGTCGCTCCTTGCCGCCATGAGTACCACCATCGGCGCCATGGTAGCAGTGTTCTTCCTGCCGAAAGAGTTAAGAGATAATCTTTGGGATTTCGCCCTGGTGGTAATTATTAATCTTGCTTTGTCGTTGCTTGTAGCACTACTGCTGGTACCGGCTCTAATTGAGCAAACGGGCTATGTGCGCAAGGTGCGTCACGATAATATGCATGCAGTGAAGTTCAAGGTGTGGTGGAACAGGTTCTACCGTCGCTACCTGTGGCTCACTTCACGTTATCACTGGGTTTATTACACGGTACTCGTGCTGGCATTCGGTCTGCCTCTGTTTGCCCTGCCTCCAGAGATTCACACCCGGGAGAATCATCTGTACGAAGACAGCGACGAGGGTGATGCCTGGTATGCACGATTATACAATGCCACCATTGGCAGTGATTTTTACCAGACGAAGCTCAGCGAGCCGCTGTCGAAGTATCTCGGCGGTACCATGCGGTTGTTTGCCGAGGCGTTGAACGATAATCAAGAGCATCCCGCCCCGACCGACAAGCAACTGCACATTGTGGGGCAGATGCCAGTAGGTGGCACGGCTGTACAACTTAATGAAAAGGTGCTGAGGGTGGAGGATTTTCTTAAGCAGTACATGAAAAGTGGTATTCGGGAGTTTACCACTCGTATCGATGGTGGGGGTGCCGAGATTGTGGTTAGTTTTAAGAAAGATAAAGCCAGAGGCAATTTTCCTTATCAGCTTGAAAATGGGGTTATAAGCAAGCTGATAACCATTGGCGGCGCCGACTGGGCCACATGGGGCGTGAGCGACCGCGGTTTCAGCAATTCGCTCGATTTGCAGCACCGTGACAACCGTATTCGTCTGGCGGGTTATAATTACGACCAGCTCTACCGGTTGGCCGAACAGACCCTTGATTACCTGCAGGGCAACGTTCGTGTGCGCGACCTCACCATTGAGACGCCCGGACACGAGAACCAGGAGGATGAATTCTACATGCACTACCGCCTCGACCGTTCGGCACTTTACGATGTTTATCCGCAAGGTGTACACAACCAATTGGCCGACATTCTGCAGGACAATAATGTGGGCGTGCTCTCTCGTAAAGGCCGGCCCGACGAGAACATAGTGCTGCGCCCTGTAACCGTCGATAGTTTTGACCTGTGGCATTTGTCCAACCAGCAACTCACTGTCGACAGTGCCGGCATATTTACACGCGACCTGATGAGCATGCAGCGCCGCGAGGCCAAGAACGTAATACCGCGCGACGGTCAGCAATATGTGCTCGACATAGCCTTTAACATTCTGGGCACTTACACGTATGCCAGCCAGTTCATGGAAGGCGCCATGAAGCACATATCGCACCATTTGCCGGTGGGCTACACCTGTGAGGACCCACAGCAGGGTGGCACCGACGACAGTGGCACGCAGTGGTGGCTCATTGTGCTCATTGCATTGATAGTGTACTGGATATGTGCCATACACTTTGAAAGCTTAAGGCGCCCCGTAATCATTATAAGTGAAGTGCCCGTGGCGATGATTGGCGTGTTCTTAACCTTCTGGCTCACGGGCATACCCTTCGGTTCAGGCGGTTTTGCCTCGCTGGTTATGCTCATGGGTATCACAGTAAACTCTGGTATTTACATTTTTTCCCAATACGATTTAATAACCCGCCATGCCAAAGTGCACACTTCGGCCATGAACTGTTATATGCATGCCTATAATCATAAAATCACACCGGTAACGCTCACTGTGCTTTCAACCATTGGCGGTCTGATACCCTTCTTCTTCGATGGCACCGACGAGCCGTTCTGGTTCTCGTTTGCCACCGGCGTTACCAGCGGTTTGCTGTTCTCGTTGCTTGCTCTCATCCTTGTGATGCCGCTGTTTGTGAGGTTTAAGAAACGCAATCAATAACCATGATAAATGCAAAGCACATGATACAATTAACTATTAAACGCAAGTTACTTAATATAAACGGCATGCGGGTAATTCTTCATTACACGGATAGTAAACAGCGTTGTGAAGTTAATATTATCAGGTACCCAAACGAAAAAAATCTCGTTATTCATACCGTAAAAGAAATCTGTGTGAACGATTATTTCATGTTTTTGCTTCCTCTTGGTGGAAAAGGGACGATTAAAGGTGGAATAGGTGAAAACATCTTGTCCAAAGGTAATGTATATATCATTCCTCCAAACTACAAATATGTTCTTGATTTACAACCCGATTTCAAGTGTATCATTATTATATTTTATGAAGATGTATTTATAAACGGGAGTTATGGTAAAGCATACAGCAGGGCCCTTGTTGATTTAAATGCCATTACTGACAGTTTGTTTGTGTGTTCATTTAACTCGGATACGTGGGAAAAGCTCCATCAAATCATATTGGAAATTGAAATAGAAACGGGCAATAAAAAATCAGAGTATGCTCACGAGGAATACATTGCAATTCTTTTAAAACAGTTTCTTATATACTGCAGAAGGTATGCCCTGTGGAGTAGTGAAAAGGTTGTCCCTAAATTGGAAAGAGATAACTATCAGGCTTTTATAAACGTGGTGAATATGAATTATAAATTAACACACAAGGTTGCCGATTATGTGAATTTGACTAATATATCGCATTATGAGCTTTTGAAATGTACACGGATGTGTGCCCAGACAACTCCTTTGCAAATCATCAATGGCCGGATAGTGCAAGAGGCTAAGTTGTTGGTCGTGAATTATAATTACAGAATAAATGAAATCGCTAACATGCTGGGATTTACGGATGAACACCATTTCGTAAAACTTTTTAAGAAAATGGTTGGATTGAGTCCTACAAGGTACCGATGCCAATATCGAAATAATCAAAGTCGATAAGCGGCAGAAAGCATATGCTTTTCTGCCGTAAACCCTTTTCTCAATTATTTAGCGTATTTGCACAAGGAATCCAAACCCTCCAAGAGATTTTGCATTACCAAACTGTTCTTTATAGGGTCACCTATAAAGATAACTTTTGATTGCTTGTCTAAAAGGAAGCTACGCATCTTGTTATCTTTTGGTAGCCGAGGATTTGATTTCAAAAACACTCCTGCTGTATCAATATAAACGTCTAATTTGCATTTACTAAGATAGTATAGTTGCTCAACATGTTTAATCTTTTTCTTCGATGGCTCAATTATCAGAATGGGTTGAAGATATATACCTTTCTTTTTGAATTCATTCATAACTATTTCCCAGTCTCCTGACTCTGAGAATAAGCAAGGACTGCATTCCGTGGAATCATGATAAGAAATATATACAATTTTCTTACCACATAATTTGTTTTGCCTTCCCTTGTAATGCTGGCTTAATTTTATTAATCCCTGGCAATTATAAGAAACACGGGTTCCTACTAACCTAATATATTCATCGGACAACACTTGGTTGTTTTTTTGCCTGCACGAAGCCAGTAGAAAGATAATCAAGAGGAAGTAAGGAATGATGGGGTACGGACGTCGATTACACATATTTATGGTTTTAAATGGTAAAAGAAGAGAATAGGATTGTCGTTAACTTTTATGCCGGCGTTGATGAGCCCGTTAATTCCATATTCCTTTTCCAGCTTAATTAGTTGGGCAGGATAACCCACTGTAACAATACATTGTTTATAGGTACCTGAGTATCTGGTCATAAACATATGCTTAAACCGGGCATTTCGGTTTTTGCACAGAATCATAGATGTGAGGGCACCTGCAGAAGGTATCTTTGTAAGATAATACTCGATTCCCGATTCCCCGAACAGTGGATAAATAAGATATTCTGCATCAGCCGTTTTCAAGTAAGCACTGATATATTTTACAACATTCTTGTTTGCCGTTAACTTATACAAATCATAATAACTAAAACTGTTTTCATCAGACGGAATTTGTACTGTCGTATTGAATTTGAAAGATTTGTATGTTTCTATGCCGTTTGGTGAAAGACGATATATGGCATCATCGAATGGATGTGTCACCAGAATTTCTTTTCCAGTAGATAGAAACGCATTGAATTCGTGAAATACAATTTCCTCGTTTTTCTGGAAATTATCAATTTCTTTCTCAAATGTTTTGTTTTGTAAATTGTAAATATTGAAATTATATTTAGTATCGTTGGCGTTGTTGGAAGCCAGAACAATACGATGCGTTGGGGTAACTACAAATTGATAATAACTGTCGTTTAAATCAAACTTTTGCAAGAATTTACCATGTTTATAACTAAGAAGAGCCTTGTTTAGACTTGATAATACAAGCACCGTGTCGCCCGAAAATTGAAAGTCATCTATATCAAGATATTCTTCATTTCCACGGCCCAACTTGCTGATTTTGTATAGATATTTTCCTCTCATCGAAAAAACGAGTATTTCCTTGTTGCTTAATATTCCTATTTCGGTTCCAGAAAATCTTACTTTGTCTATTTGTGAAATCATGCAATCATCATTGGTTTCCAATCTGACATAATGTACACTATCGAAGAATGTTTCGGGTTCTGCAAACTTATTTACATCAATACTCACGTTGGGTACAGCGATTTGTTCGGACTCTTTACATGAACTAAGAAGCAATGCAATAGCCATGATAGTGAAAATTACATTTATGCTGTATTTCATAGTTAACAAGGCACTTAGAATTTAGTCATTCAGTTAATTAATGGTCTTATAGAGGTCGATGCATTCTACAGGACGGCAAAGCACATCACCGTTACCAGCACAAACCACTTGCCCGTCGAATGTAATTATTCCATCGGCGTTGGCCTTCAGAATACTGCCGCCGAAAAGCTTGATTTTACCGTAAGCGCCCACTTGAATGGTACACTGTAGGGGTGTTCTGTGAGCCACTTTGTAGTAACCGTCATCGCCTACCGACAATGCCTCAATGTTATGGGCATTAAGTGCAACCAATGCATTTGGCTCCTGATTGTAATGGCGCGTATTATAATATAAGCATGTGCCAGCGCAAACAGCAAACATGCAGCCTGCAATAAACAATCTTCTTTTCATAAGCTCAAATGTTTAAAGTTAAACAATCGTTTTTTAGTTATCACAACAAAACTATAAATAAATTTAAGAAGAGCCATGTGTAAATCCCTGAAAAATAGGGCTCTCAAGAAAATATGCACTATTCCAGGTTGTTTCGCAGTTAATGGATACTTTTTATACAAGGCTGCTGAAGCTTTATAGGTCTGGTTCCCTTTTTGAGGTTAGGCTGCTGAAGCAATGTTTTTGCAAATTAAGTCGTTAAAATGAGCAACGACAGCCTCGAAGAGGCTGAGTTATTGGTAACCCCAGTCTAAGGAGCTTTAGCGACGCAGACTGGGGTGGCAAACGCTATACAGCGAAAAGTGCCTCGGAGGTACAATGCGCGTTAGCGCGCATAAATACAGCAAGTTACTCCATTATGAAGATTTTGCAATTGATGCGCGCTAAAGTGTATTCAGCATCTTCGAAGTTGTGAGTTAGAGGGTTGGCAGTGTATGAAACAGAAACATTGACAAAAGAAATAACTCTGTTAATAAGTGTCTAAAGAGTATCACAGCTTGAAATCCTGAGTATCATAGTCTGAAACCCTGAGTATCACAGTCTGATACGCTGAGTATCACAGCTTGATATGCAGGGTATCACACACTGATACTGTGAGTATCAGGCTGTGAGACTTTCGTGGTACTGTTTTTTCTCATAATAGGTCTTATTGCCCAGCATTTACAAATGGCTCACTACGGTGTTGCCGTCGCCTGATGATTGCTCGGTGGAAGAGGCTGGCTGAGGTGAGCCGCAACGACTTGCCAGGGCGCCAACGCACAGTGCCAGGGCGAGCAATGCGGCGGTATGGAGCAATGTGAGCCAGCGCCTGTAGTATACCGATGGCAACTGCACATCTGTCAGACGTTGCGGGCGCTCGTCGGGATGAAGGCGTGTGCAGACTCTGGCTGCCGCCAGCATACCGCTGTCGTGCGTCACCGCCACCATATCCTTCATTACCATGCCTGTGCTGTACACATCGGCTGCGCTGCTGGTTGTGGCACCTCGCTGCAACTGCTCGGGTGCGATGTAACCAGTGGTTCCTGCCGGACATTTCAGCACATTGAAGGTGTCGCTGTCTGACAAGCTGAAGTCGATAATCTTTACCTGCTGTCCGTTGTGCGTAATCATGATGTTCGAGGGCTTGATGTCGCGGTGCACTATCTGCTTGCTGTGCATGTAATCTAATGCGTCGGCCATTTGCCTGAATATGCTTCGTGCCAGTGTGGTGGTAAGCTGGCGGCGCTCCAGTAGTGTTTGCAGCGTGTCGCCGTCTATATATTCCAGCACGATGCTCTGGCCCACGCCTTCTACATCCTCCCAACCTATGGTCTGGCAAATGTGTGTATGGCCGAGCTGTATGCCTATTTCGAACTCTTTGCGCAACGCCGTATGGTAAGCGGGTGTAAGTGCAAAATCGGGCTTCAGACTCTTTAGCACATAACGTTTGCCATAGCGCACAGCGGTGTAAAGGCAGGCAGGACCTGTGGCGGATGTGTAAATGGGCTCAATGTTAGTAAAGTTATTGTCGGCTGACGGTTGAAACGAGCCGTCGATGTTTGACAGGAAACCTGAAGATATAGTGCTGTTCATTCCTTGTTGTTATGTGAATTGAATACGTTGATGATGCTCAGTCCGCCGTTGCGCCCGGCAACAAAGGGCTCTGTTTTTTCGCCATTGCGCAACAGGTAGGGCAGGTACAGGGGCTGTCCCATGAGGAAACATCCTGTGAGGAAGCGGTCGCCTGTTTGCAGTTTGCTGTTCTCTGATGCGGTTACTTCAAAAAAGCTGTCGCCCAGATAGCGCAGACTTACCAGTCGGTTGGGGCTCCAGCCAATCTGTACACAGTCGCCCTGGGCAAGTGTGTTGCTTATAATCTGGCGAGTGTGTATGAACGACGAGTTAAATCGCTTGCTGGTTTTGAGCCACTTCTCAAATTTGCTGTAGTCGGCGTGTCCTAAATATTTTGCCAGCGTGTCGAGTGTGGCTGTCCGAGGCTTGTGCGAGTCGTTTACGTAGCCCCACAGCCGTTTTAACGTTGAGGCCGATACATCGAGCGTATTCTTATAATGCAAGGCCACCGAGAAGGCCTCAAAGTCGGTAGTGGTGTTAAGCCGCTTACCGTATTTCTCTTCAACCAGAGTCTTCAGTTCTTCTATTACCGCGTTGTTCATTTTCTTGTTCTGTTTTTTTGTGTTATTATTGTGCTGTGATATGTGCAAACTTGCCCCATACGGCATCGGCTTTGTAGAGCCGCAAACTGGCTGCAGGCACATGGAGCGTGCAACTCTTGAAGATGTTATTGCCTGTGGTGGTGAAAGCGTGCTCGTTGCACACGGGCGGGTAAACGGCATCCACATAGAGGTTGGCCAGTGGACAACCATCGAACACGTAATCAGATACCAGCTCAGCAGCCTTGCCCAGCCGCACGGCAACAAGCTTCGAGCAATGCTGGAAGGTGGCTGTAGGTATGAGTCGTAGCTCATCGGGCAGGGTTACTTCTTGCACTTCGCTGCCGTAGAATACAGCCTGTCCCATCTTCGTTAACTTGTCGGGCAGAACGAATCGGGTAATGTGGCATTGCTCAAAGGCATAGTCGCCCACCGTGGTAACCGTGGCTGGCAGCGTGTAACTGCCCGTCTTGCCCATGGGGAACCACACTATTTGCTGTGCATTATGGTTGAAGAGCACTCCATCCATGCTTTTAAACTGAGTGTTGGCGGCGCTCACCTGAATGTTTGAAAGAGAGCTGCAACCCGAAGAGGGTGTAACCTGCCGGGCCGAGGCGGGTATTACAAGGGTTTGCAGTGCCTGGCAATCCAGCAAGGCGTCTTTCTCTACCCCGGTGGCTGAGGCTGGCAGCAGTAACCGTTTCAGATGGTTACAGCCGGCAAACATCCTGGCACCCACCACATTGCTGGCCGTGTATCGCCCGTAACCGTAGCTGCTGCCGCCTGCCACGATGCTCACATCTGTAAGGTCGGCATCGGTGAGCTGGCCTTCGGTGGCGTTTCCGTCGGCATCGCGCCCCATCATCTGGCGCAGACAGCGAATGTCGCTGCCGTTCATCTGGCCCGAAATGGCCAGGGTGGTGTGGGTGTACATGTCGGTCGACATGAGCAATGGCAGGTCGCCGGCATGGGTTAGCACCACGGCTTCGCCAGTGGTATGGCTCAGCACGCCGCTCTGTGTGGTGCCCAGCTTGTTTTGTGCGAAGGCAGTAAATTCATAGTGGGTTTTCTGCCTGAGTGGTCCGATGCAAATTCGCACAGAGTGCCCCAGTGCAGAATCGGGTGCAATGGGATAGATACAGGCATTACCGGATGATGCGTCGGTGCACCTTATGCCTGCCGATATAACTGTTTCGCCACCCGTGTTGGTAATGCTGAAGCTCACAATAACCGATGTCGGACCGTAGCTAAGCAGCTGCACATCGGTGACCGAGGGTTTGTCGTTGGGCAGTGTGGTGAACTGCAGGGTGTCGCTTTGCAGCAATGATTCGCCGTGCCTGCCTTTAAGCAAGCAGTAATAGGTTTCGCCAGCTTTGAGCGCGCTGGCAGTCCATGTCACGCTGTCGGCCTTTACCACCAGCCGGGGCGATGTGTAAATGGTGCTGCCTGCCTGTGCTACTTCGAACGAGAGTTCTGGCAGGTCGGTCGAGGCCGTGCGCTCTACATGTCCATGCAGCATTGCAGTGGTGCGCGTTATCAGTGTGGGTGCGTCAACATGCAGCAAGGGCTCAATGTTGCCCGGGCCGCCAGGCTCACTGCACGATGGGGCAAGCACTGGCACAAGGCATAACAGCAATACGCTATAGATAGAATGTATTTTCATGAGCTACTTTATTTTAAATCCTATTCCTACTTGTGCCTGCCAGTATTTGCCACGCACAGTTGAGGCGGCTGCCGAGAAACACAGTCGGTGCCAGGCAAAGATAAGTCCTGCTTCGGCTGCCATACCTTTGGCCGACTCTGCGGTATTGCGAAGGTAGCCTCCGCCCTCGCTTGGCGCCAGTTGCCAGTAAGTGCAGCTCTTGCCGTAGCCAATGCCCTCGAACAGATAAAGATTGTGGCTCAGCCGGTGGGTTGCTCCGGCTGTGGCGAGCAGGTAGCGGTAAGCTGTGGTGCCGCTGTAATAGGGTGTTGTGGCATTGTCTGCACGGCGCCCGTCGTCATCACAATCGCCCAGGGAGTGGATGGCCGTACGGCAGTCAGATGAAAAGTGAACGTAGCCCCCGTTGCGTTTGCCCAGCACAAGCATAACGCCCCACAACGGACCGTGAGCGTAAATGCCGGCAGTGGCCAGTGCCATGAACAACAGGGGTACACGCTGGCGTGGCAGAACCTTTGTAACCGTATCGCGCTCAATACGGGTGCGTATAATGGTGTCGTGCTTCAGTTCTACGGGTGCGGGTGGCAGGTGCAGTGTGAGCTCATAAGTAACGTGACTCTCGAGTTTTACGGGCAGCTCGTAATCGCGTAGCACTCCCCACCGCGGATGCTTGATGGTAAGCTTGTGGGTGCCTTGTGGCACATACAGCCATATCTCGCCCACGGGATCCAGTCGTTTCACTATGCCTAAGGGCGTAGAGAAAGCGAAGTCGGCCGTGGCCTGCACCTTCAGCAGTGCGCAGGCGTTGCCGTTTAAATCGCGAACGGGGTGAATAAAGGCGCTCACATCGTTGGGCAGTGCCCGGAACCCCGACACGGTGAATTGCTGTGCACTGCCGGTAATGCAGGTAAATGCAAAGAGTAACAGCAGCACAAGTCTCGCCGTAAACCGGTGAGTTGCCGCCCGTAAGCTATAGATGTGGTTTGAAGCAATCATATCTTTGGATGGCGTTTAATCTAAGTTGAAATCACTCAGCGAGATAATATCGTCGGCGCTGCGCACTGTACCTGCCGGTTGCCAGGTGCGCACATGTATGAGTGGCATACTGCGGTTGCGGAAGTCCCACAGCAAGAACAGGTAGCCGTCGTCGGCGTAACGGTCGGAGCGGTACTGCTGTCGGAGCACCACGCCATAGATGCCCTCCATGGTAGGATGGCGGTAAATGTGAAAGTCGGAGAAGGTTACGTCAATGCGCTTATTGGCGGCAAACACCCTGGAAAGCTGCGCCAGATATTCACGTTTGGTGCGCATGCTATAGCGCACTTTTGTATTGGCGTCGGCCAGTGGGTCGGCTCCGCGGCGGGTGCGGCACACATTGCCAACAATAATCAGAGCCTGGTCACTGAATATCTGTCGCAGAAAGTCGATGTCGCGTGTGGGGTAGGCTGCGCGAAAGTGCTCACAATAGTTCAGAATCACTTCGCGGTTGGCAGCGTCGGTCTCGCTTAATTTTCCTTTAAGAATCTTGCTTGCCTCGGCGGCGAAGGGGTTGCGTGTGCCCTGCCGGGCCATGGCGTGCAGGTTGATGTGTGGCACGCTCGTTGATTTGGCAGGTGCCGTGGCAGGTGCTGTCGTGGCTGTTGCAGCAGGCGCTGTGGCAATGGGGCGGACGGCAGTGGTTACCTCGTTGGGTGCGGCTTTCTGTTTGCTCTTGCCGGTACCATTGGCACAAACCGCGCCGTTGCGGTCGATGTACCCGCTAAAGGTTGATGTCTTGCTTTTGAACCACAGCTTGCCCGACCGGTAGCAGTAGGCAACGAAACAGTTGTGTACAGGCACGGCGAACAGTTCATGTCCGGCGGAATCTTCAACAATACAGAGTGTCTTGCCATTGTCGAATGTACGGGTTACCACCTCGCGGCCCTCGTAAACCCCGTAATGCAAGTCGTGATACGAAACCGTAGAAACGCCAAAGGATGGCCACAGCCTCACGGCAGTGGCCACCCCTAAGAGAGTAATTATAATAAAGATTTCTAATAATATGTGTTTGCTCATTCAGAATGTTATTGTTGTGTTCACTGGTTCCAGCCTTCAATCTCGCCGCCAATTTCTATCTTGGCTTGCTCCGGGTTGTCGGACAGTATCAGGTTGATAAGATGGTTGGTACCAGGTTTGAACACGAACTTGCTTTCATACATATACGACACGCCTTTTACCACTACCTCAACCAGTGGTACGCTGTTGGCGAGCTTCTGCGGTACGATGATGGCCGAGTAAATGGTGCCCGACTCCTGACGGGCTTTAATGGTAGCGCGTGTGCCTTTGGGGGTCTTGGTTACCACACCGGCACTCAGGTCGACGGTGGCAGCCGGCACCGTGTTGTGAATGTACACCACTGCATCGGTGGGCAAATCGCCTTCGTAGTCCTCGCCCTTAATCAGACGTATGGTTACCTTGCTCATGATGTGGCTGAACTGCAGGTGAACAGGGTCGGCGGTGGCCTTGATGCCTGTGGTGCGTGCCCAGAGCAGGTCGCTTGCCTCGTAGCCTCCGGGGGTAGTGCCGGTTGCAGAGGTGCTCTGGTCTAATGCCACCGTGTCGGGCAGGTCGTCGGTGCTGCTTACTTGCCTGTGGTAGGGATAGTAAGCATAGGCATTGTAGGTGCCATCGTCCCAGTAAAGGGTGTGGCGTGCCGTCCAGTTGCTGCCATCAAAACTGAGTGCCTCGTTGTTCACTACGTTGCCGCCAGGTTCCAGAGGCAGAGTGTCGCAGGCTACAAATACGCCTACGCTGTCGCCTTGCTCAAAGCCGGTATCGGTAACGCGGGTTGCCGACGGATAATCCATTACGAAGCGCATGGGTTTTGCACCTGTTGCCACCGGCTCGGGTGCATCGGTTTGTGAACAGGATTGCATGGCCAAAAGCAGGCAGGCCAGACAAGCTAAGATTAAACTATGCTGTTTCATTTTGCTTTGCATGTTAAAGGGTTATTTTCTATGACGGCGTGCAGCACGGCGTGCAAGACTTTGCAGCGGACTGCCCCGGTGAATACGTGGTGCGCTTTCGAAGCTGCCTGCCGAGCGGTAGTGACCCTGACTGATGGCACGGGTTAGTACGTTAACATCGCGTTTATCATTGGCAACGAACTTTTCGAAGGTGTAGCTTTCGCCAGCATACTGCATGATGCGCTTCACAATGAGCTCGCGACTGATGGTGCTGTAATAAGGTATGTCGTTGTTCATGCATGAGTTGAGCTCTGAACGGTACACACCGCGCGAGTGCATAAAGCCGCCCTCGAACACATCGACAATGTCGCTGTAGCGTTTGTCGTAAATAAGGTGAGCCCAGGGCACCTCGTGCATTTTGTTGGTGAGCGAAAGGTTGTAGAACCACCCCTTGGCATGGGCAGCTCTCAGCTCGCCGTCGTGCGGACAACATGTGCATTGGCAGGCGTCAATAAACGCATTGTGGTAAATGTACTCATCGGCCAGCTTGCCAAAACCGTGGCCACCTGCCTCGTGCTGCACCACGCCACGTGTATCGAGCGGATAGCCGTAGGTGCTCTTGGGGCAGAAGGCAATGGCCGAACCGTCGTCCCACATCTGGCAAATGCCACCGTAGTCGCTGGTGTTGGGCACCATGATAATGAGCGTCTGGTTCAGGTTGTCCTTATTCACAGTGGGGGCATTCAAGGCGTAAGAGAATATTTCGTCGTAGTCGGCCCTTAGGCCAACGCCACCCGTGAAAGTCGTATTGAAACGGTTGTAGCGGATGGTGTTCACCGTGCCCACGCCCGTCTCGGTAGATACCGGGAAGGCTGTATAGACATTGAAGTAAGCGCGGTAGGTCTTGTACGGCTCAATGGCAAAGAAGTATTCCATCTCCTGCTTCATGTCCTTGAGATAGTTGCCCTCTGAGATGTCCTTGGCATCGTAGCCGTCGCCGAGAAGCACGATGTTGATGCCGCCACGGTTGCCCTTCGTGGCTTTCTGCAAGGTGATGTACTGGTCCTCGCCATACTCGTAGTTGTACTGGCTAACCTTGCAGGTGTGGGTGTAGTCCTTATCCTTGAGCTTGAAGACGATATTGCCTGTGCGGTTGGCACTGCCCTTGGCCATGGCCTTGATGGTCAGCGTCAGTTCGGTCTTCTTGCTGCCGCTCATCTGTGACAGCTCACACCAGTCGGGCTTGCTTGCCACTTCCCAGTCGCCCTCGGCATTGAGGGTGAGCGTCTGCTTGTGCTCGGTGTTGATGGCGCAGGCCACCGACGGACGGCACACAAGCTCGTGGTGGGCAGCAATGCGCTTGAAATCCTTCCAGCCACTGGCCGCCTGATACTGCGTGATGCTCGACTCGGGCACCTCAAGGGTGAAGTTGTCCTTGGCTACGCCGTTGAAAGCGCCCTCCATTACATGGGCGGGCTCAGTGCCTTTACACACAATGCTGCCAATACCATAGCAGTTGGCAAATGCGCCGCCATTATCCCCCCATGTAGCCTCATAACCGATACTCTCTAACGTGGATGGGAACACAAGTCCTTCAAGCGAGCGACAGTTGGCAAACGCACCTGCGCCAATAGACAGCAATCCTTCGGGGAATTCTACTATGCCCATGAGTCGCCAGTTGTTCGCAAAGACACTGCGGCCAATGGAAATAAGATGTTTAGGCAGTTTCAGCGTGCCCGAGAAGTCGCAGCCGTTGAATGCGTCTGAGCCTATGGATGTAAGATTTTTAGGCAAGTCGAGCTCACCTTTAAGGGGTACACCTCCAAAAGCACCGTTCTGTATGTTCTTCAGTCCGGCTGGCAGTTTCAGCGTTCCATTAAAGCCAGTGCCGTTAAAAGCGTCCTGGCTGATAAAAGTAATTTTGTCAGGTATCTCCAAATTGCCCGTTAAGTTCTGGTCACCAGCGAAAGCATTGTCACCAATAAACTCCAAATTAGATGGTAATTTCAAGTTGCCATAAAAGTTGGGGTTTCCAGAGAAAACATTATGTCCTATGTATTTGAGTTTTTCAGGAAGAATAAGTTCGCAGTTGAACTGACATTCGCTAAAAGCTCCTCCTCTATCTGCTGCGCCGCCACCACCAATATACTCAAGAGTACTTGGCAAAGACAATGTTCCTGTAAGAGATTTATCCCACATGAAAGCACTCGCACCGATTTCAGTAACACCTTCAGGTATATAAAGAGAACCAGAAAGGTTGACGCAAGAACGGAATGCGAGCTCACCAATTCCCGTGAGTTTATCTGGTAAGACGACACTAAGGAGAGAGGTCTTCTCATTAAATGCTTGAGCTGTCAATACACCTGGATGCTCTTCCCAATCATTCGCTGCGTCACCTTTAATCCATGGTTTATACCCCATATGTCCGGATACCGAAACCTCTTTCATGTTAAGTGCGCTGAGGTTATCCATAGAGTCACGCATGAAATAGCAGTCCTTGCTATTGATGCTGCCCGTCAGTTTCAGGTTCTTCAGCGTGCGCCAGTCCTTATGCGCAGCTTCGATGCACTCGCGCAGCTTGCCAGCCTCGGAATGGATGACGACATACTCCTTGGCTTGTGCGTTATGGCTCACCAGGTCGTTTTCCCACGGCGTGATGCTCTCGCTTACCAGGGTGAGGTGATACTGTCCGGAGCCTTCTTTTTTATCCACGCGAATGGTGAAGTTGCTCATCTTGCCCGACAGGTAAGTAAAGTCGGTGTTCTTCTTGAAGTTGTAGGGCGTGCCACCAATGGTGATGGTGAATAAGGTGGCACCTGCCTTAACAGCCTGGGGCACCACAATGGCGCGCCACTCGTCGCCCACCTGGGCTGGCAGGGTAGAGGTACTTTCAACGCTGCCGCTGGCTGCCACAATGCCGGTACTCATGTCGATGGTGGCCTTGCGGATAAGATTGCTCACCAGCACCACCTTCGAGGTAGAAGTCCATTCGCCGCTGGCAAAGCCCGAGCCTTGCTGTAATGTTACGCGGGCGCAGCCCATGCGGTGCTGCATAGGCAAATGGATAACGCTGGTGGTGGGAGCCACGTCGCTCACTTTGCCCCAAAGGAAGTCGCTCTGCTCGTAGCCGCCCATCTCGCCGTCGGCTGTGGGCTGGCTCTGGTCGCGCTGTACGGTGAACTGATAGTCGTTAATGTTGTCGGGCTTGCCGTAAGGGTAGTAGCCGTAAACATCAATGTGGGTGTGCTTATCCTTCCAGTAAAGGTCGTAGTCGGAGTTCCATTTTGCATTGGTCTCGTCGTAGGTGTGGCGCACATTGTCGCCGCGGTTGCCGCTAAGCTTCAGTACGCCCGGCGTGTTGCCATCGTAGTCGACGATGTACACGCCCATAACGTCGCCGTTGGCAAAGCCATTGTCGTTCACACGTGTAACGCACAACTGGTCGATGTCTCCGGCAAGCGTGATGCGCTGGTTGCTGTTCTGTTCGACGTCGTTAAAAAGGTAGTCGCTACAACCGGCAAAGAGAGCAAGCAGTGCCCATATCGTAATGATAGAATGTAGATGCTTCATAATGAGATGATTTACTTTAAGGTAGAACACGTAATAAACTGTTACTCGGCTTTGCCGCCATTGTCTACACCGTCGTCTTGCCAGTTGTCGATGTTAACGTTAATGCCGTTGCTGGTTTTGTTCAGGGTAACCGTCATGTGGTTGCGTTTGCCACCAACAAAGGTGAAGGCTTTCGGCAGATTGTAATCACGTCCGTCGACGGTTACTGTAATCAGATTGCCCTGCTCAACAGTCTGAGGCACAATGAGAGCTTTGTACTTGCCGTCTTCTTTCAGTGGTGTAATGCTTGTTGCCTCGCCAGTGGCTCTGGCAGTTGCATCTTGCAGGTTAACCAGGGCATGCGTCTTAACGCCGTTAATCTTTACTGCTAAATGTGCAGCGGCGAGCTTTTCGGCGGTAAATCCATTACCGGCTGCAACGGTTATGATGAGCTGACTCATAAGGTGTTGCACGGTTATGCCTACCGCCTTGTCGGTGGGTGCTACATCGGACGTGTAGCCTGCCAGCAGTTCGCTGCCCTTATAGCCAGCCTGGGTGCTCTGGTCGGCCTGTGTAGTGAAGGGCACTGCGGTAACATCGGTTATGCTGGGTGTGTAAGGATAGTACAGGTAGAAGTCGGCATGGGTGGTCTCGTCAGTCCAGTATATAGGTGTGTCGGGTGTCCACGAACCGCTGTAGGTAAACCGCATGTTGTCAACGTGGTTGCCACTGGCCTGCAAGGCAACCGAGATGCCGTTGCTGTTATGGTTTACCACGTAGAGGCCCGCCTTGTCGGCATTGTCGAAGCCGGTGTCGGTAACTCTCGACAGGGTGGTACTGATGTGGATAGGTAGTTTAGTGGTTGTTGGGTTGGTTGGAGGTTCAGGTGTGTCGGGGGTATCACCGCCGCTCGATGTACATGCGCTCAGCAGAGAAAACGCACACACAATAGGTAGTAAGGTATTAACTTTCATCATCTTATTTCCGTTAAAAAGTTTAAGAATCTATTGCAAAAGTAAAATAAATAAGCCTAAGTGTCAAGTTCATAATAGTTCATAATTTAACATTATTATGTCCCCTGGTTTTTTGATGCTGGCCGTTATTTGCTGCTGCAATTCAGATTCTCATGTTATTTGCAACCATGCCCGCACATATCCCTTAATGGTTTTGCCATGACGACTTATCCATGAGAGAGGCTTGCTATCGCAAAATTAATAAAAAAGCATAAGAAGAAGGGCTTCCTATGCTTTTTTATTTCAAACATGGTGTATGTTTACTGCTAATGAGTTAGTTTGGGCTTGAGTTCGTCGGGTGAATCTTTGGTGTACATGTTCACGGCGGGGGCACTCTTTTCAAATAAATCGGCTATAACCTGGGGCTGAACGCTTATGGCGGGTTTAAAGTTATCCGACTTCATGTAGCTGATGATGGCGTGGCGCATTTGCCGTGCCACGATGCGGGTGTCGAGATTCGAAGCGATGTCCATTGTGGTGATAAGCAGTTTGCCATTCAGCACGTTGGCCTCGGCCACCATACCCAGCTTGCGACTTACGTGCCAGGTGTCGATGGGCTGCACCGGACTCTGGTAACTGGCGGGGAATTCGGCCAGGTTCATTACTTGAGCGTGGTTGAGCAGCTCCCACCAGTTCAGGTTGCTCCAGTCGTCGGTGGGGAAATCGTTGAACAGCGGGTGCGTACTGTCGATGTAAGCTCCAGTGGTGTGGGGTGGCCGCATTTTAAACCAGCTGGTGTTCCAAAACACCGGCAGATAGTATTGCTTTACATCGCTGCCATAGCGCACCTTGTCGGCTGCAGCAACAAGCACCTTGCCGCCTTTCCGGAGCACACGCAGTGCCTTGGCGTCGAGGGTGTCGGTAAGGTAAATTCCTTTCAACCTTTCGTCTTTAAACGGCATATACACCCAGTAATCGTAATGATTCTGATAATTTACTCCGTTAACGCGCGCATTGAGCCACAAAGTTATCTTGCAGGGTTGGCTCACGTGGGTAGCAAGTGGTATGCGGGCTGCCTGCAACGTTTTGCCCACGGGCATACTTGTATTGATGCAGCCCGTGTCAAGCACCATGCCGTTGGTTTCCATGCGGTAGTGCAGGGTTGCAGTAGTGCAGGGGTTGGGCGTGGCATTGTAAAAGTCGACGGCTATGCTGGCCTTTTCATCCTTCAGGAAAGTGAACTTCGGGAACTCGGCCATCAGTACCACTGGGTTGCAGAACTCGCGCCACCCGGTGGAGTCAACGTAGCCTTTCTCACGCCAGAATACGTTGAGCGGTCCAACAAGTGCGGTGCCTTGACCGCTGTAATCGTTGAGACCCAGATACAGAAAGCCGGCGTAGCCCGGTGTGCGCAGGTTACGTTCGGTTTCAAACTTGTAGGCGAGTGTTTGCAGGCGGCCGCTGCTCATAAGGAACTTGCGCGCCATGGAAGCCATACCGTTCTGCCGCAGCAGGTCGGCAAACACGTCGAAGTTGTATGCCCGGTAAACGCCGGTGTACTGCGAGCGCTCGTTAAGGTCGGGAAAAGCGCACCACTGTCCCTGCTCGTGTGCAACAATGGGCGAGTTGTTGGGCTGCTTCAGCTTGTAGTTGCGCGGATAGAGTATGCCGTCGCGGTAGTTGTCGGTGCTTTGTGGCGCTGAGCGGTCCCAGTTAAGTCCGCGTGCACCGGCTTTAACATGGTACTGGCTGCCAGCATCCCAGGCCCAACCGCCGCCTACCGATGCTCCGCAATAAAGCCGGCGGGCATCGTAGAGTTTCATCGAGTCTACCCACTGGTTGCAATACTCAACCCATCGCCCGGCAGGTTCGTTACATGCCGCCATCATGATGAAGCTGGGATGATTGCCATAGGTGTCGATAATGCGCCTGGACTCAGCCATAAGATAACGGTCGATGTTCTGCCCAAATCCCAGTTTTACGCCATGGTTGGGCCACGATGGGCCTTCGGGCTGCAGGTACACACCCATACTGTCGGCTGCCACAAAGGCGGCCTCGGGCGGACAGTAGCTGTGAAAACGCATGGCATTGAGTCCGTAGGCTTTTAGCTTTTTGAAGATGTTGACCCACGACTGCACGTCGGTGGGTGGATAGCCCGTTAAAGGGAAGTCGCAATTTTCAACGGTACCCCTTATCCAGATGGGCTTGCCGTTAAGATAGAAGTCGAGCCCCCGGGTCTGAATATCGCGAAAACCAAAGGTAATGGGAATAGAAGTACCGTGATAATTCACCATGCGATGATACACTACTGGCGAAAATTCCGACCATGCCACAGGGTTGCTGATGTGCAGCCGGCAGGTGGTATCGGGGAATACCACCTCTACATTGCCCGACTCCAGGTGTGCATACACCCGTGGCTGTGGCAGCATGTGGCGCTGCGCAAAAGCCTTGCATGCAGCCTTGGGCAACGCCACGAGCTCTATGCGGCCCACAATACCGTTCCAGTTGCCTTGTGTCTGGTCGGATACCGAGTGTGAATCCTGTCCCACGCCCACGTTCTCAATACCGTTGTACACATCGATGCAAAGCTCTTGCGTGCTGCCGAATTTCACCAGTGGGGTGATGTCGTAAACATGCGGCACCGACAGCGATGCGAAGTGCCCTGCCACTTCGCCATCAATTGTTACCGTGGTTTCAATGTGCGGACGCTCAAGGAACAGCTGCACCGCCATGCCCTGCCACTCACGAGGCACTTTCAGGGTGGTGGAGTAAACCAGATGGCCCACAAAATGCTTGTTGGGAGTGAGGAAGAACGGAAACTTTACGGGCTGTGCATCGCGATAGCGCTGCATGCTGGGGTTGTAGTAAAACGACGAGTCGTAAATCGACCCCGTCCACCGCGTTTTAAGCGACGGCTCGTAGCCTATGCTATTGGTAAGGTTGCTGCCGGGCAACAACGCCGTGTGGTTGTTTATGGCGAAGTCGTCATCAACTGCCGATTGTGCCTTTACGTGCCATCGGCCCTGCAAGTTGAGCGTTTGCCAGGCCCCTGACTGGAGGCACACACACATGGCTAAGGCCAGTAACAAGTTTCGTATCATTGCATGCTCGGGTTAGAAAGTGGGTAAATTAGTCGAGGTGGAACAATTCCTGCATGGGTATGCTTACTGGCGAGTTGTCGGGGTTGGTGTCCATCAGGTCGGCCATCATGTCCCACCACTTCTGCGTTACGGGGTCCACGTTGCTGGTGTCCTGACTGTTGGTATCCATCGTGCATTCCTGATAGGCAAACAAGTCGTTGGTTTGCTTGTCCCAGAAGATGCTGTAATTGCGCACGCCCTGCTCTTCCTTGAGAATCTTTACCAGTTCGGGCCAGATGGCAGCGTGCCGCCTGGCGTACTCTTTTTCCATTCCGTCTTTCAAATGCATTTTAAACGCAAATCTCTTCATTTTGCTATAGTTTAAAGTTATTAGTTTATTTGAGTATAAGGCAAAGTTATGCATTTCCTCAAAGCGTGTTCACGGAATAATGATAAAACTTCTGTAGAATTTGATATAAGGATGTATGTGTTGTACAAAGAAAATTATAAAACAGGTGTTATTTGTCAGAAATAAGTTATACATTTGCATGTAAAAAGTTTTAAACCTGAAGAAATAGGTTCATCCGACAAATCGTGTGATTTCGTCATTATGCAAATTGAAAAGTCTTATAGAGATTGTGAAGAATAACGAAGAAGTTTGGCTTTCGCAACGCCTATTCTACATCATAGGTTCTCTTTCCCTATTCTATGTGTACTTCCATTGGTGTATATAGAAAGCGTTCAATATTAATATTTTTTATCAAAGGAAATGATAGTTGCTGCTGGCAAAAGAATTGTCGGCAGCAACATTACATATTGCACTTTTCATTTAGTGCTATTTCCAATACTCCTCCAGTCGTTGCGCCTCTGCCTCAGTAATCTGAGTGACAGCACCGTGCTTTTGTTCTGAGAAGTTGGCACGTTTGGTGGGGCCGTCGCCAAAGTGGCCGAGGTGACCACGTAGAAGGTGCCCAGCTGTAGCCGTCGCGGCTTAGCGCCATGTGGAGGCTGTGGTCGGCATCCTTGTGATAGACATGACATAGGCACCCATCTTCGGCATCTGGCCGACACCTTCGGTGGTAGCGGGAATGCGGCGGATGCGCCCTTCGGCGTCGTAGCTCATAGGCTCGGCAATGATGCTACGACTGTAACTAGTGCCATCAGGCAGACCGCCGTTGTGGGAGAAGAAGAGCCATCTATCACGGAATTTGATGATGGCAGGATGGGTGGTGTTGGAGTTGCCGGCAATCTCGCTGATGATGCCCATGGGGGTATATGGGCCGCCGATGTGGTCGGCTACGGCGTATGCAATCTTTTCGGGCCACTCACTGGCGTAGGTTAGATAATACTTGCCATTATATTTATGCATCCACGGGGCCTCGGTGAAGTTTGGTACATCGATGCGATGAATCTCGCCGTCAATCTCCGTCATATTGTCCTTCAGCTTGGCGTAGTAGCACTCTTTGTTACCCCAGATGATATACGGTGTGCCGTCATCGTCGATGAGGATAGCGGGATCGATGCACGCCCAACTGTGTTTCGAGGCGAAGCAATCCTTGTTGGTGAGCAAGGGTTTCCCGAGCGCGTCTTTGTACGGTCCGGTAATTTTGTCGCTAACGGCCACGCCGATGCCGCACCAGTTGGTGGATACGTACCAGTAGTAGCGTCCGTCCTTACCGCGTGCCACGTGTCCGGCGTAGGCCTGATGGCTGTCGGCCCACTTGAAGTCGTCGACGCGCAGGGGCGAGGGATATTCTGTCCAGTGCTTCATGTCGGTGGTGGAGTAGAGCAACCAGTCTTTCATCACGTAGCCCGACTGATTGCCGGCGGCATCGTGTCCGGCAAATAGCCAGAGAGTGTCGCCTTCCACCAATACGGCGGGGTCAGCAGTATGTTTGTCACGGATGATGGGATTGCCGTTGCTCTCGAACTCGTGCGTCAGCACATAGCCCCACTTCTGCTGCAGGCGTTCCAGTTCGTCTGCCGTCACCGACATCACTGTGCCGTGACGAGGAAAGAAGTCCTTGCGGAAGGACTCTGGTTCTTTTGTAAACGTCTTCAGGTCCTTCGACCGCTGGAATTCATAGCGACCAGAACTGTAGAGGTCGTACATCAAAATCCAATCCTCGCTGTTGTTCAGCTGGAACACTCCGCTGCCCTCCACATGTGTCCTCGTGCCAGCGTATGCATCCAAATACTCAAAATTCTCCTTATATGGTCCCGTCAATTTTTTCGACGTTGCCTGTTGGATGCCGTTCTTTATTTCCTTACCGTTCTCGTCCTTTGTGTTGCCCTTGTAGAAGAGGTGATACATGCCGTCCTTGTAGATGATGTCGTTGTCTATCGAACCGTACTTGGCGGAGAATAGCACCTTTGGTTCGCTCTCGAAAGCCGTGAAGTCCTTGTTTGCGTAGGCGTAGTAGGTGATGAGTGTCTTGCGGTCGTTACGCTGCAGCGTGAAGTAGATCATGTACTTCCGGGCCTTACGGTCGTAGATGGTCTGCGGCGCCCATACCCAGTAGGCATCACCAAAGTTCTTGCTCCAGTCCTTTGCGAGGTTGATTTTCGCATGCGTCCAGTTCACCAGATCCTTCGACTTCAGCAGCACGATGCCCGGGTTTGCACCCCATCCCTGCTTCGGGTCGTAGGTATGCATGTCTGTTGCCACGATGTAGTAGCACCCGTCCTCGCCGCGCAGGATGTGCGGGTCGCGTATGCCGCCGCTCTCGCTAATGCTGTCAGAAGCGATTATGGGTCTGTTGCCGTTCAGCGCATACCAGTTCTGTGCGTCCTCGCTCACCGCGAAGCGCAGTTGCTCCATCTGGTTTTGGTCGCCGCTGCCTTCAAAATAGGCAAAAAGGTAGCCGGCGAACTTTTGTTTGTTTTGGGCCTGCACTGTAAGTGTCAGCCCTAATAGCATTAATAAAAATAGTCTTTTCATTTTCGTTCTATTTTTCTACAAACGTGTTGAATGAATGGGCGGCAAGAGTTGTGGTGAGGTAACGCTTGCCTACGGGAATACTAAGTTCACGAGCCTCGTTGTTGGTGTTGCCGCAGATGACGACGCGCTTGCCGTCTGGCCGCTGAAAGACAATGGCCTGCAGACCGTCTTTTATCGGATAGAAAGCGAGGAGGGTGCTGCCTGGCTCAACGAAGTGAGAGAAGTGCTTGTAGGCGTAGTACTCGGGGGTGTAGCGATAAGTGCGGTTGGCTGAGCGCACCTGCACGAGGGCATTTTGCTTCCAGCCCCAGGCACTGCGACCCTGGTCGCAAAGGATGAAGTTCCAGTTGTAGTACTCATCGCAGCCACGACCGATGTACTCGTGTAGCAGGTAGAAGGTGTGCTCGCCAGCGCGCCAGTCCATCTGGCCGTTGCCGCACTCGCTCTCGCTGCTCACCATGTGAAGGTCGGGGTGGTGCTCGCGCATATAGTCAAGGTTCTCACGACCTTCCCACTGAAAGCCGAGACCCTCCACACAGCCTTGTAGTGCGTTGACGATGCGTTGCACGTAGTCCTGCCGGTTGGTGTTGAATGTGCCCGCATAAAGCTTCACCTCGGGATGTTTTGCGCGTAATGTGGGCGCCAGATATTCCTTGTTGAAACGTATCGTACCTTCTGCCGTCCATGCGCAGCCTGGGTAGGGCGTATAGCTGTAAGCCTCGTTCTGGTACATCACCATGTCGATGGGAATGTTCTCCTCTGCATATAGGTCGATGAACTTGCAGAACATATTCGCGTAGGCCTGCAAGTAGCGGGGGTCTTGTATGAAGTAGTTCTGCGAGGCCAACTTCTTGGGGAACAGGCCCTTGCGCTCTCCCAGAAACTGCATCTCGTTGGGATCGGGTACTCCGCCGTCGTCGAAGAGCAGATAGTCCTTCTCCTTGGGCTGTGTGTTGAACGGGCTACTGGCCACGGGGTAGTCTTGGTTGATCTTCATCCATGCGGGCGGGCTCCAGGGCGAGAGCCAGAAGGTCATCGCGGGCTGCCACTTTTGGGCCATCTTGATGAGCTGTATGACGTTCTCCTTGTCGTGCTCGATATTGAAGTACTTAAGCGCGAAGTCGCCCGCCACCGTGTCGCACGAGTACCAGGCCCGCGAGTAGTCGTTAGCATTCATCGTCAGTCGCCCACGGGTGAAGCGCAGGTCGCCGTCAGGAGCAAAGATGTCGTGCATAATTTTCTCTTGCTCTTCCTTAGTCAAAAGACGGATAGCATCGAGGTCAAGCTCGTTGAAGCAAGTGCCCCAAGCTTTGAACGGCTTCGAGTTTTGAGTGGGGAGTTTTGAGTGGAGAGTTTGTTGCATCTTCGCTTTCGTCGAGAGCGACACCTTGCCTTTTGTTTGCCATGGCAGTTGCTCTGTGGTGGTGTACTGCGTGAATGTCTGTGCCGAGGCCTGTGCGGCAACCAGACATAGGATACATAAATACTTTCTCATAATGGAATGATGTTTTATTTTATAACGTACTTCTTTCCATTTTTAATATAGATGCCACGCATATTTTTTATATATATCTTACGACCTTGCAGGTCGTATACGGTATTATCCTTTATCAATTCTCCATTATCAATTGTCTCAATACCGGACGGAGCTTTGCCGTTGATATTGACAGCTACGGTATTATTGAGACCGTTGGAAGGATTGACAGGCTGGAGAACGATGTAAGAGATGTCCTTGACAGCAGTCTGACCGCTAAGAGTCAAGGTGCAGAGTTTTTTGTCCTGAGTAAGGATGAAATTATCGGCATTGACCTCAGTGTCATCTGACAAGACTACCTTTTGAAGAGTGGCTCCAGTGCAGTTGTTATAGTGGAGGGTGATGCCACCTGTCTGAGAAACGACGTTGAAGCGGGCGGCGGTGGCATCAGGCAGGTAGTAGCCCAGGTGTGGCGGCTGGTTGTAGCCGGAGTTTTGCCAAGCGATGCCGAGGCGATAGACGTGGTCGGTCATGAGGCACGGCACGCGGGCTGCAGTCTCATGGGCGGTGGAGAAGATGTTGAGCGTCTGCTTGTCCTCGTTGTTGAAGACGATAATCTCCTCGCGCCAGTCGCCGAAGATGTCAGCCTGCAGACATGGCGAGTTCTTGGTGCCGTTGCAAGTAACGCTGTAACCGTACTCGTAGAGGTTCTTGCCGTCGATTCCGATACGTCCCTGATTGTACTTCACCAAATAGGGTTGGTTGTGGTAGTTTCCGATACCATTGAAAATCTCCTCATAGATGTCTCCGTCCCAGTAGATGCGGAAGTTCTGTTCGGGGGCGCCGCCAACCACCTGACCCGTGGGTGCATTGTAGAGGTTGCCGTTGCCGAAACAGCTGAACTCCTGTCCCCGCTCTTCGGTGAAGTCAGCTGCAATGCCGCGAGCCGTGTCACCATCGCCAGTGATATGAATGAGCAGTTCGCCGGTGGCAGCATCGCAGACGTGCATACCGAATGGTGGGTCTTCGTGAATTTGGAACACCTCCAATCCCGGACGGTCAGGCATAAGGTCGCTGACATGGAGGGCATCACCGTGACAGAGGCCCGTGCTCCAGAGCAGGTTGCCGTCGTGGTCTATGGCAGCCGATCCGTAGATTACTTCATCCATGCCGTCACCATCGACGTCGGCACAGCTCAGGTTGTGGTTGCCCTGGGCGTAGGCGGTGGTGATGTCAGTATTTGCGTAGGTGGCGTGATCGTAGGTACGCACGTCCTTCTCGTCATTGCCCTCAGTCTTCATCACCGTGTGCTTGGAGATGCTGGCGTGGCGCCAACGTGTGGAGAGTTTCGAGCCATCGAAATCGACAGCCCAGAGATAGGAGCGTGTGTAATAACCGCGACACATCACGGCTGAGGCATGTGTGGGATTAGTGCCATCGAGGTGAGCCACTGTAGCGAGGTAACGCTCCGAACGATTTGCATAGTCGTCGCCCCAGAGGTCGGTTCGTAACTCAGGAGCACCACCCACAAAACAGCCGCGGTTGGGATTGTAATAAATGGTGTGGATAGCATGGCCGTCCTGTCCACTGAATACGGTGAGAAACTCGGGGCCGTACATCACCTGACCACCGCCGTTCAGGTATTCCTTTTCGTTGTCGGTAGCACGGATGACGTCCTCATCGGCAGCATCGGTGATATAGTTGCCAAGGCCGTCCTTGGTGCCAGGACCGGTCTTCACAATGAACTCAGCCTTGCCGTCGCCGTCGAAGTCGTAGAACAGGAAGGGTACATAGTGAGGCCCCGAACGGATGTTGTGACCCATATCGATGCGCCACAGTTTCTGGGCAGTCATCTTGCCATCGGCCTCCAGAATTTTATAGCAGTCGAAGATCGTAGGTCCAGTGAAACCACCCTGTGAGTTGTCGGCAGGATTAGAAGGCTCCCACTTCACCACAATCTCGTAGTTACCATCGCCATCCACGTCGGCCACTGAGCAGTCATTGGGCGAGTAGGTGTATTCCGAATTGTGGAACGTGCCGCCCTCGGGACGGTCGAGCTTCAACGTGTTATAGATGTTCTGCCAAGGCATGACAGCCTCGGTGGTGCTGACCTTCTTACCATTTCTCTTCGTCACGATGCTGTACTTCGCTGTCTTCGACCCTTTCGTGTCAAGGAAGTTCGTAGAGCTATTGATGTCTGATGCCACCAACTCGCCATTACGCAGCACATCGAAAGTCGTGTAGTCGTCATCAGTGTCGAGCATGCGCCAGCTCACCAAATAGTTGCTACCCGATGCCGACTGCGGAACGGCCATGACGTGCCTGTTTAATTTCTCCTGTGCGACAGCCGTCTGTACAGCCATCAAAAGTAACAATGCACAAATATATAATGTACGTCTCATATTTTTTACAATTTGATAATATACCATTTACGTTCTATTTCCCAAGATATTCCAGTTTCCAGTTGTCAATCATCACCCAGTCGCGGCGGATAGTGGTGCTCTTGCGCAGTCCGATACGGAGCTGGCCGTTGGTCACCTGTACCTCAATGCTGTTCTCTTTGTAATAGTCCTTAGAGAAATAAACAGCTGCGGCAGACATCGTATTGGGTACCCACCACCGACCGAGGTTGATTTCACCGTCGACGCCGAGCTTTGAAGTCGGAGCACCGGTGAAGATACTCTGCATCTTCGTGGTCGTGGTCTTGCTGTTCGTGGTGACGTATAGTTCAGCGTTCAATGTCTCATTGCCGCTCTGTTTTGCCTCGTATGCAGGACCTTCGAGGCCGGCGCGGTAGAATCCCTGCAGACTCAGACGGTAGGTGCCATCGGGCAGGCCCTGCAAGTCCTGATAAGTGTCGAAGTTCGTATTGAAGAACTCGGCGTTCTGCAGGTTATTATTGGCATCGATGCTTGGCTGCACATTGCCCTTCCAACCCTCGTTGTCGTTGTTTTCGTAGCGAGGGTTGGTGATGAACTTGTCGGTCACGTCAATAGGATTCTCCCGTGAAGCCCCTGCCAAATCGTCTTCGAGCAGTTTGGCGGTGACGCTGGCAATAGCAGCCTGAATCTCAGCCAATGTGCTGGCGGTGTTGTTATAGACTGCATCCTCCTCGGCCACATCCATGCCGGCGGCCTTGGCCTCTTCGATGAGTTCCTTCAACTGGAGCGCAGCCTTGTAGGTGGCCATGTCGGTGAGGTATTGGTTGTAAGCATCGGGAGTAGCCACAGCCCAATCCGTCAGATAAAGTCCCTCCCCTGGCTCCTCGGCATCCATCAGAAGGGCAGCGAGGTTGGTGCGGTGTTCGCCCTCGAACAGGTCGAGCCCCATCATCGCGCCGGGATAGTTTTCCTGATTGTATGTCTTGTTCGGAGCGGCCATCATCAGTTTGAAGGTGCCATTGCCGTTGTCTACTACCTTCCACCAACACTCAGTAGCACTCTCAGCATCCACGAACATGGCACCGTTGGTGGTAACGAACAGGGTGCGCCAAGCGTTCTTGGCCTTCGAGTAGTTGGTCAACTTATAGACTTCGCCGCTTTGAACGAATTTACACTTCAGTCCCTCTTCGCCCACACTGGCCTGTGTGCCGTAGGAATTACCCTCGGTGTAGAAACGTTGGGCAGCGACATTATAGAGATAACACTCCTGACCGGCAGCGAAAGCTGATGTGGCAAGTTGTGGACGCTGCCAAACACCATCGTCAACCTTCGTGTCGAAGTTCAGACTCAGCGACGAAGCATCGCTTTCCAATTGGAAGTAACTGCGGAAAGCATTGACGGCCGTGCTACCAGACACTTTCTTGAGTTTATTACCGTTGAGCACATAGCTGCCCTGTGGAGCTGTAATGGATGCATAGTTGCCAGCCTTTACGTTGCCGCTGCCCGTCAGCACCGTCACGTCAGTGGTACCACGATAGAGATAGGCCTTACCTGCCTCAGGCTTCTTTACCTCCTTCAGGTTGAGCGTGCCGCCACTGATGTTCTTTGGTTCGTAGAACGTGCCGTTGGTTCCGCCTGTAATGGCGAATGGCAGACAAAGCACATCGGGTGTACCAGCCTCGATAGTGCGATAGTAGGTGGCTTTTGTGGCAATGAAGTCTGCTGAAGCAGTAAAGTCAAATCCGTCCCACAAGACGAAGTTGGCCATCGCACCGCTCACGAGCAGGTTGTTCAGATTTTCATCGGCCACAGTCTTAATGTTGCCATTGGCTGTAAATAGGCTGTTAGGATTATCAGTAGTGAGGTCACAGCATACTGCATGGTTCTGGGCATCCACACCTTCGGTATAATTGACGGCATAGGGATTCGTGCCGTCGCTCATATAATAAAGATGTACGTCGGCAATGCCCTTCCAGTCGGTTCCGTTCAGATTGAACTCCAAGGTCAGATTACCGTCCTTTGCCAATGTACCAATAGCTGTGAGCCACTGCCATCCCAATGCATTATTGGCATTATTGAAACCTCCCGCTATGTTATATGGCATCATTACACCGTTGGTGTTCAGCTGGAAATTGCCTTGATAACCGTGGTTCTGCACAACGTCGCCTTCTGTATTGGCGACTATGGCCTTGGCGGTTGTTCCGCTTGCGCCGCGCACGATAGCCACCACCTTATAGGTGCCGGCAGGCATGTTGTTTAGAATCTGTATCATACGGGCGTTAGCGTCGGTGCTCTCGTAGTCGTAGCCGTTGCCGCGATAGAGCGTGCAGAGCGTGCGTGTGCCACCACGCCAGCCACCGTCGCCTTTGGCAAATGACGGGTTCTCCACCAGACTGGTTGCATCGCCCTTGGCTGCCTTTATCGCAGCTAGGTTCTCAGCCACCACAGCAGGGTCGGCAGTTGCCTCGCCACTCATCGCCCATGCCACATAGTCGTCCTCGGTGATGAGCGCCCAGCGTGCGAAGTTTGGCTTGGTAGCTGTGGCGTTGGTCTCCTGCAGGTACATCGTCTTACCAGCCACCTCGGCATTGGTCTCAGTGAAGTCATTGGTATAGATATAGAACAGTTTGTCACCATTCTCTTCAAGCGTCCACTTAGTGTTGTCGACATCGCCGTCGCTCCACAGGTACTGACCTTTATAAACACCAATCTTCAAGTACTTGTCTTTAGCACCGGATATCAGGAATTTGCCATTATGTGGCGTGATGGTGGTGAGCGCGGAAGGCACATCAGATAGCGAGCGGTATTCAGTATTCAGAAACTGCTGGTTCAGCACATCATAAAGATAATACTGCCCCTCAGCAGTAGGCACGTCGCTACGATACTCGGCAGGTATGGCCTTCTCCATCGCGATAGAGATGTAGTCGCTGGGCTTTATTAATGCCCACTTGCAGTCATCGCTAGGCTGCGTTGCAGCGTTCGTGCCATTGATGTAGAAGATACCTGTCTGGTTGTTCAGTGTTTCACTAACAGTACGGTGAATCTGATAGACGTGGTCCTCACCGCTGATGACATCGAATGCCCACAGGTTTTCACTCAGTCCAGCCGTACCGTCGGTCCACAGATACTGGTTGTTCCAGTAGCCTGTCTTCAGATACTTGCCGTCGGGAAACATCACGGTCCATGCCGTATCGCTCTTAGTCACCTTCACCTCAGCCGGCGCATTCGTTAGTCCAGGGAAGTTGTTGCTCAGGCGCACCAGAAACTGCTGCTGAGTCACATTGTAGAGATAGAACTCGCCCGTCGCCACTTCAGAGAAATAACTAGAGGGAATTCCTTTCGCCTTGCCCCCCACTACTGAGAGCAAAACAGCAAACATGAATGTCAGTACTCTTTTGATCATAATGCTTATAGTTTTGTGATTCATTCTGGCTGCAAAATTACTGTCATTTGCGTACTTCTTTTTTCAATATCCTGCCAATTGATATCAATTTTCTTTCAAAAGCTATTTTTACTAACGTCCTTTGCAAAAAAAAATAGTAAATTTGCAGCGTCAATGAAGAGAATTTGTATATATCTGCTGTATTTGTTGCTTGTGTCGTTGCAGAATGTTGTGGCACAAACAGTAACTATTCATGTCAATAATTACACCACTCGCGACGGTATGGCCAGCAACGTGGTAAACTGCGGAGTACAGGACAGGCAGGGATATATATGGCTGGGCACGAACCTCGGGCTGACGCGCTTCGATGGCTATCAGTTTGAGAACTTCTATGTGGAAGATAATGGAGAACAACAGATAGAAGGCATTACACACATCGTGGAAGACACGACGCGCAACGTACTCCTAATGAGTGGCAAGGACTATCGGTTGTTGTGTTTTGACCTCGTACGGATGCGCTTCGTCAATGCTAAGGGCATGTCATTTCCAAAAACTGACAATGATGCTGACGAGGCCGCCTTCATCGCAAGAGCGAAAGTACTGGGCATTCAGCGCGGCAACATCACCAACCGCCGCCACGACCTGCACTATGTGCGTTTGGCTGACGGACGGGAAATCTTCACGACGATAGACAATGGCTTCTACATCTATGACCCTACAGCTGATAAACTGCATCATTTTTGTAGCGCAGATGATAATCCTGTCATTGAGTCCGACTACATCAATGATGCCTTTCTCGACCATTCGGGCAGCATCTGGCTCGCCACCACCTTTGCGGGCATCTATCAATTGAATTTGGACGAAGGGCTGCTGCGTTACCATGCTCTTGACGGTAGCTCGGGAAATATCCGTTCCTTCTCTCAATTGTCTGACAGGGCCATAGCCGTGGGCGACATGGAGGGCAACATCTTTTACTATGATACGCAAACAGGAAAGAGCAGACTAATCTTCCAAAAAGGTTATCGCGCCTATGCCATGCGTACCGATTCTCATGGCCGCTTCTGGGTAGGAACCCGTGGTGGTGGCGTATGGGTGGATGACCGTCACCTGAATGCTACTGACGGATTTTCAGCTCGTCAGATCTTCGATATATGTTTTGCTGAGGACGGTACTGCATGGATTGGCACTTTCGACGGAGGACTCATTGAAGCAAAAGAACAGTCAGATGGTACTTTCTCTTACAATACCTATCTGCCCGACGAAAAGATACATCAGATACTCATCGACCGAAAGGGTTGCCTTTGGGTTGCCACAGAGAATGGCATCTTCCGCAAGGATGGCGCGAAATTTCATCCTATATATAATAAAGGTAAGGTGGTGTGTATTACTCAAGGCCCTGCCGACACCATCTATGCTGGCAGCAACGGTTATGGATTATTGATCATCACCAAGAACCAGGTGAAGCACTTCACCACCTCCGATGGCCTTGCCAATAATTGTGTGGAAGCCATTGCCATAGATGGGGAAGGCAATACTATCGCTGCCACCGACCAAGGCATATCCATCATCAGTCGTCACGATGGCACCGTTCGCAATGTCTATTCTTCCTTGGGACTGATGGCTGATACTTATAACGAGGATGCAATCCTGCGGACTACTGACGGGCGTATCTTTCTCGGTAGCCAGCGAGGACTGGTAGAATTGGGAAAGACGGCAGCCACATCAAATAATACTGGATATTTCGCTCCATGCATAACCAGTATATATGTTAATGACGCACCCCACTACGACAGAACATTCAAAGTATTGCACCTTCCCCACAATCAGAACAATCTGCGCTTCAACTTTTCTTCATTTGCCTATAAAGACCTAGCGTCAGTCATATACAGCTATTGGCTGGAGGGCATAGACGATGACTGGCGACCGTCAACCAAAGAGAGTTTTGCCCTCTATACGAATTTACGCCCAGGTCAATACCGATTCCATGTGCGTTACAGATTTCCAGGAGGGTCGTGGAGCGAGGAGACTATCTGTGATATCACCATTGCCCAACCTTGGTACTGGACGTGGTGGGCACGCCTGTTCTATCTGCTCATCATTGTTTTGTTTATCTGGTACGAGTGGCATCAGTATCAGCAACGCCTCTCTTTGCAGCGGCAGCTCAACCAGCGACTCACAGCCCTCTATGCTGTAGAAGCGCAACAAGAACATGCTATTTAAAGATGATAGTGCGTCGGGAGATGTCATGACGGAAAAGAATGAGCTAAAAGAGAACAAGCCAAAAGAGAACAAGCCAAAAGAGACGGCACAGCAGAAGGCTGCAAATCAACGAGACAGGGACTTCCTTGATAGACTAGACCACCTGATACTGCAAAACCTCATGCAGACTGACCTCGATGTGAATTTTATCGCACAGGAAATGTGTGTCAGCTACTCGACCCTCCATCGTCGCATCAAGTCACTTACTGGCATCACCGCAAATGAGTATATCCGCAAGCACCGTTTGACCAAGGCTATGCAACTACTTCGCGACGGTCATAATGCCTCCGAGGTCGCCATGCAGTGTGGTTTCAATTCACCAAGCTACTTTACTCGCTGCTTCAAAGCCGAATATGGCATCCTTCCATCGGAAGTATAGGATAATACCGTTTTTTTTGTAGTTTACAAAAGTTAAAAGGGTTAAATCTTTACCTTTTCCTCAATCTACAGAATCCACGCCATCACTTTCCTGTTTTCGTCACTTTTTGTGGGTTAAAAAGTTAATTGCTTAGAAATCAGCAAATAAGCCTATGAAAATTTGCGAACTTGGGCGTCCCACGCTATCTTTGCATCATGTCCTGTTTTCGTTCAAATAGCATCGCTTTGGAATATATTTATGTGTCTTGACACAGATTTGTACGGCAGAGATAGTGTAAAAGAGCGACTTGTCAAAGAATAAAGATGGTTTTCTTTACATGTCAGAATATACCCAATCATCTTGCATGCTACATCATGGGCATTCTTAGAGTGGGTTTAACTTCTTTTCTCGCAATAATCAGCATGCAGAATTAACGATAGAGTGCGTATTGTTATATATTAATGCAGTTTGTTCTTATTCTTCCCTAACCGGCTGCACGCCTATCAAACTTCACAACAATGAAAAATTCGTCATATTAATTTTTTTAACGGGGGGCGGTAACTGTCATTTCTGCCTAACAAACGAATTTTCTTCCTGACATTTGTCTGCCATTTGCCTATTTTACATCTGATACACGCGGCTCATGCCGTCGGGTTCCATCGGGGCGATGGGTTGGCGAAGAAGAACAAGGTAGAAGCGGGGGAAGGTCTCGACGGGCGGATGGTCGGCGATGTAGCGGTCTATCTTCTGCCGGGCCTCGTTGCGCAGGGTGTCGTCGCGGCATGGTACGAGGCGGTCTTCATCCACAAAGGCG
>Ga0256406_1001207_pt1 | contig 42661 bp, 39 predicted proteins | sample RumenRJG_03DNA_FD_185986 | JGI IMG/M metagenome (GOLD analysis project Ga0256406, IMG submission 185986) | Bovine rumen microbial communities from Lethbridge, Alberta, Canada - RJG_03 | ecosystem: Host-associated > Mammals > Digestive system > Stomach > Rumen | place: Canada: Alberta | collected... | reverse complement strand
AAGGCCAGGGCTTTCGCCTCCGTCTGAACCGGACCTACGACTGCGAGAAGGAATGTTCCCGCTCGTGGATGCGTACGCCTCGGTCAGCGGGAGGGGCAGACTCGGAAATGAATATATAAAATTTTCGTGTAGAGAGCAATAGGGCGAACTGCGACGTCTATTGTCGTGTGCTCAATCTATATTCGTGATGTCCCCCTAAAAGGAGTACATCATGAACAGATTGGAAAAACTTGAAATATCGAATGTCATTGGTGACTTTCGAGCGGCCCTTGAAACTTTGGATCGTTACGATCACCAGCAGTTGGAATTCCCGAAGACAGGAGTCGACTACAGCGAAACGAGTGGCCACATCACCTACGAGCAGGCGATGGAAGCGATTGGTGTACTCAAGGAAAAATTTCGTGACAGCGGAATCTTCGGTGTCGAAAAAGATGCGTCTTTCAAGAGTTCACTCGGACAAATTTACCAGACCTTCGACGGCAAGGAACTTTATTCGACCGTGCAGATGAAGGCGGCAACACTCCTGTATCTGCTTGTCAAGAACCACTCCTTTGTCGATGGCAACAAACGCATTGCTGCGTTCATTTTCTTATGGTATATGTCGCGCAATGATATCCTTTATCGTGTGGATGGCTCCAAAATCGTAAGTGATGGCGCCCTAGTCGCGCTCACGCTGCTCATTGCCGAAAGCAAACCCGAAGAACGCGAAACCATGACCAAACTCGTGGTGAATTTGATTATGTAGGAGGCTCTTATGATTAACTCGTATTTTACAGACCCGCGAGACGGTGAAACCTACCGCACCGTGAAAATCGGAAATCGGATTTGGTTCGCCGAAAACTTGCGGCATAAATGCGAAGGTGCGCAGGCGTATGCCGGTGGCATGGGGTATTTGTGCTTGAATGGCGAAACGCCGCCTTTCGATTGGAACTGCGACCCAAATGTGAAGAAATATGGCTTGTGCTACTACTGGAAATTTGCGGAAGCCGCAGTCCCCAAAGGTTGGCGCTTGCCGAACAATGACGATTGGCGAGACTTGTTTAATGCAGTTGGCGCAAAATGTGAAATGGGCGAGCATGGTGCCGAAACTTACCTTGGGGCGGCACTCGCATTAAAATCTAAAGATGGTTGGGAAGAAGACGAGTTGTTCCCTGTTGGCAAAAGTTCTGATGCATTCAACTTTACGGCGTATCCGGCGGGTTGCATGGAAGAATTCGGCTTTTGCGGAGTTCGCGGCAGACACACGCGATTCTGGAGCTCCGTCGGGCAAAACAAGTGGGCATACCGCGTTCGCCTAGACAATTGTTACGACGATGCCGTTCTCGACCGTTTTTGGAACGATTTTTCCTGCGCGAATTCAATCCGCTGCGTGAAGGACTGCTGAAAACATAAAATTGCCCTTTTTAAGTAAAATTAGGCAAGAAATTGTATTTTAGTCCATTACAGTGGACTATTTACTGTATTTTTGTCCATTAGAAAGTGACTTGTGGATTGAAAAAGAGACTGTAGGTCTTTGAAGAGCACATAAAGAATGCTTTGGAATGGAGCCTTGGTTCTGAAAAGTGAAAAAAGTGGTCTTCGGGCCATTTTTTCTTTTGTTGGTTTCGTTGTGTAAAAAATAGGCTTTTATAAGGTAATCGTTTTTTGTAGAGTCCCAATTACCAGAAGTGAACGACATCTATTGTCGCCTAGTGGGTATATATTCATCCTTACGGCAAAACTTACGAAAATACGAGGACCTATGAAAACAAATGCAGCATGCAAAATACTAAAAGCGGATTTTGAATCTGGAGCGAAGATTGGAGGGGCGAACTTTATAAGACGCTACTGGGCCAAAGTCAAAGACTGGGGTGCTGTGCGTTGGCTAGGAGGGCGCCCGTTACGACATCAAAAATGAACATGCGTATGGTAAAGACGTATTTTTCTTCAAAAAAAGTGCACTTTTGAAAAAAACAGGATATATTTCTTTTTGAGAAGGAAAAAATATGGATAAAGAACCAGAAGTTTTAGATGTGAAGAATTTGAACGGTGCCTCGCCACTGCAAAAGGGGCTCGCCGTTTTTTTGATGATCATGTCGCTTTTGTACACGGCATCGCCCATCGACTTGGCTCCCGATGCTATCCCCGTAGTGGGCTGGCTCGATGATGTCGGTTTTCTCGTGACTGCGACCATGAATGCGGTTCAGCAGTTCACAAAAGACCAGAATAGCGCTATGGTGAAAATCCTAAAATACGCCAAATGGTTTATGGTCATTGCTGTCGTGATTGCCGCGCTGTTGCTCGGCGGCTTGATTGCAGCGATTGTGGCTCTGATTGTGAAATAAAATTTGATATTTAATCCATTATGCTGAACTATTTTCTGTATTTTGGTCCATTAGATGGACCCTATGGACGAGAAAAAAATTGAAGGTTCTTGCGAAATAAAAAGAAATTTGTCCAAAATATTTAACCAAGAAACTTTGGCGCTAGTTTAGGCGTCAGACAATCTCTTATGCGGCAATTTGATGTTGGTTTGTTTTGAAGAAAGTTGCGACGAGTCTGTAAGGATTTATTTCTTCATTTCTTTGTAAAAATCTTCGATCCAATCGATAACTTTCTGTTCGTCTTGAAAACCAAAGTCTTCATTATGATAACGGTCGTCATCTTTAAGATTGAATTTGTCTAACATCTTGATGGGCTTTCGCTCAACAAGCTCTTTTATATTTCCATTTCGGCAAAAGACTGAAATGTGATATCCTTTCAAACTTGCTATAACATCTATTGCAATGTTATGATTTTCTGTAGTAAAATCTAATACGAAATAATTCGATTTATATTTCCATATATTATAAAAATCTCCAATCCGGTTTTTATAATGATTAAGTAATCGATTGGCCATATGCTCAGGAATTTTTCCAAGCATTTCTGATAATGTCTGGACTGATTGAGGCTTTTCAAATTGTATTAACTCATTATATAGTTTTTCTAGCATAACACTACCCATAATGTCATGATTTAGTTTTTTTATTAATTCTGCATACTGACTGAAAATAGAGATACAATCAATATTCTTTGTTAAAAGAATGCATTTTTGAATCCAATCCTCAACAAGATTTGGAGAATTGACTTCAGAATATGCAGGCAAAATAACTAAACGTGGATTAACATTTGTTTTGTCAGTTTTCGTCCAACTTGATTGATTAGGAGTTTTTGAATCCTCAAGAGGGATGTATACAATTGCGTCCACGATAAAACCTTGTTTAACCATTAAATCAAAGTAACGTGGGATTTGGCGTTTCATGTCGACTGCATTATTCATCTTGTTTTCAATGATAATGCAATGCTTGGCTTTGTTGCTTTCTGATTGTATCAATATATCGATACGATTAGATTCTCTTTTGACAGAAGCTTCTCTATAATCTTTTTTGTTGATGCATATTTTGTTGCCGAAAAAGTTATTGAGCATTTCAATAAAGGCGTACAAACATGTTGGTCCCATGTTGTGGTTGTATGAAGGATCCAGAAAGGCGCTAATTATGTCGCTATGAAAGTTTTCTCGATAATATAAATCTGATGCTATTGTGAAAACATTTAATTTATTTGAATTCTGGGAAGATTTTGTATTTAAATATGCTTCGCATATTTGTTGAAGCAATGGTATATGAATGAAATCTATGATTTCGGATTTGTCCATAGTTACGCCATCCTTACCATCTAGGTTCTTTTGTGTCTACTAAAAATTTAACATAAAAACAGTTTTTCGAAAAGATTGAGGATGTCTTTCTCGACTATTTCGTTCTGCGTTCGGCCAAATTTATTCATCTTGGCCTTGATGACAAAGAAACAATCCGTGAAATCCAGAAAAAAGCTTGATTTTAGTGTTCCTCTTTGTAAAGATTTTGATTATATTACAAAAAAAGGTTTTTGTAAGGTTGTTGCATTTTTGACTGTTGTTTCAATGATGAAAAAGCTGAACAAGGAGTGGATGTTGTGGAAATAGAACTTTTTAATGAGGAAAACTCTGGCAATAAGCGTTTCAACTTTCCGCCAGAAAGTTTAAAATTTTATCTAGGGCGATTTGTTCTTCATTATTCTCTTGAACCACAAAAAGTTGCTGAAAAATTAGGGTGGTCGACATCTGTATGGAATCGGTTGATTTCTGGTAAAACATGTCCGACAGAAAAAGCAATGAACGAATGTTTATTGATGTTTTGCATCGGCTTTGAAAAGTACTCGCGTTTGTCAAAAAAAGAAGTTGATGATATTACTGAAAAAATGGGGGCGGTAACAGCGGCTGGTTTTGGCGCTGTTGCGGTTAAAGCCATTGTAAGTTCTGTAGGAGTCGCCTCAGGATTAAGCGCGGCAGGTATTATGTCTGGATTGCGCGTACTTGGTTCTTTTGTTGGAGGAGGCGCTGCTGCCGGAATTTCTGTGGCGGCGTCCATTCCTGTTGCAGCAGGTTTAGCTGGATGGGGTATAATTAAAATTATAAAATGGCACTTTTCAAAAATTGATAGATTTAAGAATAAATTAGATTTGCGCTTTGAACGAGAGTGGTAATGCAGGGGTCTTTGTTTGATAATATATATTTCCCAAATTTACAGGATGTTTTTTTAGCTCCTGCAAACATTGAATTGGGAAAAATGGTGAATGTCCCTAATAAAGTTTGCGAATGGCTAAAAGAATCTTGTCGATGTGCAGAAGAAAGCGAAAGACTGGCCCGTAGCACAGGGATGATTTTTAAATATTGTTTTTATAGGTTTCAAGATGCGTTTGTTTTGGCAAATCTACAAGGCGCCTTGTGTTTTACTCGCGATAAAAAAGGATTTGCGTTTAATATTGGATTGTTAGATGAAGAAACTCACGACGAAATACTAATGTATTGCGTTTCTAATTCAGACGTTAGGTTTCCCTTCAAATTTGAAAGATGGGTGCGTAAAAATGACGTTAAGTCTGTTTTAGAAGTGCAAAAACTCAAGAATCCATTTGTTTTTTTGGAAGATCTATATCAGATATTGAAAGATGTTGATTCTTGGAAAGCCGATGTCACAAAACATTTTCGAGATGACCATCTTGTACGACACCCTAAATATACTAGCTTTCAAGTGGTACATGCTTTTAAGGATGCTTTAGAAAAATTAAAAACTCGACCAGACAACATAGAACCTTTTGTTCATAACGGGAAAATACAATATCTTGTTCCGATGTCGTTTAGTTATGGTGGTGAATACGAGTTGTATGCTGCATGTGATCTTGAAATAAATGGAAATACCGCTGTTTTTCATGCGATTACAAAGTATACGAGGGAAATGATTCGTCAAGACAATCTACTCACGCTATTTGATGCTCAACATGCAGATTGGATAAGCCCGGCCAATGATAATGTTGATGAAATGAAACAAATTTCTGAGATGAATCCGTTTGATAATTTGGTAATTCGTGATGTTTCTAAACGCCATAAAGGGGTCTTTAAGAAATTGTTTAGTGCTTTGATTAGAGGTCCCGAATTTATAAGATCGTTGATTCGCAGGAAAAAACGCGATTAGCAAACTATTTTTAATTGCGATATCAATATATGGATGTGATGTGGAAAAAAACTTTCTTTGCAAATGGGAAGTTTTTTATTGGCTAGCAAAAGTTTTTTTCATATCAGCTATTTTCTCGTATAGCATTTTGTAGATTGCGGATTTTCCACCCAAGTTCTTTTTCAACATTGGATAGGGATCCGTATTTTTGTTCAGACCATCGTACTAGGTCTTTTCGAAATTGCGCATCCGCATCTTTCCAAGCTAATGACTCGTATTTGGAGAAGAAAGAATCCTGTGAAATAGCGTTTGTTTCTGATTCAATTTCTTCGTCATCAGCAATCATATCTAGGATTTCTTTGTCTGTTTTTTCATCCATCCATGCGATTTTTAAGAAAGCTATTTTTCGTAAAGAACGTATATTCCCATATAAATTAGAATTTGAAAAATATTTGCTTAATTCGTTACTGATGTTTCCTTTGCTGATGAATTCTGAATGTCCGGTGCTGAGACAAACATTCTTCCAAGTATCTCTCCATAAATCAGGAATGTCTTCGCGTCGTTCTCTTAATGGGGGAAATGTGACTTTGTAAACACAGATTCGATCGTAAAAATCTAAATCAAGACATTTTTTTAATTCCCTTTCAGATTTGTTTGTTGCGCAAATGAGATCGAATTCAATTTCTTTTTCGTTGTTTGATGTATCTCCTACTTTTGTATAATGATGGTCGTTAAAGACTTGTAATAATTTTCGTTGAACATCTTTTTTAAGGTCTTGGACCTCGTCAAGAAAGAGAATTCCATTTTTAGCTTTTTCTATCAGGCCTTCTGCCCCATTTTTTTGTGCTCCGGTAAAGGCTCCGGGAACATAACCAAAAATTCTAGATTCTGCTAAATTTGGATCCAGTGAGCTACAATTGATTTGCACTATTGGCAATTCCGATTTTCCTTTAATAACTGCTTTTAAGTTGCGAATCCATTCTTGCACGGCTGTTGACTTTCCAACGCCTCGTTCTCCGTAGATTAGTAATGGGGCTCCAGATATTTTTGCAAATCTCAGTATGTTGTTATGAACTTCGCGTCCTTTAATCGATTTTGGCTCGTCGTAAGCGAACGTCAGTTTTGAATTGTCTGTTTTTTTCTCAATCTTTCTGAGTTGTGAAAGATAAGTGTTGATTTTGAATGATACTTCCTGTAGTTTTTGTGACTTCTCTATTCTGATAGTTTTATTTTCAAACAATTCGTTCCCTTGAGGAGCTCTTTGTGCCGAAAAAAGAATCGTTCCTGTTGGGAAAAAACCTCCAACATACAAAAGAATCCAAACGGCGTACATTGCAGGGGTGCCTCCTGTGGTGCTGATAATTAAATTTTCCATTGATTTTAGTCGTGTTCTCAAAGCATCCTGCGTTTTTTCGTACACTTCTTCTAATGAAGAAGGATTGTTTATGTCAATGGGAAAAGCTTCTAATTTTGGTGAACTTTTGTATTTGTGTTCCATGTATGTCAAATTGCGTATGAGGACATCTGTTCTTGCATCTTTTCCATTGGTATAAAGATAGTAGATGTGCTCTACATCAAATTGTTCCTGTGCGACTCGTAAAACATTGGCGAATAAACTCGGATCGTATACCGTAGCCATCCATGTCATTAAGTTCACTTTTTTCTTTGCCATACTTGTTGCCTCTTGCTTAATATAAGTAAATTTTTACGAATGGAAGGTAAAATTTTACCATAAGATAGTCCGAAATGATTGAAAACCCTTTTTTTTGAATGTTTTGGCAATATTGTCCCTTGGCATAACTTTTGCATATGGACTAATGTTAATGCAAAAAGATTAAAAGATCCCTTGCATGCAATGAAAAAGTGACCGTATAAGTTAAAAAGGAGATAACGATGAAACAGGTTTTGCTTGTTCTTGAAATTGTCGCTACCGCGATTGCTATCTACGAGAAGGTGGCTGCTGGTAACAACGAAAAAGCCTAGTGTCAAAAGGATGCTGGCATTAGGAGGCGCGTTAGTCTCGGCGCATGGATGGGACTACTTCAAAGGAGCTTTGCTTATGCAGGTCAAGGATGTGATAGAAGTGGCGAAGACCCTCATTGATGCGGCAAAGCCGATTCTTGAGGCGATTCAGGAAGCCGCAGAAAAACTCGGTAAATAGAGTTGTGGTTTACCGGGAAGGCGCCAAGGTCCCCTGCGCAAGGGAAAATGGGGACCGCATTTATTACGACATTCCTAAAAAACTAATAAGGAGCAAAACATGTCTAATTCGTCTTATGATAACGCCTTTCTCTCTCTCCCTTTCTACAAATCTCATCCCTACATGCTTCCATTCGTGGGCAATGATTACGAATCTTCAAAACACAAAAAGCTTTTGCTGATAGGTGAAAGTCATTATATGCCCGAGGGCGCTACGGTGCATCACGATGTGAATTCGTGGTACGGAAATCCTGTGTTGACGGGTGATGAACAGGATTGGTGTAATACTCGCGGAACCCGCGAGGGCAAAAGTGGACGTTTCGGAAAAGAAATTGATCGTTGCTTGAATTTGGTACTGACTAGTGATGGCAATGGTTGGCATCAGGTGGCGTTCCTCAATTATTTCTTGCGCCCGGCCGATTGCACAACAGGAATCGATGACTTGTGGAATTCCTATGGTGGCAAGGATGTTGACTGCGAACGGGCTATTCATAATTTCATCAAGGTGCTTGATATTCTGAAACCTGATTTATTCGTTTTCTTGAGCTCTACGGTGTGCAAACAGGCGGAAGGTTTTGATTATCCGAAGTATTTCGGTGGAAATCTTTGGGATTGGACAAAATCCCACGGAATCGTTGATTATATCTATACGAATCACCCGTCTAGCGCCCATTGGAACCAGATTATGTCAAAATATGATAAGGCTCGAGGTATGACATCGCGTGACTTCTTCTGCTCATGGCTTAAGGAAAACTGGCTTAGATAGGAAATAATCTAGTACTTGAAAATTGCTCGCGCACGACACTAATTGTCGTGCGCTTCTTTTATATTGCGTAGTAGAATCAAGAGGTTTTGCTATGCAATTACATTATCAGAATTCGGCAGAGAATTATTTCGGGAATGCGCTGAATCGGTTAGAAGGGGAGTCGTCTGCAGCGAAGGCGGAGTCGAGGACTTCTTTTATCGACTTGAAGATTATGGAATACTGGGTGCGCTTTATGCGGGCGTATCCGGATGGCTGCTGTCGCAGTTTTTGCGAGAATTATTTGCCGGTCCGTTATTATGGCGAATTTGCGGACCGTGTTTACGAGATTCGCGACCAAGTTGATTTTTCGAGTACTATCAAGACTTCGATTGATGACAAGCATTATGGGGTGCGGGAGCTTTTGGAGGCGTATCACGAAACCAGGAATGTTCGCTTTGCTCAGCAGTTTTTTGAGATTATGGCTTATTTGGAGCGCGCGAATGATTGCCTGCGACCGATTATCGTGCAGATGATTGAAAATTGCGTGAAAGAAAAGCTGGCAAAAGGTTGCTCGCACGATGACGAAGCTTTTCAACGCGCTTTTGAATTAAAGCGTCTTTTCCATTTGTCGGATGAGGCTGTGGAACTGGTGCTTTATTTGTGGCTTCGGAACCATCAGCGACTGTATTTGAGGCTAGAAAACATTCGGGTGAAAGAGGGGGAAACTTTTGACCCGAATGAGCGTGGAGCCTTTAGTCGGATTGCCTTGCTGACGGGGCTTGATGGCACAACACTTCAGGAACTTTGTTCCAAGGAGAGTCCGCTTCATAAGTTTCAGTTGTTTCAAATGGAAGAATCGTTCCGCAATACGGATTTGAGAATCAAACGCAAGGAATTGTACCTAGCGGACGACGTGAGCAATTATCTGTATGGTTTCTCAGATATGTCGCAGATTATGGATTTCAGACCGGCAGCAAAACCGTGTGTCCCCTATGAGCGGATTGTCAAGACGAACCCGCAGGCGTCTTTTGTTTTGCAGATGCTGAAATCGCACCAAAGGGGCACTCCGCTGAACATTCTTTTTTATGGTCGCGAGGGAACGGGCAAGACGGAACTTGCCAAGGCGATTGCGCAAGAGTTGAATGTTACGCTGCTTTCGGTGGGCATCGGTGAAGAATCGATGAGCGAGGAATCCCTTTTGCAGACGCGCTTGCGCTCGATGTTGCTTGCTGATTGGGAATGTGAGCGGAGTGGTGGCATCATCTTGATGGATGAAGCGGACTTGGTTTTGAACAAGGCAGAAAAGGGATTGCTGAATATTATTTTCGAGAGCCTGAAAACGCCTGTTGTCTGGATTACGAACAATATCGCGATGATTGAAAATAGCACCCGCCGCCGTTTTGATTACTCGCTAGAATTTTTCTCGTTCAGCAAGAGCGAACGCATTGCGATTTGGCAATCTGTGCTGAAAACGCAGCGGGCGGAATCGATGATGCGTAGAGAAGAAATTGAATGCGTTGCCAAGGAAATTCCTGTGATGGCAGGGACTTTGGCGGTTCGACTTGCGCAACGGATGCAGTCTCAGGATATGTCGCCTTTGAATGTGGTTCGCGAGGTCGCATCTTCGCATGCGAAACTTTTGGGTATATCGACTTTGCCTCAGGAGTCAAGGCAGGATTATAATTTGGATTGCGTCCGTGTTTCGAGCGGGGATATTCGGAATGTAGATTATGTCGTGCCGATGCTCAGGAATTTTGATGCGCGTTGGAAAGATTCAAAGGCGACGGGTCGTAGGGAAAACTTGAATATATTCTTGTATGGTCCTCCCGGTACCGGGAAATCGGCTTTCGCAAAGCATGTCGCGCATGATATTCTTGGCCGCGAGATTGTCGTGAAGCGGGCTAGCGATATTCTAGGGTGCCATGTGGGCGAAAGTGAACATAACGTTAGCGCCATGTTCCGTGAAGCGGAACGGAGTGATGCGATTCTGTTTATCGACGAGGCGGACAGTTTCTTTGAAAATCGTGGCAACGCCAAAAATCATTGGGAAGTGACTCTGGTGAACGAGTTTATTTGCCAGATGGATTCCTTTAACGGAATGCTGATTGCTGCGACAAACTACGAGAATGTCTTGGATTGGGCGATTCGTCGGCGTTTTCAGCTGAAGCTGGCATTTGACTATATGGATCTGCCGCAAATTTCAAAAACTTGGACGACATTTTTCGGGGGCCATTGCCCCAAGGAAATTCTTCGCTGTGATAATGTGGCGATTAGCGACTTTCAGAATGTGCGTCGCAAGCTAGAATATGTGCCTACTGAGTTACGGACGAAGGAACTTATCTTGCAGAACATGCTTGAAGAACTCGCCAATAAAGACGACCATCAGGGCCGCAGATTGGGGTTGTAGAGTTTAACAAATCTATATTTACCACGATGCCTATTTTCACCAAGTACATCCAGAACGAAGAGCATTACTCCGAAGTGATTTCGCGAATTATGTCGGTCCGCAATAACTTGTGGATTGGTACTGCCGATATCAAGGATGTGTATGTAAAACAGGATGGTGATGCGATTCCGTTGCTGGGGCAGTTGGCCGCACTTTTGAAGCGAGGGGTGGGAGTGCGTCTGATTCATGCAAAGGAGCCGGGTCCGAATTTCCGCGAGGACTTTGACCGTTTTCCGATTTTGGTGACGGATTTGGAACGTGTGATGTGCCCGCGGGTGCATTTCAAGATGATGATTTTTGATCTTGAAACGGCCTACATCGGGTCTGCAAATTTGACGGGGGCGGGAATCGGCATGAAAAGTTCTTTACGCCGAAACTTCGAGGCGGGAATCCTCACAAATGACCCTGCGCTTGTCGAACCTGCTATAGAACAGTTTGATACGCTATGGATGGGCTCGCATTGCAAAAAATGCGGTCGCCAGGAATTCTGCGGTGATAGGATTAAGTAGACTTTCTTTCGTACAGTTTTACCAAATCTTTTGCGCTGTCGAGTACCATTTGACGGAGCTTGGCAGGCTTTAGCACCTCGGCGATGGAACCGTAGTACATAACCCATTGCTTGAGTAGGCCGTTTACGGCGACGTTCATGGTCACGTGCAGGTCGCCACATTCCAATTCTGTGATTTTCATGCTAGGGTGGTAGGGACGTTCCTGCAGAAAGTTCTTGGCGTATCCAGGGAAATAGATGACGACTTTTTCTTCTTGCTGGTCCTGGTCGCCCGAAAGCAGCGTGCCTGTGCGGATGCGCCTGCGGAGCGTCTCAACGACTTTCGGGTCTTCGACGAATTGTTCGCGCAAGAGTTTTACGGATTGAATGCGGCGAAGCTTGAGAGCGTATGTCTTGTTGGGAAGGTGTTGCGACACGCAGCCGATGTAGATTTCGCCCTGGTGGATGGCTACCATCAGCGGAATGCGAGGCTTGTTGGTTATATTGCCCCAATTGTCGGTGTAGGCGATTTGCACTTTCTGTTTTTTGCGGATGGCATCGAGGATGATTGGCAGATTCTTGCCTACGTTTTCGTCAACGCTCGGGGGCGTGCCCATGAACAGAATGCGTCCGTTCAGTTCCTTCGCGTAATGGGCCAAAGTCGATTGTTCCTTGACAGGCAAATCTTGCGTGATTCTCTTGGCCAAGTCTTCGATGAGGTTTGATGTTGCAGGGTAGATATTTGCGATGCGCTGCAGGAACATGAAGTGCAGTAGCGTGTCGCCAAATTCCGGGAATATGAGCTTGTTTGCACGTTCAAGTGCCACCTGGTAATAGGTCTTGCCGCTTTCGACAGAACGCCTGATGTAGCCGCCCTCGATTTCGGAGAGTGCGTGCATATCACGCTGAACGCTCCGCAAGTCTTCTTCGCGAATGTCCAAATGCCGCATAATGTCGGCCACACTGTATCGGTTGTTGTAGTGCGCCATCATGTAGACGAATATTCTCACCATTCTTTCGCCACGAGCCTGCTCTGCCATAAAGCCTCCTGCACAATGCAATCCCCGCGAGGCGGGGAGTATTTTTTAATATACAAAAAGTAGACGACATTAATTGTCGCCTTTTGTATGGAAACAGTTCGTCTGCCGAAGCATGGAGGCTGCTTGGCCTTTGCCAAGGATTCTAAAAAAATTCTAAATTTGGCCCTGTCATGTTTTTTAGGAAACATTTGGGGTTTATTTTTGGATTTGGAGTGGCGGTTATTGCGCTTGCCATGGTCTACCTATCTACTCGTCCGCTTATCCCGTTGGACGTTCAGGAACAGATTGAAGCCGATATTGAAAAATGTGGCGGGCAACTGAAAGAGGCCCGCTGTGCGGTAAGTGGTGTAGACGACTGGATTTTCTTGCAGGAAAGTCTTGTCAACCTGGTGGTGGACTGGAAAGAAAACTTGAATTCTTTTGTAGCCTTCAATGATTCGCTGGAAGCGCGCGGTATCAAGTTGGTGGTCGTGCCTGTTCCAGACAAATTGCAAATCGAGGCGGAACATTATTCGGAAGAATTATCGGGTGGTATCGTTGCTCCGCAATATGAAGAATGGGTGGATGCACTGCAAGACGAAGGGGTTGTCGTTGTCGATGCTGTAGAAGAGTTTCTTGAAAAGAACGAGGAAACGCCCATGTTCGAGGCGTACGAAAGTCATTATACAAGTGCCGGTCGGCAGGTTCTTGCCCAGATGATTGCCGATACCATCAACGAGATGGACTTGGATGTTCCGAGGGAGGAATGGTTCCTGCGCGATACGGTTGTTCCCGGTACCGGAAATCTTTATCACCTGAAGTACAATTCTTACCCTGATTACGATGTGCAGGTTTTAAAGACGGTAGATGCGGAAGGGAAACGCTACCGTGGGTCCAAAGATGCACCCATTGTGGTAATTGGCGACAGCAATGCTGATTTTGGCTGGAACAGTTCTTCCAATATCGGCGCGTACATTGCGCAGGCGACGGGGATTAAGACGTTTACCCGTAGTCGTATCGGCGGGGGAAACCTGGGACCGACCTTGTTCAAGGATCGTTCGGATTTCTTGGAAGGCAAAAAGATGGTGGTCTGGGTGTTCGACGGCCGTGAACTTTACGGCGATTTCAGCATGCCGGAATTCTAGTTTCGGAATGCCTATTCCAGCATTATCGTGAACGGGCCATCGTTGGTGAGACTCACCTGCATATCGGCGCCGAATTTCCCTGTCTGTACGACGGGTATTTCTTTTTTGCATTCAGCGATAATGTATTCGTAGAGTTCATTGGCTAAGGTCGGGTTGCCTGCCCCATTGAAGGTCGGACGGTTGCCCTTGTTGCAGTTCGCGTATAGCGTGAACTGTGAGACGAGCAGGAGCTCGCCGCCCACATCCTTGATGGAAAGATTCGTCTTGCCGTTTTCGTCGGCAAAGATGCGGAGCGCAAGCATCTTGCGGATAAGCCTGTCGGCTATTTCCTTGGTGTCGTCTTCGCCCACGCCGATAAGAATCATGTAGCCCTTGCCGATTTTTCCGACAGTGTCGCCTGCGATATCCACCTGGGCGTTCAATACTCGCTGAATCAAGAATTTCATATTACTTCGCGCTAGCCAATGCCTTCTTGTAAATGTCCTGCATCACGAGGCCCGCAATCATGAATCCAAAAATAGCGGTGGAGTGTGCCATGGTGCCGTTGATTTGCGCCTTACTGCTGCACCATTCGTGATCGACCAGGTTTGCATTCTGGAGTTCGGCTTCGCTCCTTTCGTGGCGCACCTTGGGGCACATGCAGGCGTCCGTTCCGCAAGAGGAATTCTTGCCACGGTTTTTCAGGAGTTCGTCGCTGTAGACGCATAGCACTTTTTTCTTGAGAGCCATTTTCTTTTTCTTGAACTTGTCGCGCAGGGCGCGGGCGAGCGGGCAACCGGCGACTTTCCAGAATTCGGCGACCTTGATTCGTGTGGGGTCCATCTTGAGGGCTGCACCCATCGAAGAGAAAACTGTGGCCTTGGTGCGCGTGGCGTGCCACAACAGCTGCATCTTGTTTTCGAGGCTGTCGATGGCATCGATGATGTAGTCGAATGTGTCAAGTTGGAATTTGTCCGTATTCGCTTCTTCGTAGATGTCTTGGAGTGCTACGATGTTGGCGTGCGGGTTGATTTCGAGTAGGCGATTTTTCAGCACGTCCACCTTGACTTGCCCCACGGTTTTCGTGGTGGCCATCAGTTGGCGGTTCACGTTGGTGACGCACACGCGGTCTGAATCAACGAGTACGAGTTCCTTGATGCCGGAACGCACCAGGCTTTCGGCGCACCAGCTGCCGACTCCGCCGAGACCGAAGATGATGACGCGCTTCTGGTAGATGTTGCCCATCACATCGTCCCCGAGTAGGAGCGATGTGCGGTTAAAGATGCCTTTCTCGATTCCCATACGAGTCCCGGTTAACCGAAGAGTCGGAGAACGCGCTTGATGCCTGCGATAAAGCGGTCGATGTCGCGTTTCAGGGTGTATGCACCGAAGCTGAGTCGAAGCGTGGCGTCGACACCGAAGCGGTCCATCACAGGTTGGGCACAATGGTGTCCGCTACGCACGGCAACATTTTCTTCGTCGAGAATCATGGCGGCGTCGCTGACGGCGATGCCGTCCAGCGTGATGCTGATGAGAGCGCCGCGTTCCTTCGGGTTCCCGAAAATCTTCACCTGCGGAATCTGCGTGAGCTGTTCCAAGGCGTACTGCGTAATTTCTTCTTCGTGCTTGCGGATGTTTTCGATGCCAACCGCGTTAATCCATTCGATAGCCTTGCCGAGGCCGATGACTTCGGCGATCATGGGCGTGCCTGCCTCAAAGCGGGCGGGAACATCGGCGTAAGTCGTCTTTTCGAAAGTCACGTTCTTGATCATTTCGCCACCGCCGTGCCAGGGGGGCATGCTGTCGAGAACTTCGTACTTGCCGTAGAGTACGCCCACTCCTGTCGGACCGTACATCTTGTGTCCGCTGAAGGCGAGGAAATCGCAGTCGAGCTTTTGCACGTCAATCTTGATGTGGCTCGAACTCTGGGCGGCGTCAATCAAAATCTTTGCCTGCGGGGCGAGTTTGCGGACTGTCGCGATAATTTCTGCAATCGGGTTCACGGTGCCGACGGAATTGCTCACGTGGGCAACGGCCACCATCTTGGTGCGCGCATTCAAAAGTTCGGGAAGCTTTGTCAAATCCAAATCGCCGTTGTCCAAAACGGGAATCACCTTGATCTTGGCACCCTTCATTTCGGCAACGAGCTGCCAGCTCACGATGTTTGCGTGGTGTTCGAGTCCGCTAATCAGAATCTCGTCGCCCGTCTCGAAGAACTTGCGACCGTAACTCCACGCCACCAGATTGATGCTTTCGGTGGTGCCGCGGGTGAACACGATTTCGTCTTCAGTCTTTGCGTTAATGAATTTTGCGACATTCTTGCGCGTTGCTTCGAACGCTTCGGTGGTGCGTGCGCTCAGGCGGTACACGCCGCGCTTTACGGAACTGTAGTGTTCGCGGTAAAAGTCGTCCATCACGTCGATGACGCATGCGGGCTTTTGCGTGGTGGCCGTGCTGTCCAAGAAGGCGAGCGGCTTTGTGTCCTTATCGCCTGCGACAAGCATCGGAAATTCGTTGCGGATTTTTTCTGCATCAATATTTGCATCAATCATAGGCCCAAATATAGAAAATGAAAAAAGAAATTTTCCGTCCGGAGCTATACGTTTATTTTATGACTGGTTATATTCGCTCCTGGTAGTCTACTTTTGTATATTTGTTTTGAATAATATGTGAGGGTTAAATGAAAATTTTTAGAAAAGTTCTTTTGCAGGTGTGCGCGTTGAGCGCGTGCATGACCACGGCGGCTTTTGCCCAGGCGGAACTCCGTGACGCTGTTGATGCGGGTGATGTGATTGCCGCACAGAATATGGTCAAGAAGGGCGAAGCCGAAGAAATCTATTGTGGCAAGCTCCCTGCAAACGATGCCGTCAAGGTATACGAAAAAATTTTCAAGGCAATGCCTGATGAATCTTTTGCGAATTGTCCGTCGCAGTTCGCGTACGGTTACGGAACCAAGGTCTGCTTGAATGCCAAGGCGATGAACGCCTGTACCGAAGTGATTTCTTACCTGTTGCTGGAAAGCGAAAGTGGTAATACCAAGGCCATCGATGCCCTGGAAGGTGTCGTGAATGCGGCCCTGAAAACGAAGGCTTACGCGAAGCCGGTCAAGGTTCCTGTCGATACGAGTCTGTGGGTTGTCTGCCCCAAGAAAAAGGGAAAGGCACGCGAAGCTTGTGTGGAGGAATGTCTTGAACAGTCGCTCAACATGAAGGATACCGTGCGTGCGGATCTTTGCGAAACGAATCCGGAACATTACATCGATACGACCATCAAGGTGTCTGTTCCTTCTCCGCTGTACGAAAAATTGCGCAAGGGACTTCTTGAAGGCTACTGGAAAACGCAGAAGTCCTCGGCGGTTAGGTATGCGACCATCATCCAGAAAAGTGCGCGTACACTTTCGATTCCCGATAGCGAGGTGGTCAACCTGAATTATGTGTCTCGCTGGGCGGACAAGCACAAGGCCGATTCTACGGCGCTTCCCGGCGGTGAACTTTTCCGTTTCTGCACCTCGTGGCAGCAGGCGGTCGATTCGATGCTCGCTCTGAAGGGCTTTGAAACGCGTTGCCCGGTCTTTGAGTCGTTTGTCGATAGCCGTGACGGACAGACTTACAAGGTCAAGGATATCAATGGCACCCGTTGGTTTGTGCAGAACTTGAACTATGCCATCGAAGAAAAGTCGATGTGCTACGACCGTGAAGATGAAAGTTGCAAGATGTATGGCCGCCTCTATACGCAGGAAGCTGCGTTGGTCGCTTGTCCCGATGGTTCGCACCTGGCAACAGATGATGATTGGAAACTGCTTGAAATTTATGCGGGTGGTGCAAATGTCGCTGCAGAAAAGCTCCGCAGTAACGGTTCCGACGACTATGCGTTTACCGCCATGTTCGGTGGCTATGCCAACAAGAACAGCATCTCGGTAATTCAGGGCGAGGGCGCCTATTTCTGGACCAGCAAGGATGTGGGCGATGGCCGCGGTGTCGCTCGATCCATGTTCAGTACCGACAAAGAAGTTTCGTCCATTCCCGTGGATAAGAACTTCTGGCTTTCCGTTCGCTGCGTGGTAAACGGTGACTAATGTGTAGTGTGTAATGTGAAATGATAATTTCTCACCTCACACTTCACACCTCACACCTCACACCTCACACCTCACACCTCACACCTCACACCTCACACTATGTTCGCTCCTACTTGCAGTCGTGATTCTTGGGTAAAGCGCCAGGCCTTGATGAACAAGGTCCGTGCGTTCTTTGTTGCCCGCGGAGTGCTCGAAGTAGAAACGCCGACGCTTTCGAATGCGGGCGGAACCGACCCTCAGCTGGATTACTTTGAGGTAGAGGGAAAGCGCTTTATGATGACGAGCCCCGAGTTCCATATGAAGCGCCTGCTGGCCGCTGGGTTCGGCGACATTTTCCAGATAACGAAATCCTTCCGCAAGGATGAATTCGGTGCGCACCACAATAACGAATTCAGTATGGTGGAATGGTACCGTGTGGGCATGCCGCAAGAAAAGCTGATGGACGAGGTGGAAGCGCTTGTATCGGAAATCATTGGCAAGCCGATTAATGCCCGTCGCACGCGCTGGATCGATGCGTTTAGGAATTATGCGGGAATAGACCCGCTCGCGGCGGACTTGTCCGAATTTGCGGAAGTCTGCAAGGCCCGTGAAATTCCCCTGCCGGTCGATGTCACGGCGATGTCCCGTGAGGACTGGTGGGACTACCTGATGGTGTTTGCGGTGGAACCTGCGCTCGCCAAGAACGGTCCTGAATTTATTCTGGATTACCCGCAGTCGCAGGCGGCGCTTGCGCAGACCTACGTGGGCGAAGATGGCTTCACTTGGGCGCGTCGATTCGAATTGTTTGTGGATCAGGTGGAACTTTGCAACGGCTATACGGAGCTCACCGATGTGGCAGAACAGCGCAGGCGCTTCGCTGCTGATTTGGAAATTCGTCGTGGCATGAATAAGCCCTTGCCGCCGATTGACGAAAACTTCCTTGAGGCGCTGGAGTCGGGGATGCCCTCCTGTTCTGGCGTGGCGCTTGGGCTTGACCGTCTGTTCATGCTTGCGATGGGCAAGGAAGAAATCAAGGACGTAATCCTTTTCCCGAGTCCTATCGCTTAAGGGCTTTCTCGATTAATTTTCGCATCTGATTTTCGTCAAAGTCACCGACGTTGATTTTGACGATGCTGTCCTGTGCGTTCACGAGGTAGGTTACGGGAATGACTCCTGGGTTTCCTAGCTTGTTCATCATGTCGTAGTTCCAGTGGAATGTGGTCCACGGAATCTTTGCGGCCTTGTTGTACTTGGCGGCAATACGCGGCGTGTCGTCTTCGTTCACCATCAGGATCTTGAAGCCCCTGCCTGCAAATTCGGAATCGAGCTTTTTGAGGTGGGGAAGTTCGGCGCGGCAACCGGGGCACCACGAAGCGGTCAGCGCGATGAGCGTGACGGTTCCTTTTTCTGCCTGGTAGGTGGAGATGGTTCCGTCGAGGAGTTTTCCCTTGAAGTCCTCAATCTTGGTGGGCGCAGTCTGGAAATATCCCTGTTCGCATGCGGAAAAAAGGACTGCAAGTGCCAATAGCAGCATGCAGGTCACCCCAAAAAAGCCCCGCGAAGAGGTTATTTTGCGCCCAAGTTCCATTCTAGGTAACAAAATAGTGTTTTTTGGGAAAAAATGTGCATTTTTAATGAAAAAACGGCTCATTTTAAGTTATATTCTTTAGCATGGCATACAATATTCAAGATCTTCTTTCTGAAATGGTCCAGCGTGGCGCCTCTGACTTGCACATTACTGCAGGTGCGCCTCCCCTTATTCGTCTTTCCGGTAAGCTCACTCCCATTGGCGAAGACAAGCTGAAACCGGACGAAACTATGCGCATGACCTATAGCCTGATGAACGAAGGCCAGAAAAAGACTTTCGAACAGCAGAAGGAATGTGACTTTTCTTTCGGTATCGCGAACCTCGCACGTTTCCGTGCGAACGCCTACCTGCAGCGTGGTTGCGTGGCTCTTGCGCTCCGTATCATCCCGCTCGAAATCAAGACCTTTAAGGATCTCGGCCTCCCGAAGATTATGGCCGAGTTCACGACCCGCCCCTCCGGCCTCGTGCTGGTGACGGGTGCTACGGGTTCGGGTAAGTCGACGACCTTGGCCGCTATGATCGACAAGATCAACAAGGAACGTCACGACCACATTCTGACGGTGGAAGACCCGATCGAATTCTTGCACAAGCACCAGGGCTGCATGATCAACCAGCGTGAAGTCGGTAGCGATACCAACAGCTTCGCCCAGGCGCTTAAGATGGCGCTGCGTCAGGACCCTGACGTGGTGCTTATCGGTGAAATGCGTGACCTTGAAACGATCCGTGCCGCTCTGACCATTGCAGAAACGGGTCACTTGGCCTTCGCGACGCTCCATACTAACTCTTGTGTGCAGACCATCAACCGTGTGGTCGACGCGTTCCCGAAGGGCGAACAGCAGACCGTACGTACGCAGCTTTCGTTCGTGCTGCAGGGCGTGATATGCCAGACGCTTATGCCGCGCATTGGCGGTGGCCGCGTGATGGCTTACGAGGTGATGAACGTGACGCCGGGTATCCGTGCGTTGATTCGTGACGACAAGGTGCACCAGATTGAATCGATGATTGAAATCGGTCAGAAGTTCGGCATGAACACGATGAACATGTGTCTTTGCGACCTGGTGAAGAATCACAAGGTTGACCGTTTTGACGCTCTTGCCCGTTCTCCGAGCCCGGACCAGTTGGAACAGTTGTTCGTGAAGGAAGGCGTTTAGTCTATGGCAGAATTCCTATACAAGGCGACCAATAGCCAAGGTAACAATTTCGAGGGCTCGCTCGAGGCGAAGGACAAGGCCGAAGCCGAAGCGCTGTTGATGCGTCGTCGCCTCATCATCGTTAGCCTTAAGAAGAAACCGACGGAAATCAAGATCAAGATTGGTTCGGGTATCAAGCCCGCCGAAATTGCTCGTTTTACCCGTATGTTCTCTTCGATGAGCTCGGCGGGTCTTCCGATGTTGCAGTGCTTGAACATTCTGGAAAACCAGTGTGAAAACCCGGAACTCAAAAACGTGGTCCACAAGATTACGCAGTCCATTAACGGCGGTTCGTCGTTGGCGGACGCCTTGGCGCAGCATCCGAAGGTTTTCAGCACCCTGTATACGAACATGGTGGCGGCTGGCGAAGCGGGTGGTATCTTGGATGGCATCTTGGCGCGTCTGGCAGAAACTCTTGAAAACAACGAACGCCTGAAGCGTAAGGTGAAAAAGGCTCTGACCTATCCGGTGATGCTTGTTATCGTGGGTATCCTAGTGGTGATTGCCCTTATGACTTTCGTTGTGCCGACGTTTGCTGAACAGTTCGCAGCCTTGGATGCGGAACTCCCGGCGCCGACGCAGGCGGTGATGGGCATTTCCGACTTTATTCGTGATAACGGAGCCTTCTTGTTTATTGGGTTGATAGTCTTGATTGTAGGCTTTAAACTTGCGATGAAAGTACCTTCGATCAAGTTCGCTTGGGACGGCTTTATGTTGAAGGTGCCTAAACTAGGGGACCTTCAGATCAAGTCGACAACGGCTAGTTTCTCGAGAACGCTTGGAACTTTGTTGAATGCAGGTGTGTCCATCATGGATTCCTTGAAGGTGGTGGCATCGACCGTTACGAACAAAGTAGTTGAAAAAGGTATTAACAAGATTGCAATCGGTATCGCGGGCGGTAAGAGTATTGCCGACCCGATGCAGGATACGGGCTTGTTCCCGCCCATGGTGATCCAGATGACGGGTGTGGGTGAAAAGACCGGTAACCTGGGCGGTATGCTTCTGAAACTCGCGGACTTCTACGACGAAGAAGTGGACGCCGCAGTGGACGCCGTGGTGGGCATGATGGAACCGATTATTATCGTGTTCCTTGGTGGCGCTGTCGGTGGTTTGCTAATCGCAATGTATATGCCGATGTTCTCTATGGGCGACGCCGTCAAGGGCTAAAATTTCGCTGAAAACACTTCGCAATACATAAAAGAATTACCCATAAGATGGAAAACCCTCTTATGGGTGTATTTTTGCAGTTCTTTTAGTACTGTTGATACAGATGTGATTAAATTGTGCTTCGGTGCCTACCACCCGCCCGAAAAAGGGGGTATATTTATAAACAAAGAAACGAGGTACACTATGAAAACGAAATTCCTTCTCCCGATTATCGCGCTTGGCCTGTTCGCCGCCTGTGACGATAGCAGCAGCCCTTCCGCTCCCAAGGTCGAAACCCCGGCCCCTACGGATACCACTACGACTCCGGTTGCAGTTGATCCGACAACCGATCCAACTGTCACTCCGGTCGTTGATCCGACCACTGACCCTGCAACAAATCCTGTCGTCGATCCGACGACTGACCCCGCTACGGACCCTGTGGTCGACCCGACCGTTAATCCGGGTACCGATCCCGCAGTGACTCCGGGCACGGATCCTGTCCCTGGTGCAGATGTCGTTGAAACTCCGGTTGATCCGACCGCTTCTGTGAATGCATGCCGTAGCGCAACCCGCGCTCCGGTTGTCGAACCGACTTATGCTGCCGTGCCTAGCTCTGGAGAGTATGTCTACTACGGTGCTGAACTTTCCGGTGTGGAACAGTTCAAGTATGGCCGTTACGAAGCTTGCATGAAGATGGTCTCGATTCCGGGTTCCGTGAGCTCCATGTTCCTTTACTACGACAATTCCTGGATGAAGGATGAAGAACCGTGGAACGAAATTGATATCGAAGTTCTCGGTAAGGGCGGTACGATGTGGCAGTCCAACATCATTACCCGCGAAGGTGATCCCTCTATCAAGAAAAATACTTCTTCCGAAAGCAAGCCCCTGCATGAATTTGGCTTCGATGCAACGGAAGGCTTCCACCTGTTCGCAATTACCTGGACGCCTGAATATGTCGCATGGGAAATTGACGGTGTCGAAATCCGTCGTGATCCGCTCGGACAGGTTCATGGTACGCACGCCGATGCTGACCAGGTTGCATTCCTCACTAAGGATCAGACGCTCCGCTTCAACCTTTGGGCTTCCAAGAGCGCAGGCTGGGTTGGTGCATTTACGGGCGATGAACTTGCCGATGCTCCGAAGGCCCAGTGGATTGACTACGTACGCGTCTATTCCTACGACACGGCGACCAAGACCTTTACTGAAGCCTGGACCGATGACTTCGAAGGTGCGGACCTGAACCGCAATCATTGGGCCACCGGTAACTGGGAAATGGAAAAGGTCAATCTCGCCCCCGAAAACGTCGTGGTCGAAAATGGCTACTGCAAGCTCCTGCTGACCCGCGCCGACGCGTCTGCCGCAGAATAATAAGGCCTTTTAGTCACTAGTCGATAGTTTACGAGGTGTTTGTATTGGCTAGTGACTAAAACTTTGTATTCATCTTGTTCTCCTCCATAAAGCAAAACGTCCCGGATGAAAATCCGGGGCGTTTTTTATATGCTCTTTTGCGCGCTATTACAACACACCGTGGCAGGTGCGGCTGATGACGTCGTCCTGCTGTTCCTTCGTGAGCGAGAGGAACTTGACTGCGTAGCCGGAAACGCGGATGGTGAAGTTCGCGTATTCGGGCTTTTCCGGGTGCGCCTGGGCGTCGAGCAACTTTTCCACGCCGAACACGTTCACGTTCAGGTGGTGGGCGCCCTGGGCGAAGTAACCGTCCATGACGGTGACGAGCTTCTGGGCGCGTTCATCGTCGCTGTGGCCGAGAGCGTTCGGGCTGATGGTCTGCGTGTTGCTGATGCCGTCGAGCGCGTATTCGTACGGAAGCTTGGCAACAGAGTTGAGCGAGGCCAGCAGGCCGTTCTTTTCGGCACCGTAGCTCGGGTTTGCACCGGGAGCGAACGGGGCGTGAGCCGGACGACCGTCGGGGAGAGCGCCAGTAGCCTTGCCGTAAACAACGTTACTGGTAATGGTAAGAATCGACGTGGTCGGTTCGGCACCGCGGTAGGTGTGGTGCTTCTTGATCTTTGCGATGAATTCCTTGAGGAGCCAGACTGCGATTTCGTCGGCGCGGTCGTCGTCGTTGCCGTACTTCGGGAAGTCGCCTTCGATCTTGAAGTCCTTCACGAGGCCGTTTTCGCCGCGAACCACGGAAACCTTGGCGTACTTGATAGCGCAGAGGCTGTCGACCACGTGGCTGAAGCCTGCGATACCCGTTGCAAACGTGCGGCGCACGTCGGTATCGATAAGGGCGAGTTCAGCAGCTTCGTAGTAGTACTTGTCGTGCATGTAGTGGATCAGGTTCAGCGTGTTCACGTAGATACCTGCGAGCCATTCGAGCATCATGTCGTACTTGTGCATCACTTCGTCGTAGTTCAGCACGTCGCCGGTAATCGGGGCGAGTTCCGGACCAATTTGCATGCCGGGCACCAGACCGCCTTCTTCGTCCTTGCCGCCGTTGATGGCGTAGAGGAGAGCCTTGGCGAGGTTCGCGCGGGCGCCGAAGAACTGCATTTCCTTACCGGTCTGCGTTGCGGACACGCAGCAGCAGATGCTGTAGTCGTCACCCCAAACCGGGCGCATCACGTCGTCGTTTTCGTACTGGATCGAGCTGGTCGTCACAGAAATGAAGGCGGCGTATTCCTTGAAGTTTTCAGGGAGGCGCTTGGTGTAGAGAACGGTGAGGTTGGGTTCCGGAGACGGGCCCATGTTTTCGAGGGTGTGCAAGAAGCGGAAGTCGTTCTTGGTGACCATCGGGCGGCCATCCTGGCCCATACCGCCGACTTCGAGGGTGGCCCACACCGGGTCGCCGCTGAAGAGCTGGTTGTAAGATTCAATACGGGCGAACTTGACCATGCGGAACTTCATGACCATGTGGTCCACAAGTTCCTGGGCTTCGCTTTCAGTGAGCGTGCCGTTCTTGAGGTCACGTTCGATATAGATGTCGAGGAAGGTCGAAATACGGCCGACGCTCATGGCGGCACCGTTCTGCGTCTTGATGGCAGAGAGGTAACCGAAGTAGAGCCACTGGAAAGCTTCGCGGGCGTTGGTAGCCGGCTTTGAGATGTCGAAACCGTAGCTAGCGGCCATCACCTTCATGGCCTTGAGTGCCTTGATCTGTTCGGCGACTTCTTCGCGCAGGCGAATCACGTCGTCGGTCATGGTGCCGTCACCCACGTGGGCGAGGTCGTTCTGCTTCTGCTGGATGATGTAGTCGATACCGTAAAGGGCTACGCGGCGGTAGTCTCCCACGATACGGCCACGGCCGTAAGTGTCCGGAAGACCGGTCAGCAAGTGTGCCTTGCGCACGGCGCGGATTTCCGGAGTGTAGCAGTCGAACACTGCCTGGTTGTGGGTCTTGTGGTAGTCGGTAAAGATTTTGTGGAGTTCGGCGCTCGGAGTGTAGCCGTACTGCTGGCAGGATTCTTCGGCCATCTTGATACCGCCGAACGGCATGAAGGCGCGCTTCAGCGGCTTGTCGGTCTGCAGACCCACGACCTTTTCCAGGTCCTTGAGGCCTTCGTTGATGTAGCCGGGCTTATGGCTTGTGATGCTCGAAACGATATCGGTGTCCATATCGAGCACGCCGCCCTTCTTGCGTTCTTCGGCCTGCAGCTTCTGGAGTTCACCCCAGAGCTTTTCGGTGGCGTCTGTCGGGCCAGCCAAAAATTCCTTGCCGCCTTCGTAAGCGGTATAGTTGCGTTGAATAAAGTCGCGGACGTTGATTTCTTCTTGCCAGAGTCCGCCGGTAAAGCCATTCCATGCTTCGCTCATGTTTTCCTTCTTTGCTCGATGTCCAACGCCATAAATTTGGACAGCCGAGTCTTTCGGTTGCTTGTTCTAATTAGTGCCCACAATATAGAAAAATAGGGGGTGCGCCCAAAGGGGTTTCGTGAACTATATTTTACTTCCTTGTGGGGACTGTTTTACAATTTGCGTTTATTGTAAAACTTAACGGATTGTCAGGGAATGATTTAGAAAGATAAAAGTAAACTTTGGGTCGGTTGTGCGCAAAATCCGTTACTTGATGATTCCCGCCCTGTATTTCATTTTCAGAATGCGTGCGGCGGATTCCTCGATACGCTGCTGGTAGTATTTACTTTGTTTTGAAAGTGCGGCAAGATAATTCACCATTTCGACCGCTTTTTGCGGGTAGGTAATCATGAACATGTCGTTACCTGCCATCAGGGCGGTGCGCACGAGCTTTCTAAAGTCCTTGGCGGGGTAGTTCTTGCTCCGGACGCGTTCGTTTCCGCTCACCCAGGCGCGGAGCGAAACACCCCATAGGTCGTCGGTCAGAATCACTGTTTCTGGAGACATGTCGCGAGCCATCTTCACGATTTTCGGCTCAAAGACTGCGGGGCGGCTTGAAATACGGACAAAGCTCACGCTGCTCATCATGGTCACGGGGATATCGCCCGCGAGGGTCTTGAAGAATTCCACGTTCTTTGCCATCTTTGCCTTGGGGGTCGAGCTCACGGCGATTTGATGGTCGCTGTTCGACCAGGAATCGTAACCGGGGAAGTGCTTCGATACACAGGCCACGTTGCTTTCTTGCATGCCCTTCACGAAGGCGCGAACCTTGGAGGCGTTTGTGGTGTCTTCGCCCCAGGAGCGCTTGGATTCTTCCATGAACGAATGCTTGCCGTGGCTATCCTTGGCGGGGTCAAGGACAGGGGCAAGGTTCAGATTGATACCGACTTCGTTCAGGGCGGCGCCGATGTCCCTGGCGAGAGCTTGTATGGAATCCTCGCTCATGGTACGCATCTGCTTTGCGCTCGGGGTGCGTTCCCACTTGGTATCAATGGCTGCAATGCGGTTCACGAGTCCGCCTTCCTGGTCGGTGGCTACAAGCGGGGGGATAAGCATGGAATCGTTGACGGTCCTGATGTTTTCACGGAACTTGTCAAGGTGCTTGAGATGTGTCTTCATCACCAGGTAACCGCCGAATTCATTTTTCAGCATGAAGTCGGCTGGCGTCATGTACACCATGACCATCTGCGCGGCCTTCTGCTTGATTGTAAGTGAATCCCACAAGGGCATCAGTTCGCGGGGGAGTCCGTAAGGCGTTTCCTCTTCAAGCGATTCCGTAAGCGAGTTCAACGGAACGAACTGAATTTCAGGCAGAGAATCCTCCGCCTGAACAAAGGCAAAAGCCGCTAAAAAGATTGTTGCTACGCGCTTAAGAAACATTCCGCGGGCTACTCGGCTTTTTTCTTGCCAAAGCGTCTGGGCTTGAATTCACGCGGCGGAAATTCGAACTTGATTTTTCCCTTTTCGAGCTTCAGGTAGGCGTCGAAATTCCTGTGCGTCTTGTTGCTGCGGAAACCCTTGATGAGGGCAGTCTTTTCGCCGGCGAGCAATGTCTTGATGATGTCGAGCGTAAGTTCCTTGCCTAGGAGAATCTTCGGGAGCGTGATGCCGCTGGGTTCCTTCTTCAGGTAGGATTCGCTGACGTAGCCAGTCATGGTTTCGTAGACGTTCGATCCGTCAACCGGCGACTTTCCGACGATTTCGCCGACTTCCACTTCTTCGGGCTTGTCGTCGAAAACGAACTCAAGTTTGTTCTCGTCGTTGATGATCAGCACTGCTGCAAATTCGGCGCCTTTCTTGCTGCGGAATCCCATGAGCGGGCCGAGCTTGCGCTTGGTCAAAAGTTCGGTGATTTCTTCGGGGCTCAGGCGCTTGCCGCCTACCATCTTGCGAATCACGATGCCGTCTTCGGTGGTATAGCGGCTCACGGTCTCAAAGACCTTCTTGCCGTTCACGGGGCTGAAAGAGGCTTCGCCAGTGGTGCTTTCTTCCTTGAATCCCTTGATGTTTTTGACCATGGTCTTCGTCATCTCAACGATGCCTTCCATGAACTTTTCGCGGGTTTCCTTGCCCTTCTCGATTTGCTCCATTTTGTATTCCCAGTTGCCGGTGAGTTCCGGGCTGGTAAGCGCCTCGATATCCATGGCCTTCAGCACCTTGATCAGGTCGAATGCCTTGGCGGTCGGGATCATGTCCTTGCCGTCGCGAACCACGTACTTGTCGCTGACGAGCTTTTCGATAATGGCGGCGCGCGTTGCCGGCGTTCCAAGGCCGCGTTCCTTCATGGCGTCGCGGAGTTCTTCGTCTTCCACCAGCTTACCGGCGCTTTCCATCATCGAGAGAAGCGTGCTTTCGGTGTAGTGTGCAGGCGGCTTGGTGAAGTCTTCCTTTTCTTCGAGGGAGACCGTCTTCGCCGACTTGCCCTTGAGTGCGGGGATGCTCGATTCGTCGTCGCTATCCTTGCCGTACACAGCCTTGAAGCCCGGATCAATAAGCACCTTGCCTTCGGTAATAAAGGTTTCGCCTTCCACGGTCGTTACGCGGGTGGTGTTTTCGTACTTGGCAGGCGGGAAGAACACAGCGATGAATCGCTGACAAATCATCGTGAAAATTTTCTGTTCCGCTTCGGTAAGTCCCGAGGGCATCACGCCGGTCGGGATGATGGCAAAGTGGTCCGAAATCTTGGAGTTGTCGAACACCTTGGGGGTCTTTACGACCCAGTTGTTCTTGAGGGCGGTCTCGGCGAACTTCGCAAGTGGGCCTTCAATCTTTCCGAGGGTCGTCTTCACCGGAGCTACATAGTCTTCGGGCAGGCAACGACTGTCGGTACGCGGGTAGGTGGTTGCCTTGTGACGTTCGTACAGAGCCTGTGCAATCGAAAGCGTGGTCTTGGCGCTAAAGCCAAAGCGGTTGTTCGCTTCGCGCTGCAAGGTCGTCAAGTCGTACAGCGGACCGCACTTCTGGAGCGAGGGGGCGGAAGTCTCTTCGACGGTTCCTGCCTTGCCCTTGCATTTTGCGAGAATCTCTTTGATGCGGGCTTCGTCAAAAATCTGTTTGACCTTGTCCTTGCCGTCTTCCTTGCTGGTGGTGAACCACTTGCCCTGGTAGTGGCTGCCGTCGTTATCGAACTCGGCTTCCACGGTCCAGAACTTTTGTGGCACGAACTGCATGCGTTCTTCTTCGCGGTTCACGATAATGGCAAGCGTCGGCGTCTGTACGCGTCCGCACGGGGTCACCTGGAATCCACCCATGCTGCTGTTGTAGGCGGTAAGGCCGCGGCTTCCGTTCATACCGATCAGCCAGTCGGCTTCGCTACGGCAAAGGGCGGCTGCCTTCAGGTTTTCCATTTCGGCGCCATCGCGCATATTTTCGAATGCTTCCTTGATGGCGGCCGGGGTCATACTCTGCATCCACAGGCGCTTAATCGTCTTGCCCGTGAACTTGCCCTTGAGCACGTACTGCAAGATGTAGAAGAAAATCAGTTCACCTTCGCGGCCCGCATCGCATGCGTTCACGATGGTCGTCACGTCCTTGCGCTTGATAAGCTTGCTTAAGGCAGAAAGCTGCCCGCGGGTGGCGGGAGTTGCGACAAGCGGGAATTCCTTCGGGAGCATCGGAAGCGAGCTCATTTCCCATTTCTTGTAGCGTTCGTCAATTTCTTTCGGGTCGGCGATTTCGACCAGGTGGCCGATGGCATGGCTCACGATGGTGGTGTCGCTTTCGTAATGCGTCTTTTCGTTCTTGAAGTTCTTTTGTCCGAGTACGCGGACAAGGTCCAGTGCCACGCTCGGTTTTTCGGCGATAATCAGCGTCTTTCCTTTGCCAGCGGCCGGTTTTGCCGCCTTGGGCGCCTTTGCCGACTTCGTGGTCGTCTTCTTTGCAGCGGTAGTCTTTGTCGCTGCGGACTTGGTTGCGGTATCCTTTGTTGCCTTATCGGCAGTTGCTTTTTTTGTCGTAGTTGCCATCGTTATTTCCATTTAAATCGTCCGAACAGGCCAAAAAGCACGGCCAGCACGGTAAAGGGGGCGTGGATGAATTCGACCGGAATGCACCACTTCAAAAGGTGCTCCTGCCTGAATATCCGAAGCCCGCGGAGTATTAATATCAGGTCGCCCGCACATTTGGCGGCAAACGCGACAATCGTCGCGATTAAAATTTCGAAACTGAACGGCGAAAGCACCGCTGCGATGCACTGCATGGTCAGGAACAGGAACACCATGCTGAGTACGAATACGATTTTCGGTGTATAATATATAGTCTTCGATGCCCAGCGCTTGCGCTGTTCCCAGAGTTCCTTCAGGGTTTCCTTGCCGTTCGTGGTCACGAAGGTGGACTCCGCGATGCAGTAGCGCATGGCCCAGGGGCGGTCTGCGGCGAGCTTCTGCATCAAGAGGTCGTCGTCGCCGCTCTGGATCTTGATCACGTTGTCGAATCCGTGGACACTCTTGAAGAAACTCTTGCGGTAGGCGAGGTTGTTGCCGGTGCTTGTCAGCGGGAGTCTCATTGCAAGTCCTGCGGTGCCCGCTACACGGTAAATCAGCGTCTCGATGGCCTGCATGCAGATCAGCACGCTTGACTTGCCGGGGATGGTCGGAATGTACGAGTGTCCAGCGACAAGTTCAATACCCGGTTCGAATTCGGCGACAATTCCCGTAACCCAGGTCGGTTTTACCAGGCAGTCGGCGTCGGTCAGGCAGAGGATTTCACCTTCGCAGGCATCGATCAGTAGCGAAAGGGCATATTTCTTGGGGCTTGCGCCTTCAGGAATTTCCTTGATGGAAAGAACGTGCAGTCTCGGGTTCTTGGCGGCGTATTCCGCGAGGATCACGGGCGTATCGTCGTCGCTTCTGTCATCGGCAACCCACACGTCCCAGTCACCGCGATAGTCCTGGGCGAGCACCGAGTCCAATGTCTCGCGGATGCCGGCCGATTCGTTGCGGGCTGCAATCAGGATGCTTACCTTGGGGGCGGGCTCCACGTCGGAGTTGCCGACGCGCACTGTTCCGAGTGCACGGAAAAAACGGGCTTCCAGGACTATATAGAATAGTCCGAACACGCCCAAGAGGCCGATGACCAGGTATGTGAGCACCGTAAAGAACATTTCCGCGCAAAATTTAGTTCATCATGGAGCTTCCGAAAAAATCCTGCCGGAAAAATCGGCTCTTTTTCTAGCGGCCCTTTCGTTTTTCGCGCAAAAAGGGCAAAATTATATTTATATTACAGTCTGAAAACTAGAGGTTTAGTATGAAATTGAAGACATTGGTTAAAAAGTACAACAATGCCAATTTGGTTCTTCGGATTGCTATTGCGATTGTTTTGGGCGCGCTCTTGGGACTGTTCCTGCCGTCGCAAAAATGGATTTCCGAGTTTGGCGTTTTGTTCGTGGGGGCGCTCAAGGCGATTGCCCCGGTACTGGTGTTCGTGTTGATCGTGTGTTCGCTTGCGACTGGCAAATCGAATCTGGATCGCCGCTTTGGAAGAATATTCTTTCTCTATCTGGTAAGTACGTTTGTGGCGGCCATTACGGCCGTGTTGGCAAGTGTCGCACTCCCGCAACATCTTGACTTGGTCTCGTCTTCGACGGCGTCTTCTGCTCCGAGCGATGTTGCTTCGGTCTTGCACAATCTGCTTGTGAATGCGGTCTCGAATCCGTTTGCGTCTATTGCCGAGGCTAATTACATTGGCATCTTGGTTTGGGCCGCCCTGTTGGGCTTTGCCATTAAGAGGATTTCTAGCGAAGCGACTTTGACGGTTCTGCATGACCTGACGAATGCGGTGAGCTTGGTGGTTCGATGGATTATCAATCTTGCCCCGTTGGGTATCATGGGTCTGATGTTCTCGTCGGTATCTACAAATGGCATGGGTATTTTCAAAACTTATGGCTCGCTGATTCTGCTTCTTGTGGCGACGATGCTCTTCATGGCCTTGGTGGTAACTCCTGCCATTGTGGGGCTTATGCTCCGCCGCGACCCTTATCCGCTGGTGCTCACTTGTCTAAAAAGCAGTGGCGTGACGGCCTTCTTTACGCGTAGTTCCGCCGCAAACATTCCCGTGAACATGGCTCTTTGCAAAAGGCTCGGGCTTGACCGCGAATTTTACTCGGTCTCGATTCCGCTGGGAGCGACTATCAATATGAGCGGCGCCGCCATTACGATTACCATCATGACGCTTGCCACGGTGCATACGCTTGGTTTGCCGTTGACGGTTTCGTCGGCGCTAATCGTGTGCCTGCTTGCAACGATTGCTGCTTGCGGAACGAGCGGTGTGGCTGGCGGTTCTTTGCTCCTGATTCCCTTGGCTTGTTCCCCGTTCGGGATATCTACGGATATCGCCATGGAAGTGGTGGCGGTGGGCTTTGTCATCGGTGTCATCCAGGACAGTATGGAAACGGCCCTGAACTCTTCGACCGATGCCATCTTTACGGCGACCGCCGAATACCGCGCCTGGCAAAAACAGGGTAGGGAGCTCCCGAAGGAACTCTTTAGGGAATAATTATTTCTTCTGCAGTTCCGTGTATCTTTCGGCGATGCTTCTCGCGAGGTACACAAACGGAGTGTCCATCAGCGAGGTCACGATAAAGATTCCGTAGCCGAAGATCAGGATTTCGCCGATCGTGTGCCAGGGGAATACTCCTGCGAAGGCGCACAGGTTGAACACGACTACGTTAATCAGCTGGCTCACCAGCGTAGAACCGTTGTTGCGCAACCATAGGCACTTTTTCTTGCTGCCGAATTTCTTCTGCGTCCATTTCCACACGGCGTGGTAGGCCCACACATCGTACATCTCGCAGATTGCGTATGCGAACAAGCTGGCGAGCATCACGCGCGGCGTATTGGCGAATACGGTGCGGATGGGTTCTGCCATGGTATCGCCAGCGGCGGGAATGTACAGGAACCAGCTTTGCGAAATCAGGATGAAGGTGATGTTGGAAAGAATGCCAATCTTGACGCAGCGGCTAGCTTCCTGCTTTCCGTAAATTTCGCTCATGATGTCGGTCGCGAGGAAGGTCGATGCGAAAAGGACGTTACCGAGCGTGGTGTCGAGCCCGAAGGCGTGTACTAGAATCAACACCTCGATATTTGCGGCGATGGTGCAGATAACGGTCCAGGCAAAGATTCCCTGCTTTCCGAAGAAGCGGAAAAAGCCGACGAGGCCTCCAAAGAACACGAAAATGGAGGCGATGAGGATGAGTTCGTTTTGTAGAGGCATGGGGTGTGAGGTCGGGGCTAAAGCCCCTTTGAGGTTGTGAGGTTTTTGGGGTTAGCGGCGGCGATCAATTGCTGCAAACAGGCGGGTCTTGGCGAGCGCCTCGAATTCGGTACCCGGCTTGCCGTAGTTTGCGAACGGATAAAGTGAAATGCCTCCGCGCGGCATGAAGATGCCTTCGACCTCGATGTACTTCGGATCCAAAAGCTTCACCAGGTCCTTCATGATGATGTTCACGCAGTCCTCGTGAAAGTCCCCGTGATTGCGGAAACTGAACATGTAAAGCTTGAGCGACTTGGATTCTACCAAATACTGGTCAGGAATGTAGTTGATTTTGATTTCGGCGAAGTCCGGCTGACCGGTTTTCGGGCAGAGGCTCGTGAATTCCGGGCAGTTGAAGGTGACCATGTAGTCGTTTCCCGGATGCTTGTTCGGGAACTTTTCGAGCACTTCGGGGCTGTAGGTGGTCTTGTACTGGGTCTTGTTGTTGCCGAGCAACGTGACGCCTTCGAGTTCAGCTTCTGAACGCATAAAGTCTCCTAGTTTTGTTTTAAGTCAGGATGGTTTTCGAACTGACTGGACCAAAGATAGAAAAATATTCAATAATCCAAAGGTTTGCTGTACGTGTCGTAAGTTGTTGAGATTCCGTGAGTTAGCTGAAAGGCTATAATAAACTTACAGAAAAATGCCGCGTTTTGACACTCGGCTGTCATTTGAATTATCTATATTCCCCTTACCTTTGGAAAATTCCTGGGGTACCCGCACTGCGGTGCTGGGTTGAACTTAGGGCCGCACGTCATGCATGAAACCAGGACGGCAGGACCCTCGAACCGAACATAAAAAACGGAACTACATTATGGATTTTTCTGCAATTATTGCCGAAGAGCTTAACCTTGAAGTATGGCGCGTCGCCAAGGCACTCGAACTGATGGACCAGGGTGGTACCATCCCCTTTATCGCCCGCTACCGTAAGGACCAGACGGGCACGTTGAACGAAATCGAGCTGCGCGACATTAGCCACCGCCGCGACTACCTGCAAGAACTTGTGGACCGCAAAGAAACCGTGCTCAAGAGCATCGAAGAACAGGGCAAGTTGACTCCCGAACTCAAGGCACAGATCGAAGCCTGTAAGGACAAGACCCTCCTCGAAGATATTTACGCCCCGTACAAGCCCAAGAAGCGCACCCGCGCCACCATCGCAAAGGAACTGGGCCTGGAACCCTTGGCTCGCTTGATGTGGGCGCAGGAAGAAACCGGCAACACCGCCGAACAGATTGCGCTGATTTACCTGTCCGAAGAAAAGGGCCTTGCCGACCCGAAGGCCGCCCTCAAGGGTGCCGCCGACATCTTGGCCGAAGAAGTGGCCGACAACACCGAATTCCGTCAGTACCTGCGTAACAAGATGGAAAAGACCGGCGTCATGATTTCTAAGGTCAAGAAGGATTTCGAAAACCAGGAAACCAAGTTCAAGGATTACTACGACTTTAGCGAACCGGTGTCGAAGATTCCGAGCCACCGTATGCTCGCGCTCCGCCGTGGCGAAAAGGAAAAGGTGCTCCGCCTTTCGATCGAAGTGCCGAACGAAGAAATGGTCGGTTACCTCAAGCAGCAGATTATCAAGGGCAACACCACCTGGACTCCTTACCTGGAAGCCATGTGCCAGGATGCTTGGGAACGCCTGCTCCAGCCGAGCATGGAAAGCGAAGTGCGCCTGATGCTCAAGGACGCCGCCGAAGAAGAAGCCTTCAAGGTGTTCAGCAAGAACCTTCAGGATGTTTTGCTCGCCGCTCCGGCTGGCCACAAGGCCGTGCTCGCTCTCGACCCGGGTTTCCGTACGGGTTGCAAGGTGGCCGTGCTCGACGAAAATGGCAAGTTCATGGATCACGGCATTATCAAGCCGCATGAACCGTGGAACGACAAGGCCGGTGCCGCCGTGTACCTGATGGGCCTTATCGACAAGTACAAGATTGACTTGATTGCAATCGGTAACGGTACCGCAAGTCGCGAAACCGATGCCTTCTGCGCCGAAATGTCCGCCAAGTTCAAGGGCAAGGTTCCGCCGCGCGTCATCGTTTCTGAAGCGGGTGCGTCTGTGTATAGCGCAAGCATGATTGCTATTCAGGAATTCCCGAAGGAAGACGTGACGACCCGTGGCGCCATCTCGATTGGCCGCCGTCTGCAGGACCCGCTCGCTGAACTCGTGAAGGTCGATCCGCAGTCCATTGGCGTGGGCCAGTACCAGCACGACGTGAACCAGCGCGAACTCAAGAAGCGCCTGGACGAAGTCGTGGAAAGCTGCGTGAACATGGTCGGTGTCGACGTGAACAGCGCCTCTGCTCCGCTGCTTTCCCACGTGGCAGGCCTCAGCAATACTTTGTCCGAAGCTATCGTCAAGTACCGCGAAGAAAACGGTGCCTACGCTAGCCGCGAAGCCTTGAAGAACGTGAAGGGCTTTGGCCCGAAGGCCTTTGAACAGGCCGCCGGCTTCATGCGCATTCCGGGTGCCGAAAACCCGCTCGATGATTCTGCCGTTCACCCGGAAAACTACGCCCTCGTCGAAAAGATGGCCGAAAAGGCTGGCGTCTCGGTGAAGGACATGGTCGGTAACGCCGAAGCCGTGAAGGCGATCAACCTCGAAGAATTCCTCTCCGACGAAGTGGGTAAGGCTACTTTGGATGACATTATCAAGGAACTCCAGAAGCCGAGCCGCGACCCGCGTAAGGAATTCCGCTACGCCAAATTCGACGATAAGATTCGCACCATTCAGGACCTGATTACGGGCAGCTGGATGGAAGGTGTCGTGACGAACGTGGCAAACTTCGGCGCCTTCGTGGATATCGGTGTTCACCAGGACGGCCTCGTGCACGTTTCCGAAATCAGCGACAAGTTCGTGGAAGACGCCAAGACGGTGCTTACCGTGGGCGATATCGTGAAGGTGCGCGTCGTTGCAGTTGACGTGGGGCAGAAGCGTATTAGCCTTTCGATGAAGCAGGAATCTACCGATGGTGTCGCAGGTGCCGGTGCAAATGGCCCGCGTGGCCAGCGCGCAGGTGGTAACCGCGGCGGATTCGGTGGCCACGGCCGCGACGGTCGCGGCAATGCTCGCCCGCAGGGCGGCATCCAGGGCCATGCAACCCTCGCTGACCTTAAGGCAAAAATCGCCGGTAAGGATCGCCCGGGTGCAGCTCCGAAGAAAGCCGCTGCCATGCCCGGCAAGATGAGCGCCCTTCTGAAGAATTTTAAAAAAGGCATGTAGGTAATACCTAACTAATACCTACTCCAAAAAAGACTGAGCCTGCATTTTAGATGCGGGCTTTTTCTGTATGATTGTAAAATTTTGTTTAAGAATATGCTCGGAGGCCCGAAAAAAGCGTGTATAGTATATGGAGTGACTATTTTGAGCCCCTTCACAAAAATATTGACAAATTGTATTACAAATTGTAAATTTGATATGAAAATCATAGGCCACGCTTTTGAAAGATTCGAGGAACGAGTTTTTACGCCCGAAATGGCTGCAAGACTTGTGAACGGAAAACGGCTACTTAGGCGTTCAAAGTCTAATCCTAGCAGATACAAAGCTATTGGAAAGGTAGATGGAGAATTCTGGGTAGTTGTTTTAGAAAAAGACCTTTATACTGTTGTTACGGCTCGTAGAGCTCATAAAGATGAGGAAGTTCTATGGAAAAATTTAAAATAGCTCAAAATCCTATAATGACTGAGGATGAAGTTCTTGAATATGCCGGTAATATGGCCGACGAGTTCCGTGAAGGGCTTGCAGATGGTTCAACTATCGTGTCGGACGGCCCTTGGGAAGAAACCGTCAAGGCAATCAAGGAACGCCGTAAACGCAACGAGACCAGGATGGCGTCTTTCCGTTTGCCCGTTTGGATAATCGAAGGCCTCAAGCGCAATGCCGCGAAGGGCGATGTCAAGTACAGTGAATATGTAATCGAAACGTTGGCAAAAGCGGCTGTGTAAATATTTCTTATAATTCGAAAGCGGGGTCAACAGCTCCGCTTTATATGATTTTCGTCAAATTTCGCCTAAAAACGGCATTTTAGGGGTGTGTAAAAATTTTCTCCGGCTATTGCTTTCTGTGTAAAAATTATTTATTTTAAGAACATGTGTATTGCGCTAGAACATCTGTTTGACTACGACGACTTCCGCAAGTTCCTGCAGGATTACTTCGAGGAACAGAAGAAAATGCGGGCCGTCTTTTCGCATCGGTTCTTCGCTGCGAAGGCGGGATTCAGTAGCTCGTCGTATTGCCTGAACGTTATCCGCGGACGTTTCAACCTGACGCCAAAGTCAATTGAGAAGATTGCGAAGGCGATGGATTTCGAGCCGCTCCAGAAGGCGTACTTCGAGGCGCTGGTACAGTACAACCAGGCCCAGCAGGTGAACGAACGCGAAAACGCCTGGGAACAGATTGTCCAGATTCGCAAGCAGATTGAATTTACGCACGTCACTACCCGCGAACAGGCCTACTTTAGCAAGTGGTACTATCCGGTGGTGCGCGAAATGGCGGTGAATGCCGACTGGCACGACGACTACATGGTGCTCGCCCGTATGCTTACGCCGCAGATTACCACCGAAGAGGCCCGCGAGGCCGTCAAGAATTTACTTGAGTGGAACTTGCTGAAAAAAGTAGGGGACCGCTACGAGGCGACATCGCAGATGCTCGATGCCGCCGAAATTCCGCCGATTGCGCTGCGGCAGATTCGCCGCGAATACATTCAGCATGCTATCGGCGCCGTGGAATCGATGCCGAAGAATGAACGCTTTGCGACATTCACGACGCTTGCCATGAGCGAAAGCTCCTACAACTATGCGGTCGAGGTGCTTGAGGAGGCACGCAAGAAGATTATCGCGAAGGCCGCGAACGACCCGAACGTAGAACGCGTCTACGAAATGATGCTGGTGGGATTCCCGATGAGCAAGAAGATTGAAAAGGAGGCAAAGTAATGGATAGTTTGTTCAAAAATGCCTCTGGCGTTATTTCTTTGAAGAATTTGTTTGGCTGCGCGGCTGCGTCTTTGTTTGCGTTGGGCGTGACCGCCTGTACCAAGAGCGACGAGACTGCCGGCGGCGTGACCGATATCGGAAACTCCGTGGCGAGCGGTTTCGTGGTGACCGAGGGCAACCAGCCCGTGGCCCATGCCCGCGTAGTGGCCTACTACGACAACTGGGACAAGACCGCGATCGAGGATTCCGTAGAAACGATTGCCGATGACAACGGCATGTTCAGCCTGAAGTTCGACAGTACTCGCAACGTGGTGCTCTATGCCGAAGGCAACGAAGGCTCCGGTCTTTCCCGCATTCAGAACAAGGCGGGTGCGCACGTGATGGTGGGACATCCGCGCAGGCTCGAAAGTAGCATTGCTGCTGCCAATTCTGGCTACATGCGCATCGTGGGTAGCAACGAGATGGCCCCGGTAAACGAGGACGGCTCCTTTGCGTTTGCCTCGATGCCCGTGGGTGAAATTTCCCTGGTGTACGTGGCGGGCGAACAGCCGAAGGCTCGCTTCGATTTCATGACGGCGGTCGTGGGCGATACCCTGGTGATCCCGTCCCTGGAACAGCGTGACCAGAACAACGGCTGGCTGACCATTTCGGACTATCACTATTATAGTGGCGCCGCTTACGGTGGCATTATGGTGGACGTCCCCGCAGAAGTCTCTGTGCCAGAACCGGTGATTGTGCCGCCTGATACTTCGGCGAAGGATACGGTCGTCAATGACACGACTGCCACGGGTGTGGAAAATCTGGATATCTCGGTTAGGCTCGATATGGAAGGCAACGCCCAGGTCTACAACAGCGACGGAACGCCTGCTGATCCGGATAGTGTCGAGTATGTGGAAGGTATTTCGGGCAAGGGAATTTTGCTGAAGGTCGGACAATATGTTGACGTTGGCGAAATCGATCCGAGTGCAGGGGACTTCACACTTTCGATGTGGACCTTCTGGAAGGGATTCCGTCAAGGGAGCATTTACCAGTTGCTGTTTGCCCAGCGCTCCGACTGGATGACTTCTACGGCCAGGTTCCAGTTGCAGTACGACGTTACCATCAGTTCCATTGTCGCCGTGAGTGACGGTATTTCGGCGACCGGCTATGCTTGGCTGAGCAAGGGTAATACCGAACGTGGTGGCGTGCTTCCGCCGAACGAGTGGGCTAACATCACCCTCGTGTACGAAAACGGAAAACTGTTCCTCTATGTAAACGGTGAACTCGCTAGCGAACCTGCTGGCGTGCCGTTTAAGCCCAAGGATATGGCAGAGCCCGTACCGTTCCGCATTGGCGGGACCGAGGTCGCGAACGACACCTGGAACGGTATCATCGACGAAGTGACCATTGAGTCGACCGCCCGCAGCGCCGAATGGGTCAAGGCCCAGTACGAAGCCCTGGCGAAGTAATCTGAATTGTCTTCCCGGCCTTAGACCGGTTAGTGGGCACTTGCAATTTATTGCTTATGTGCCCACAATCCTCGGAACGGGGAGACCTCCTTTTACGCTTAAAAAATTGTCTTCCCGGCCTTGTGCCGGGACCTCCTTTTACGCTTAAAAAAATAGCCTTGTCCGAAGACAAGGCTTTAAATGTTTTAGTAGAGTACTAAAAATTACTCGTACTTAATCACGCCGGCCGGGCAGCTGTCAGCAGCGTCCTTGATTTCGCTTTCGTAAGCGGAATAGTCAACGCCTTCCTTGACCTGCATCTTTTCAGGAACTTCGAACACTGCGTCGCAAGTAGCTTCGCAAGCGCCGCAGGAGACGCATTCGTCATTGGATTCGTCCAGCCACACTTTCGTGATTGCCATAATATACCTCTTTGTGTCTTAGGTTGAATTTATGGTTATAATATAATAAAAACATTTAAGTAGCGGGCGTTTTTTCTAAATTTGTGGGCGTAAAAATTCAAAAGCACGAGAGGAACTCGCACACGATGAAAAAAGTGGTTGTAAAAATTGGTGGCAGCCTGGCAATCGACGAAGCCAAGCTGGCTGATTTTGTGTCGGCAGTCTCTACCCTCCCCGGTAGCGGCTGTCAGGTGGCCGTGGTTCACGGCGGTGGCAAGGACATCAACGAAAATATCGCCTTGCTCAAGGAACAACCGACATTCATCGACGGCCTCCGAGTGACTACTCCCGGCATCATGAAGATGGTCGAGATGACCCTCTCTGGCCACGTGAACAAGAAGCTCGTGCGCATGTTGCTGATCAACAACTGCAACGCCATCGGTATTTCCGGCGTAGATGGCAACCTGTTCCAGGTCGTCAAGAAGCAGGGCAAGGTGGACCTTGGCCTGGTGGGCGAAATCAAGCAGGTCAATCCGAAGATCGTGGCCGACCTTTGGGCTGCCGGTTGGACTCCGGTGGTCAGCCCGATTTCCATTGGCGACGGCATGAGCTGGAACGTGAACGCTGACACCGCTGCAAGCGAACTGGCTGTGGCACTCGAAGCCGACCAGTTCGTGCTGGTGAGCGATGTGCCGGGCGTGATGGACGAAAACAAGAATGTAATTCCCGAACTGAGCGAAGCGGACGCCGAAAAGCTGATCGAGGCTGGCGTCATCTCCGGCGGTATGATTCCCAAAGTCCGCGAGAGTTTCAAGTCAATCCGACGAGGACTCAAGAGCATCCACATCGTGGGTTGGAAGGACGCGGAACACTTTGGCAAACAAATTAATGGAGATTTAAACTATGGCACAATCTTGCGCTAACCTGCTCGAACAGGACAAACAAATTATCGCGCCGCTCTATGGCAAGGCAGACATCAACTTTGTGGAAGGCGTTGGCTCTTACCTATACGACGACCAGGGAAACAAGTACCTGGACTTCGTGGCCGGTATCGCCGTGAACGCCCTTGGTCACCAGAACCAGGCCATCAAGGATGCGGTGGTGGAACAGATGAGCCACTTCAACCACATCAGCAACCTCTACCCGAACTACCCGCAGATCGAACTGGGCAAGGCCCTCCTTGAAATCACCAAGTTCGACAAGGCCTTCTTCTGCAACTCCGGTACCGAAGCCAACGAAGGCTGTATCAAGTTCGCACGTAAGTACTTCAACCGGAAGGGTGAGGCTAACCGGCAGAAGATTATCACCTTCGTGAACAGCTTCCACGGCCGTACCTATGCCGCCCTTTCTGCAACGGGCCAGCCCGCTATCCGCGAAGGCTTTGGCTCTATGCCGGGTGACTTCGTGCATGTCACATGGAATGACTGCGAAGCTTTAAAGAAAGAAGTCAACAAGGATACTTGTGCCATCATGCTGGAAAGCCTCGCCGCCGAAGGTGGCGTGATGACGCTTTCTGCCGAGATGGTCGCGACCATCAACAGCCTGCAGAAGGAATTCGGTTGTCTCGTGATCGTTGACGAAGTGCAGGCAGGCGTGGGCCGTCTCGGAACCTTCCTCGGTTTCGAAAAGTACGGCCTGAATCCGGATCTCGTTTCTTTGGCCAAGGGAATCGGCGGCGGTCTCCCGCTCGGTGCTGTTCTCCTGCGCCAGCACATTGCCGACCAGCTCAAGGCTGGCGACCACGGTACGACTTTCGGCGGTAACCCGATTGCATGTGCTGCAGGTCTCGCTGTCGTGAAGCAGATTCCGGGCCTGTTGAAGAATGTTGCTGAACGTTCTGCACAGATTAAGGCTGGCCTCAAGGCTCTTACCGAAAAGTACAGCTTCGCCAAGGAAATCCGTGGTGAAGGTCTGATTCTCGGTGTGGCTCTCGATGAATCGATGCCGGTCGGCAACATCATCGCTGCGGCCCGCAACGAAAAGCTCATGGTGCTCTCTGCCAAGGGCAACGTGCTGCGTATGCTCCCGCCGCTGAATGTGTCTGCCGCAGAATGCGACGAGGCCCTCGCTAAGCTTGGCGCCGCCTTCGAAGCCGCATCCAAGGCCGCGAAGTAATTTCAGGTTATTTCACCTTTCAGCCCGGCATACGCCGGGCTTTTTCATTTTTACAAAAGTTTTACAAAAAACTTGGCTTTGAGTCGCCGAAACAAACGTGTTAAGTAATAGGGACTACGCCTATTTTAACAAGAAAGGAAACTTATATGCCTGATGAAAACGCCAATCGGTCGACCAAGAAGTACATTGTCACGAACGAGCGCGGCGAGGAATTCCTGCTGCCCAAATACGCGGCGACCTTCCGCATCCTGATGGATGACAAGGATACGATCCGCGATGTGCTCAACAGCCTGCTCCAGCTGGACCACGAACGCGAAATTACGGAGCTTGAATACGAATTCGAGAAGCCCATCGACATCTTTATGCCGGAGAATGACCCGGCCCGCCTTGACGTCTGGGTGCATACCCGGGACAACCGTCATATGAATATCGAGATGCAGAACAAGGTGCATTCGTTCTTTTACGATCGCATGCAGCTCTACAATTCGTACCTCACGTTGCGCGGCAAGTACGAGTTTAATCGTTCTCTCTATTTCTTGGGTTTGTCCGACGAGGAACGCAAGTATCGCTATTATGAACTCCCGGAAACGGTATCCATCTGGCTTTGCAATGAATCGATTCTCAAGTCGAAGGATATCTATAAGGATGTATGGTCCACCTATAGCGAACATGATGTTGAATCGGGGAACGCTCTTCCCATTTCGCGGAAAAATAGGTATATTGTTATTGACTTGCCTAATTTCGTGAAGTTGCGCAAGGGTGTGAAAACCCGCGAGGATTTCTGGCTTAGGCTTATCTCTAGGGGACCGCTCCAGGTTCCCGAAACAGAAGATCCGATTTTTGCGAATGCACTTGACCGCTTGCGTGTAAGTCGCATGAGCCCTGAACTTTTGAAAGCATTGGAGGCAAACATGTTCGACCATCATGAATACGAAGCTCTCGAAGCCGAAGCCTTCCTGAAGGGCGCGGAACAGGAACGCGAAAAGAATGATGCTCTGACTACAAAACGAGCGGATTATCTCCGTTCGCAGAATGTGCCGGACAGCGTGATTTCTACGATGCTTTCGCTTAAGTAGCTCGAAAACTCCTGAAAACAGTCTTCGACGCCCGGCATACGCCGGGCTTTTTCATTTTTACAAAAGTTTTACAAAAAACTTGGCTTTGAGTCGCCGAAACAAACGTGTTAAGTAATAGGGACTACGCCTATTTTAACAAGAAAGGAAACTTATATG
>Ga0256406_1001206_pt1 | contig 42670 bp, 36 predicted proteins | sample RumenRJG_03DNA_FD_185986 | JGI IMG/M metagenome (GOLD analysis project Ga0256406, IMG submission 185986) | Bovine rumen microbial communities from Lethbridge, Alberta, Canada - RJG_03 | ecosystem: Host-associated > Mammals > Digestive system > Stomach > Rumen | place: Canada: Alberta | collected... | reverse complement strand
GGACTTGTACAAGAATCTCAAAAGAAATGACGATGCGGTATTTTCCTTCCGCCCTTTTAGGGAGGACCGAGGAGGGTCTCCTCTCAAGAAATTCTCTGAGGGATGTCGTGACTACGCTCAGATGCTGCCCGGACAGCTCGCTATTGATTAACAAGTCTTAAATCTTACTCAGCCTAGCATAAAACGGGGTACTCGAAAGTACTCTGTTTAAAGCTGATAAGCAACAATTGGACGTTTACGTATCTTCAGTGTTTCTTCAAGAAGTTCTCTGAGAACTTTCGTGAATACGCTCAGATGCTGCTTTGACAACTTGCTTTTGATCAAAAAGATTCGATTTTCATACTGCCTTGCAGAAAATAGGGGTACCCGAAAGTACATGGTTTTAAGGCGGAAGGCAACAATTGGACGTTTACTTAACATCATAGGTGCTTATAATGGATAAAGAAGATATAGTTAAAGAAATAGGTTTTACAGTTGATGCAGCATTAATAATGCGTCTTGGTTATGAATTGGTTGGCAAGGCAGAAACTGCGGTTTCTGAACTGATAAAGAATGCCTATGATGCAGATGCAAGAACTGTGAAAGTTAAATTTGTTGATACAGACAAGGTTGGAAAAGGAAGTATTTATATTTGTGATGATGGATTGGGTATGACATACAAACAGCTAAGGGATGGATTTATGAGAATTTCATCAAACGATAAGATTGTAAATCCAGTTTCACCACGTTTTCACAGATCACGAGCAGGAAGAAAAGGAATAGGTAGATTTGCAACGCAGAGATTAGGAAATGAATTAATAATCATTACCCAAACTAAAGACTCTGACAAAGCTATTAAATTAACCTTAGATTGGAACAAATATAAGCCAGGAATGGAAATTAATTCGATAAAATTTCCAATAGAATATATAGAAAAAAACAAGGTGGAAGGAACCGATTTAATTATAAATGGTAATAAGGATATTTGGAATAAGGCAGCTGTTAGCAGAGTAAAACGTTATATAGTTGACTTGTTCCAACCAGACTATTTGTCAGAAAAAAAAGAAGGAGAAAATACATTCGACTATTATTTTTCTCTAATAAGTAATGGTGAAATAACAACAATAGAATCAATAAACAACCAATTATCTGAAAAGGCATTAGCTATTTTTGAGGGTGAAATATTAAAAGACCATACAGCTAGGATTGAGGTTAAAAGTGAGATACTTGATGTTTGTGAAAATCCCACATTGATAAATGATGACGGGAATCCGATCCTTTTTAATTACTTAGATAATGTAAAATTTAAAGTTTATTATTTTATTTATAATAGATTGTCATATTATAGGGATGAAATCTCAGCTCAAGACTTAAAAGAAATCTATAAACTTTCTAAAACAGCATCAGGTATCAGGCTATATAGAAATGGCTTTAGAGTTCTCCCTTATGGTGAAGTTACCAATGATTGGACCAACTTGAATCACAGATGGTCAAATGAAGAATATGTAGTTAATTTGCCTCTTTCAACAAGAAATGTGTTTGGATATGTAGAAGTAGAAGACAAAGATGGTAAATACTTTGAAGAGACATCAAGTCGTGAGGGTCTAATAGAAAATGAACCATTTAAGCAACTTTCTGATTTTATAAATAGAGCAATATCAGCATGTAGGCGGAGACTTGCGGGTACAGCTAATATATTTCATAAAAATGAGTCTGAGAAGGATATCAATAAAACTAAGGATATAACAGAATCTAATCCAGAAGCCATTTTCTCTATGAGAGAAAAAATAGACAATCTGTATCATTATTATGAGAATTTTGAAAAATATTATTCTTCACAATCAAGTGATGATGAAAAGAATAAATATGAAAAGTCTTTCTCTGATATAAAGGATATTTTAAATTCTATAAAGGAAGAGATAGACGAAATTGAAATGCTGAGGGTTCTCGCAGGAATTGGTCTTTCCATTGGTGAATTTACACATGAAATAAAGCAATACAAACCTGCTATTAACGGATGTATTGCATCTTTATCGCGGATTCTTACATCAAGCGAGTCAAGAGAAGATCTATATGCTCTTAAAAAGGAGTGTGATAAATTATTTTCTTATACTAAATTCTTTGATGTATCTATATCTCAAAATACTGATCGTATATTACGACCAATTAATATAGCTGATGTTATAGACACATTTGACAATATGATAAAAGAGAACAAAGAAGCTAATGGTATTGATATTGAAATTATTTTTAATGACTATGACTTAGTAACAATACCGATGCACGAATCAGAATGGACTTCTATTCTTGTGAACTTGTATACTAATTCAAGAAAGGCAATATTAAGAGCAAAAGTGAAGGGAAGAATAGGTATAACTTGTGGAATAGAAGGGAGTAACATTTATGTAAAATTTCAAGACAATGGAGATGGAATACCAAGTGAAAATAAAGACAAAATTTTCAATGCGTTTTTTACAACCTCTACACCTGCAAGTTATAACGCTTCCGACAATGAACAATTATCAGGAACTGGGTTAGGACTAAAGATAGTAAAAGATATAATTCTTTCTTATAAAGGAATTATCAAGTTGGAAGAACCTGATACGAAATATAAAACTTGTTTTAAAATTTTAATACCGAAAAATTAAATGAGAACATATAATTACATATATATTGACGATGTAACTAGTACCGCAAATGATCTTGTCAAAGGTTTCAACAAGGAAAAATTAAATATTGAAGTTATTCAAAATAAAGCCAACTGGAAAGATCAAATTGATAATATTATTCAAAACAGAGATAATATTCAAGGTCTTATTTTGGACTTAAAACTTAATGATAAAACTACAGCTGACGGATTGCTTGCTGACTTTATGGGAAGTTCTATTGCTACGGAGATAAGGTCAAGACAGAGTAGCAATGAGATTAATTTTTTCCCTATTATCCTAATCTCTGCCAATGAGAATATAAAAAAATTATTTGATTTTCAAGAGTCTGCAATCTTCGACCTTATTATCGATAAAGGGGATATAACATCAGATTCTTTTCAATCTATTGAAGGAAGGCTATGTGGATTAGCCAATGCATACAATGTACTAAATATATTATTAGGTTCAACAAAAATCTTTAATGACGAAACCATTAAACATTTAATCAATTTCGATATATCAAATATTGATGACAGATTTCTATCTGCTTTTGATTTCATATTAAAGAAAAGAAAGCCAGATGCAATTATTAAATTCATATTGAATAATTTGATTCTTCATCAAGGGCTATTGATAAATGAGGATGTTTTGGCAGCAAGGTTAGGTATTGATAAAAATGAATCTAGCAATTGGAATGCTGTTGTTGACTATTTTAAGTCCTGTAGATATAAAGGAATTCTCTGTGAAGGTTGGGATAGGTGGTGGATGCCACTTATAGATGACACTTGGAATAATATTTCAAATGAGGCTCCATATTTGCAAATGTTAACGGCTAAAGAAAGAGTTGATATTCTAACAAAAAAAACTGGAATTGAAAATATAAAAGTTGCAACAAAGTTGCCTAAGGCAGAAAGTAGTCGCTTTTGGACGGTTTGTCAGGCTTATAATAAGCCATTGGATCCTGTAGATGGATTAATGATAATTGGCCAAGAAAATCTTTCACCTTGGTTAGAGCCTCTTTATATTTCAATAGACGGGGCTTTAAAAAGAAAGAATCATAAGAATTGGCTTGATATAGAAAAGTTTGAAAAGTTAAGGCTCGAGCCATATAAAAGGTATAAGCAACATGAGCAAAGGAAGCAATGATATTAAAACGGACCTATATAATGTAGCTTCTACACTAAGAAGGTATGGTATATGTAATGATGTTTCACCCTTAGAAAGAGCCTGTGGGACAGTTAAGGTTTTCGATAATCAGTCATTTCGATATTCTGTAAGTAATTTAAAATTCAATAATGTACCAATACCAAGAAATATAGGATTTAACTCTATTTCTGCTTTCATGGTTTTTTTGGATGTTACTTTACGGGAGAAGAACCTGGACATGAATGAAATTGGAAATCCAATTTTAGTTGAAAATACAAGTGACAATTTCCTTTTTTGTCTTAGAATTGAATGTATGAATAGACAAACAAGGCATGTTGATAGTTGGCATTTAGATTATGAACCAGAAAATGATAATGAATATGTGCATCCCATGTTTCATCTTACACATGGAGGCAGAATTATGGATGGAATCGAAGTTGGGCAGTCAATGAAGTTGGTCGTTCCTAGATTGCCGTTTTACCCCATGGATGCGATATTAGGCATAGACTTTATAGTAGGTAACTTTTATAAAAAGGATACTTATAATAGATTAAGGAGCGATCAATTATACAATAAAGCAGTTCAGAATGCTCAGAATAGATTATGGCGTCCATATTTTCTAGCATTATCACGTAAATGGTGTAATCATCCATCAATAAAAATGGATGATAAAAGTTTTCCTAGCAAGTTGTCTCCATATATAGTATTATCATGAGAGAACTACCAAAGCGTATACAAGCAGTCATTGATGACATTGCCGATCAATACCTTGAAAAGGATAGATATAATCGTCCTTGGATAATCGGCTTTTCTGGAGGTAAAGATTCTACGGTACTTCTTACACTTACATGGTTGGCTATGCGTCAGCTTCAAAACAAAGGTAAGGAGTTAACTAGAAATGTCTATGTAGTCTGTAATGACACCATGGTAGAAAATCCTGTTATCGAAGAATATGTTCTAAAGGTCCTAAAGAAGATTAATGAGGCAGCTGTAGAGCAGAACTTGCCTATAAAGGTATTTAAGACCCTACCAGAATTAGAAGATAGTTTTTGGTGTTTAGTCATAGGAAAAGGCTATCCTGTACCTAACAACGCTTTCAGATTCTGTACAGAGAAGATGAAGATTAAGCCGACATCAACGTTCATTGAAGACAAGGTAGCTTCTGATGGGGAGGCAATCGTGCTTATTGGCACTCGCCGTGATGAGAGTGCTCAACGTGCGAGGTCAATAGAAAAACATGAAATTAAAGGCCATCGTCTTTCCAAGCATCCTCTAAATCCGAATACATATACGTACGCTCCTATAAAGGATTTGATGCTGGAAGAGATATGGTGGATAATTCAAATGATACCTAGCCCCTGGGGATTTGACAATAACATTCTTTTCAATATATATAAGGACGCGTCAGCGGATGACTATGAATGCCCCACAATGATGACAAGTACAAAACAACCGTCTTGTGGTCAAAGCAGATTTGGATGTTGGGTATGTACAGTTGTTGTAGAAGATAAATCTATGACAGCGTTAATTAATAATGGTGTAAAATGGATGAAGCCATTGTTGGACTTCCGCAATAGACTTGTTGAAAACCGCAATAAATCTGAATATAGGCGTGACCGTCGTCGTAACAATCAAAGAGCAGTTGATGATACTGGCCACAATCAAGGAAATTATACCATAGAATATCGCCAACAGATTCTTAAAGAACTTTTAGAAGTTCAAAAATCGACTCAGCAACATAGAGGAAGTATCGAGTTGATAACTCAGCAAGAATTGATAGCAATACAAATTCTGTGGTATCGAGACGGATATTTTACTCCCACAGTGAATGACATATATAATAATGTATATGGTTATGATATCCCTAACGATCAGATTCCACTTGATGAGCGTATCCTGTTGGAGAAGAGTTGCAAAGAAGAAAGTCACTATCAGCTTATACAAGAGTTATTGGCATTGCAGAAGTCCAAGAACTTAATGATGCGTAAGTATGGTCTTCAAAACGATATAGAACATCAGTTAGAATTATTTTTGGAGAAAGACCAATGATTATAAAAAGTATAAGACTACATAATTTCCGAATATATAAAGGAGATGTCTCTCTAGACCTTCATGTGACTGACAAGAAGAATGTCATTTTGATATTTGGGGAGAATGGGTTTGGCAAGACCACGTTTTTACATGCTTTACTATGGTGCTTGTATGGCAAGATGGTTATTGATGTTGATGATTCTATTAAAAAAGAAATTAGCGAGAACGGATATAAAGCATATCTAAATTCTAATCTCAACCATTATGTTGAATTGGAAAGTGATGAAGACAAAAAGTATAGTGTACAAATAGAATTTGAAAACATCTCTATACCTCCGGTCCCTTGCAAGTCTCTTTTTGTAAGACGATCTTATGATTTAAATTCGAAAAGTGAATCTATAGACATTAAGATTGACGGACATGAAAATGAACTTGCCAAACAGATTGGATACGACATTTTCATTAATGACTTCATCCTTAGTAAGGACATTGCGAGGCTTTTTTTCTTCGATTCTGAACGTGTAGTTAATATAGCAGAGGATCAGTCAATTAATGAAAAAATTCGCCTTAGTAATGCTTTTAATCAAGTGTTAGGGGTAAAAAAATATGAGGATCTAAGATCTAATCTTCTTAATCTCAGGCAAAAATACGCAAAGGATGCGCTTACTGAAAAAGAACTTCATATATTTGTTCATTTGAAGAACACTATAAAAGACATAGGATTCAATCTTAATGCAAAGAAAGCTTTATTATCAGAAGAAATTACTAAACTTGCAACTTTTAAAGAAAAATATAATTCTGTCTCTATAAAGCTCCTGAAGGAAGGAAGTAATATCACGGTTGCCGAGCTCAATAAGACGCAAAAAGAACGTGAAAATCGTGAGGTTTACAACAAACATTTAAAGAAGAAGTTAAATGTTTTCCTTGAACTAGCTCCGCTAGCCATTGCTGGTGCTTTACTTTCTGACACTAAATCAGTTGTTGAACATGACTACAGAGTAATTTTGTCAAAAAACAATTTTGACAAACAAAATGAAGTCGTGAATAGTATAAGAGCCTCCATAGGTAATTACCTTGATAATGTATTTTTTGATGGACCATCCAAAGAGACCTTAAAGGATGGAATTAATGACATTCTACAACAATATACCGGTGTGGCTATTAATGATGATACACAACTGAATATCACTAAAGAAAAATATGATGACTTTATGTCAGTATTCCATAATCTTAGTGGAACATATCAAATAGAATTTAATAAACTGATTGATGACTACAAACAAAACAAAATAAAAATCGAAAAACTCAATCGAAAAATTCACCAGGCGCAAGTTGAAGCAAGTGATATATATATAAAAGAGCTCAAGTTGAAAGCTAAAAATCTTCATGAACAGATTGAAGCTTGTGAACAAAACATTTCCGTGATAAACCAGGAAATTGGCTCATTACAAAATCAACTTGATAAAGTCGTTGAGCAAGCAAACAGATATGAGCATAAAGCAAAGATCCTTGAAAAAGATTCTAGGAAAAATATACTTGCTGGTCAGCTTATTAAAGAGTTAGAAACCTTCTTGAGATCTCTTAAGTTTGATAAGAAGGCTTCTATAGAGAAGAAAATGAAACGCATTCTTAATAATCTCATGCACAAGCAAGACTTTATCAAAGACATAATAATAGAAGATGAGGGCAAAGTACTAAATGTTATTCTTGTAGGCAGAAATGGTGAGGAGATCAAGAAGAATACCTTGTCCAAGGGCGAGCAACAGTTGTACGCTTCTGCTCTTTTACAAACGCTTGTTGAAGAGTCAGAAATTGAATTTCCTGTATTCATAGATAGCCCTCTACAAAAGTTTGATGAACGTCATACTCAGACGATTATTACAGATTTCTATCCTCGAATATCAAGACAAGTAGTCTTGTTCCCTATTGCGAATAAGGAGCTAACAACTACTGAATATAGATGGCTTGAGCCTATAGTAAATCAACAATTTGAGATTACCAATACCCTTGAGGGATCTACAATAAAGAAGATTCATAAGCATGTTCTCGTCAATTAAAACAAGCAAGGAAAATAAGGAGGTTGTCACCAATCTCACTCATAAGTTTGGGCTTGGTGCAGAAAATGTTATAGCTCGTATAGCATTGGCCTATTCAATGCAGTCGGGGCATAAATTTAAACCTTCAGATGTTAATGATTCAGGAGGAAAGGAATACTCCAAGAAGATTCTTTTTGGTAGCTATTATAACATATATGAAGCTATGCTTTGTACTCTTTACCACATCAATTCATCAAACAAGGACATCCCCAGATACTTCAAATTGCACCTTGATGATGGACTGGAGATGATAGCATTAGACGTCAAAGAAAACCCTAATTTAATTGGCTTTGATTATTTAACAGATAAAATAAAAGAAGGTATAGATAAAATACTTTGACTCACGATATCTGTTTGACATGAATTTATCTTATAAAAACATAGAGTTACTAATTAATGAAGCGTCAAGTCTAATCCTTGCAGTCCGCAGAAAAGAGTTGATGCTTGAAATAGGGTATCTTTATATTCATTTCTTCTTTAAAATTGACGATGAAGAGGAATATGATGATGATTTTCCTGATATAGACAAAATTAATTTATCATCTTGGATAAATAGTCATGAACTTACAGATATTACCATTTCCCGTGAAGCCCCGGTTTACGAAGATGATTATACAGGGAAAGAAGCCTTTTATAGTATGTTAGCTATTTTTTTACGTCATATTAATTCCGAGTTTGAAAATGCAGTTAAGGATTGGAAAGTCGGATATTTTGAATATAAGGATAATTACATTGAGCCAAATCCAATGGTCTATGGATTTGTCGTTACTATAAGTAATATATTTTGGGATAACAATTTACTGTATGAATGGCTGATTAGCGAAAGTAATAAATCATATCCGATTGAGGAGATAAATGAAGAAATAACTTTTCAACTTGATAGCAGTCAATATTCTCTGTACATAGCTCCAAACAACTTGAAAATAAGGAGATTAGGCTACATTAAACTTATTCTTAGTTTATTCAATGATAAGGATTTGATCCCTGAATCAAAACTTTTAAGAGAAATTAATGCTAATGCTACTTTGTATGAAAGTTATTTGAAACAATATAAAAATACAACAGGCTTAATTTTAGCAAGTAAGACTGGTAGTTCTCTAAAACCATATACAGAATTAGCACTAAGACTTCAACTTTTGAGTAAAAATTCACAGATGTTTCAAATAGGCAAGACAAGTAGGGCTTATCTGCAATCTCTTCATATAGAAGGAAATGTCTTCGAACTAAATTTAGCAGACAAAGCATTTTTTCTTGAGGCATTACTTTCTTATGACTTTTTATACATATTTACTATCTTATATTATGTTTTTACTCATGTTGGATGTACGTATGAAAAGTTAAAGAAAGGTTTTCAAAAATCTGTATTGGAATATCTGCATAATGTAATAGGTGGAGGTGAAAATATACCACTTGATAAAAAATTGAAAATATTAAATGTTATAGGGCGAATCAAAAATTGGCAAAGAACAGAAGTCTATCTTGACCATATACTTATTCCTCGTCTAAATTGGCTCTATGATTTGGATATTATTAATTTAACGAATGACTTTTCATTTAGCTTAACGGTTGCAGGAAAACGCCTTATAATATGGATGACAGTCTTGCAGGATGTTAATCATAAACAAACGACTAATATACAAAATGGGCTTAATGCATCAATGATGCGCATAGTCGATAGTATTTATGACTTACAATATGTTATTTATGATAGTAAAGCGTCTTCATATCTAGACAGTCTTATTGAAAAAAGCTTCTCGCTTTTTAAGACCCTTATTAGGAACAGGGTTACATTCTCCGTATTGTTAACTTATGTAAAACTACAAATGATGGAGGAATATAATATCATTATTGATGCTAACGATATTGTAGGTTATATTAAAAATAATAATAAATACATTTTAAAATTCCAACGTTCATATGGTGACGGATACCTTCAAAAAAGATAAAATCATGTTTGAAAAATTTAATCTTAAAGAAAATCCATTTAGGACTGTCCCTGCCTTAGGTAATGACGTCGTTTGGGCTGGATTTTCTGCTATAAAGAAAAAGTTTGAAAAGAGGATAAAGAAGTCAATACGTATTCAAAATTCGTCAATAGTACTTAATTGGGGAGAATACGGATCAGGTAAAACCCATGCAGCAAGATATTTTAGTAAAATAGAAATCCTGCAAGAATTATGTAATGATACTGGCAAGTCGATTCCTTTATCTATTGTAATAAATTTACCCAAAGGGAAAAATGCCGTTGGGGAATTATATCTACACATCCTTGACAAACTTGATTTCAACAAAATCTTTGTAAATCTTCATAAATATGTAAATCTTGATACTTACATTGATTATGTAACAGACAATGTGTTTATAAAAAATGTTTTAAGAACCTTTGTTAATGCAAGTATTAATGAACAATTAGAGGATAGTTCGTATCATGTAGAGGATGTTATTAACTATCTGTATGGCCGAAGAAATACTAAACTGCTCGAACAGATTGGTCTGCCGCGTTATCTAACTTCTGACAGTGACTATATTGACTTCTTGTCTGCATTTTTCTCTTTGATAACTTCAGATCCTATTAATGGATATTCGTGCGTTATTATATGGATAGACGAGTTCGAGGATATTGTGATGCAAAGTGCTTCTGTCGTAACAGTAATAAATAGTTTTATTAGGGGGTTAATGGACAAAGCCCCGAGTAATCTTCTTATGTTTATAAATCTAACGCTTACAGCATTCGCTGATAAGACAGATTTAAGTTCGTATCTTCAAGACGCCGTTAGATCACGAGTTAAGGAACAGATAGAGTTTCCTTTGCCAAGTCAAAATGAATTTATGGAATATCTTAAGGATTTACTATCTCAGTTCAGAATCACAGAAACTCAAGATGTTTATAAGCCGTTCAAAACTGATATGTTGGATCAGTTAATTAGCGATCTAGGTAACGTTTCAATTCGTAGATTCAACGAGGCTCTATCTTTATTGCTCGAAACAGCTGATATTGAGGACGTAAATGAGGTAAATATGAACTTCTATATAGAGAATAAGTCTGATATTATAGGAATCGACTGGAAAAACTAATGGACGAGACTCTTGTCTTTGATGCTTGTAGCATTATTAACATAATGCGGATTGACTCTGATAACGAGTTTCTTGAAGATTGGATAAGGAACAAATCTCCAAAAATAGCAGAGACTGTTATCCGTGAAGTTATGGATAATTATAACAAAAACCCTTTGGACAATGACGTTAGAGAGCGCATTAATAAAAATGCTCCTATGCTATACTGTTATCAGACGACAAATGAAGAAATTAGCTCTTTTGATCAGAACATTATGATGAACGAACTTGTAAAGTTCAGCAATCATCAGAAGAAGCCTAATGGAGAACTATTTTCAGCAGGTTTATGTTTGAAAGAGCATAAAGAAAGTGGGAAGATGACCCTATTTATTACCGATGATTATCCAGCCCATAAAGAGTTCTCTGAATATTTTTCTCTGCATCAAATTGGTTACATTATAGATACCGTAGACTTGTTACTTATCATTTATCACAGGTCAAAAGACGCATCATTCTCAAAATACCAATTAATTGAGTATATTACTAGGATGAAAAGACGTTATGGATCTGAGTATACAGAAATAATAGAGAATGTTAAAGCGATAGCTGATAAACTTGTCAACAGAAAGAAAGCTAAAGACAAGAAACTTGGATATAAACTTTATAATATTACGGAAGGGCTAGTTAAAAATCCCGAACTTGGCATTACTGAATTAAAGAAAGTAATTGTTGATCTTAATGACTACGATTCAAAGCTTCTTAAGTACAAACTCGAGTCTTTAAAAGCAGATCCCCCAGAAATATTTAAAAAACTAAGTCATATAGAATATGCATTAAAGAATTTCAAGATATATAGGTCAGAAGTTTAATAGTCGAATGCTAACAATTTATATGAGACTTTACTTCTCCTTTAATAGTTTTTGTAGGAAAATATTCCATAATTAAATACATAGAATACGTTTATCTACATGCAAGTAGCAATTGTCACATGGTGTACATATACAAATTTTGGAACATACCTTCAAGCGTATGCTTTGCAAAATTACATTTCAAGTCTCGGTTATGAAGTGAAGATACTTGATGATTCTTCAATAATACCAATACCCAAGACGTTAAAGTATAGATTTTTGCATCCTATAAAAGATCGGATTAAATCCTTGTTAAAGCCATCTTTTAGAAAATTGAACCAGCAAGATATTCAGTCAAAAGGATTATATAAAAAATTTAGAAGCAAGTATCTTGTCCTTGATACTAACATTCATCCCCTACAAGATCTTGATAAGAAGTATGATATTTATGTATGTGGCAGTGACCAAATCTGGAGTCCAATAGGATTTGATACAGATGAAAATAAGGATTTTTATTTTGCATCATTCTCCAAAAACAGGAAAATTGCATATGCACCAAGCATTGGAGTATCAATAATACCCGAAGAATATACGAATCACTACAAGCAGTTACTAAGTAGCTTCTCTTCCTTATCATCAAGGGAAAACAACGGAGTGAGGGAATTAGCCCATATTACCAATAAGGGAGTAGAGCATGTTGTTGATCCAACCCTGCTACTTTCAAAAGACCAATGGACTGACTTGCTAGCTAAGGAAGGAAACAATGGGTTAAGCAAAGAACGCTATGTTCTTCTTTATCTTCTTACTTATAATTTAAGTTATATACAGAATGCAATAGCTTTTGCTAAGCGCAATAACCTAGAGCTTAAAGTTATTCATTCTATAGGCGTTAGCATGGATGACTTAAGAACAGATGATGCAGGCCCCATTGAATTCATTAAACTGATAAAGAATGCGTCATTCATTTTCACAGACTCCTTTCATGGCACTATTTTCTCGATAATATTTGAGAAGCAATTCATAACTTTTAAGCGCTTCAAGGATGAAGATAAGAACAGCCAAAATTCAAGAGTCTATGATTTATTGAATCAGTTGGAGCTTACAGATAGGCTTAAGGGAGAAGATATGCATGTACAAGAGAAATATGATAGTATTGATTACGCTATGGTAAATACCACATTGGGATCTTTTATCCAGTCTTCAAAGAACTATTTAGTCAAAGCATTGAATTAATAATGGAAGGACTTAGATATCTCGCCAAAAATACAGGACTTTTAGCGTTGGGTCAGTTTGGAACGAAGCTGTTGAGCTTCTTTCTTGTTCCGTTGTATACATACGTCTTAACGACGGCTGAATACGGAACATATGACTTTATGACATCCACCATCTCCCTGTTGATACCACTTATGACTCTAAATATTTGTGATGCTGCCTTACGTTTTCCATTGGACAAAGGCACTGACCGACAACAGATATTTGCCATAAGTTTCCGCCATTTTCTTCTAAGTATCATATTTGGTGCAGCTTTTATTGGATTCAACAGAATATTTAATATAATAGATCTTATTAACCAATACCCTATTTTCTTCTTCCTGCTTTTCATTGCCACTGGAATAAACGGCATTATGAATTGCTTTGCGAGAGGTATTGATTGTGTCAAAGATGTAGCGGTATCAGGGGTAATATGTTCCATCGTTATCATTGGCTTGAACCTATTGTTCCTATTGCCTTTGCACATGGGACTAATAGGCTTCTTCTTAGCAAATATTATTGGCTCCTTCGTTCAGTCTATTTATCTCTTTATAGCAATTAAAGGATGGAAGTACTTAATATTTACCGGTATTGATAAAAAGCTTCACCATGATATGCTGAGATTCAGTGAACCTCTAATGCTGAATAACATTTCCTGGTGGGTCAATGGCGTATCAAACAGATATGTAATAACGTGGTTATGTGGAGTTGCAGCAAATGGTATATATGCAGTAAGTTATAAAATACCTTCTATATTGGTTATGCTTCAAGGTATATTCAGTCAAGCTTGGACTCTATCGGCTGTTAAAGACTTTGACAAGGATGACAAGAATGGCTTCTTTTCAAAGATGTATGCTTCATATAATGTCTCCATGGTCTTAGCTTGCTCAATACTGATAATGGCTTCTCGAATAATGGCTAAGTTTCTGTACCAGGGTGAATTCTTTGAAGCCTGGAAGTATGTTCCTTTTCTATTAATTTCAGCAATTTTTGGTGCATTAAGTGGGTATGTTGGAGGCATTTTTGCAGCAGTAAAAGATACAAAAATTTTTGGTCAGACAAGTATTTTGGGCGCAGTTGTGAATTTGGCTTTAACTATTGTACTCGTTTGGAAAGTCGGTGTTATCGGAGCAGCAATATCAGCTCTTTTTTCAAATGCAGTAATATGGGCAATTAGAATTCGAGTCGTCAAGAGATATATAAATATGAAATTAAATCTCTTGGCTGACATCATCAGTTATCTTTTACTCTGTGCTCAAACTTTAATATTGTTCATTTGGAATGATAACTTTCAGTTTTGGTGTGTGGAAACACTGTTGTTCATTGTATTACTACTCACCAATAAAAATATACTCAAAACTATATTAAGAAAAATAACAAGTAAAATACATATCTAATCATGGACAAAAAAGATATCAAGGTTTCAATTGTTGTTGCCATCTATAAATCAGAGGCGTTCTTGGACAAACTCATAAAGAGTATTATTAATCAAACTCACAAGAATATTGAGGTGATACTTGTAGATGATGGTTCTCCTGATAACAGCGGAGCTATATGTGACAAGTATACGAGTCAAGACTCAAGAATACAGGTATTGCACAAGAAGAATGGTGGTGCCTGCGATGCGCGCAACAAGGGAATGGAGTTAGTAACTGGTGAATATTTGTCTATTATCGATGGCGATGATTGGCTTGAGCCTGATTACATCGAGTACCTACTTGGGATGTGTGTAGATACCGACTCCGACATGTCGATGTGCAAGAACATCTTTACGACAAGAGATAGAGTTCAGGTAACAGATGACCATATTGAGGTTTTGACGCCTGAGGAAGCTGCAGTTCAGATAATATATCCCAAAATACCAATCGGTCCATGGGCAAAGCTTTATAAAACCAGTCTGATAAAGGACAATCATATTGATTTTAATGTGCCATGGTCTGGTGAGGGCCATTACTTCACTGCTATGGCCGCACAATATGCAAATCATGTAGCTATGGGATATCGGAAGGTCTACGATTATAGAATGAATAACTCTGGAAGTGGGTTAACCCACTACAATGTTGTAATGGGTACTAACGCGCTCTGGAATACAAAGAATATTGGCGAAAAGCTTGTACACCCTACCAAGCGTCTTGTCAATGCCGTCAACTATCATATCTGGAGCAATTATCATTTTATTCTGTTCCTGATAACAGCTACAGAATCAAAAGACAAGTATTCAAAAGAATACCACGAATGTCTTGTGAAAACAAGGACTATGCTACCGAGTGTTTTGCTTCATAGCGAGATAGGACCGAAAGGTAAAGTTAGAATGTTATTACAGTCTCTTTTCCCAATCTATTTTGCTAAACGTGAGCTTAAAAGATCACAGGAAGCACTGATGAAGGATTTAGAGAATCCTCAAGTAGATTAGTGAAACTTCAAATTTGATGACTGTATGAATATCACAAAGGATTCATTTTTCAAAGCTCTTATATCCAGGAAAAAAGAACACGAGGTTCCTATTTCTCAAATCAATGAGGATGGTAATTTCCTTAAGGGGAAAACGGCTTTGATAACTGGTGGCTCGGGAGGCATCGGTTTCGCAATAGCAGAAAAGTTTTTAGCTTGTGGGTGTAATGTAATTATAGCAGGAACCAACGAATCGAAACTTGCTAACAAGGTTCAAACTCTGGGGGGGGCATGTAAGTGGATTGTTTTGAACGTCAGTAATACAGACGATTTCGACAGCAAGCTTAAGAATGCATCTAAGTTCTTTGGACCAATAGATATTTTAGTCTGTAGCCATGGGATTCACACTAAAAGACAGGGCTTTGATTTTCTTTCAACGACTGAAGATGAGTTTGATTCTGTAATGGATGTTAACTTAAAAGGGACCTATTTCCTTTGTCAGACGATGTCTAAGCAGATGATAGATCAAAAGGTAAAAGGACATATTCTCATCATATCTTCTGAAAGAGCTCTGGAACCATCATGGTCAGCTTATAGAATATCAAAAAGAGGGCTAGCGGAATTAACTGAAGGAATGGCTCAGACGCTAAGTAATTATGGAATCACTGTTAATGCGATTGGTCCTGGTTCAACAGCAACAACCATGGTTGATCCATTAGTGGATGGTAGCATATTTACACAAGACAATCCATTGGGAAGATACGTTATGCCAAAAGAAATTGCTGAAGTCGCTAAATACCTTGTGAGCGAGTATGGAACCGCTCTTAACGGAAAAACAATATATATGTCTGGAGGAAGTGGTATCATTACAAAAATGTAAATATCCAAAATGGGAAGTATAAAAGACAAGATAAGGGGATTGATTTTTACTTATGAAAGGGCTCATAAGTGGCAGAAAGATATTCCTATAACTCATATCAAGGAAGAAGGACAACTTCTTGAAGGTAAGACGGCCTTAGTAACAGGAGGCTCAGGGGGTATAGGCTTCGCGATAGCAAAAAAGTTCATAGCTTGTGGATGTAATGTCGTTATCGCAGGTACGAATTCTACCAAACTGAGTCAAAAGCGTGAACTGTTAGGTGATAAATGCCAATCTGTAGTCATTAACGTATCTGATGTTTCTTCTTTTGATGAAAAAATCAGTCAAGCCTCTAAATTCTTTGGTTCAATAGACATACTTGTCTGTAGCCATGGCATTCATACCAAAAGAGATAATTTTGACTTTCTTAGCGTAACAAAAGATGAATATGACTCAGTTATGAATGTTAATCTTAAAGGAACCTATTTCTTATGTCAATCTATGGCAAAATATATGATTCCAAGAAAGATTAACGGACATATACTGATAATTTCTTCTCAAAGTGCCTTGGAGCCATCTTGGTCTCCCTACAGATTGTCAAAACGAGGAATTGAAGGAATAATCGAAGGAATGGCACAAAGACTCATAGAACATCAGATTGTTGTCAATGGGCTTGGGCCTGGTCCAACCGCAACAACTATGCAAGATGATCTAATAGATGGCAGCATTTATACAGCTGATAATCCAATAGGTAGATATACCATGCCAGAAGAGGTTGCCGAATTTGCAAAGATGTTAGTTAGCGATTTGGGTAACACGATTATTGGACAGACTCTTTACATGTCGGGAGGGCGTGGTATCATTGACAAAAGGTGAGCATCAAGAAAGATGACAAAGATTAAATAAAAATAGGAAATGTCTATTCTCTCATTCCTACTCAAGGTCATCAATAAGTTAGTCTTTATCCTTCACCTGCCAAAGGACAAGGTCAGCAGCAGCTTGTGTGCGCTACTATCTAAGCGGATAGAGGTGAGTGAAGCATCACTCTATTTGAATGACGGAAAGGACGTCGACTTAGCTCCACTGTTAGCCCATACCCCCCCCAGCACTATGGCAGCTGCGTATGTGATAACGAGATAACGGAGGAATATGACTTACAGATTATCGTGCCGGTCTATAAGGTGGAGCAATATATCGAGGGGTGTATGGATTCCATCATCAACCAACAGACGAAATATAGGTTCTTAGTCGTTGCCGTCAACGACGGTTCGCCTGACGGTTCCCGTGAGATTCTCAGAAAGTATGAAAGCCTCGCTAACGTGATTATCATTGATCAGGAAAACAAAGGATTTAGTGGTGCCAGGAATTCAGGACTTAAACACATTAGGGCAAAATATGTTTCTTTTGTTGATTCTGATGATAAAATGATGCCTGGCGCTATTGAAGCTATGATGGATGCAGCAGTAAAAAATGAAGCCGACATAGTTGAGGGCAGTTACAAGACATTTTACAACAATGAAGAACATGATGGTTGTCGGCACGAATACACGGTGACGGATCAATGTCAGGGCAAGCTGTTTGGTTTCCCTTGGGGCAAGGTCATCCGGTCAACAAAGTTTCAGAGCCTATGTTTTCCAGAAGGCTACTGGTTTGAGGACACCCTCTTCTGTTTCATCTTATACAGTATGTGTACTAAGATGGTGACAATTCCCGATGACGTGTACTTATACCGTATTAATCCCAAGGGTATTTCCTCTACTTCCGTGGGCAATCCCAAGGTCATTGACAGCCTGCTTGTGACTCTCCAGTTGCTTGAAGATGCAAAGACATTAGGTTTACCTATGACGGCCCAGTTCTATGATATGTTCCTCCGCCAGGTTCGTATGAACTATAGTCGCATCAGCACCCTCCACGACTCCTCCATCGACCGCCGCGTCTTTGCCGCCACCTGCCGTGCTAAGCGTCAGTACTTCCCTACCGAGCATACCTCCAACCCTCATCTGAAACCTATCGAGCAGGCTCTTGACGAGCATGACTTCGGAAAGTATTGTGTGCTGTGTAGCATCTGAAAATTGAAAATATCTTTGATTGGGTTGTGAAGAAGGGGACAAGTAAAGAGCATTCACAACAGGTTTAGAGAAAATAATAATGATGTGAATCAATGATTTCTACGGGGAACCAACATAATAGTTCTTTATCTCTTTGGACAATATTGCTGTCAATTATGGCGATATTGTTTAACGAACCTCTGTACACGTCACTGACGAGTATAGGATGGATTGAGACTGTGTATAAGGAACTGAAACCGAGCTTGAATTCTGATATTCTTGTCTTAGTTGCGCTTGCTACGTCATTGTTAATTTGTGACAATGCTGTACAGAGGTTAAGAGGTAATGCTGCTGTTAAGTCAATTGCCGTGCTTGTACCTGTACTCGTTACAGTGATTTGTTTCCGCGTGTTTCATAGCGAAGAATATACCCCATTCTACCTACTTCCTGATATAAAATACGCGGACGTACCGGCTGTAGTAATCATGTTATGTCTTTATGAGAGCCTGGCAAATATTGGAAAGTCTGATATAGTTGAACAGATATCAGAAGTAAAAAATAAGCCGCAAGAAAGTCCTGGGCTATTGTTTGATGATAACAATGCTAACGACATTCTCGGAAGAATGGCTTCAGTAGGGCAACATGCGGATCTTCTTATAAATGATAATAACAAGGACGGCGCTTTTGGAGTTGCTGTAACTGGAGGTTGGGGCACCGGCAAGAGTTGGTATATGTCAGCATTAAAGAGTGAATTGGAAAAACATAATGCAACTTGCATTAGCTTCAAGCCTTGGTTATATAGTGAGAAAGAACTTACACCAACATTCTGTAAGTTATTGGACAAGACCCTTCGTGGCAATGACATTGACACCAGCGATCTGAAAGCCTTGGCTGGTGATTTGCTAATGGAAACCGGCAGTATTGGTAAATTGTCATCCTATTTTCTTAGGTTACATACAAGTACAACACGGGAAGAACTCATTGAAAATATTAAGAGCGAGCTAATTAGGCACAAAAAGCCTGTCTTCGTGTTCATGGACGAGTGTGACAGACTTAGCAAGAAGGAACTGCTAAAAGTATTCAGTCTAATACGAAATATTTGTGATTTTCCATATATATGCTACATCCTGTCTTACGACAAGCAGAAGATAGATGTAATTCTTAAAGACGCTGGTGGCTTGGAATACGCAGCTAAGATGATAGACATTACCATTAATTTGAGAAATATATCCAACGCTGTTATAAAGGACAAGTTATCGAAGGAGTTTAATAGTAAACTCAATGAAGAAAACATCGCAGAATCTTTTGAGTCGATAGACTTTTCGAAGTATCTGCCTACACTAAGACAATTTAAGCGATTTTGGAATCAATTATTCCGGGATTACAAGGATCAGCAAGTAATCTTTGATAAGTTGTTCTTGTGTACTTCAGATTGGATAATTCTTGAGCTAATAAAATATAGGAATAATAAACTATACTCCATTCTTAGGGATGAGCCTGAAAAAATATTGTCAACAGCGAATGATTCATGGAACTCTCCATCATGGGTGTATGAGGATAAAGTTGATTCTGATTTCTCTGAATATAAACCTCTTTTAAAATTCCTCTTCCCTAAGAAAGTTGAGTTAAGCAACAATGAAAAAGTATATGGAGTAGCAAACAAAAATTGGAAACAGGTATATTTTGTAAATACACTGCCTAAGGGTTTTCATGATTGTCATGAATATGTGAATTGTCACGTAAATAAGACTTTTGCCGCCAATGTACTTTCATGGACAAAGAGAAAAGATAATGGACTGATCTATGTCATAGCTGGAGGTTTAGAATATCTTAGTTACCCAGATATTTTAAAATGCTTAGTTGATTATATCTGGGCTTCATGCGACACAGCCCCATATATTCAATCATTGGGAAACCAATATAGCAAGAATGACATACCACATTCATATTGGTTCATACAAAACTTTGTTGCAAGAAATCCGTTGCTAACAAAGGCACTTTTTCAACTTGTTCCTCCTCCTGAAAAAAAAGATGAAGAAATATTGGATGATTTTGTTGACAAGACTGAGAGAATATTAGAGTTAACAGCATTGATGCTATCCCTTCTCAGAAATTCCACAAGTAGTGATGACGTGGAATATTGGTATATTAAGGCTTACATTCCCATTCTTTTCAATCGGATTTTATCCAACGACAAAAAGAGCAAAAAAGACACTCTTGATATATTGGAAATTCTTTTTGATTGCACTTTAGAAAATACTTTTGAAGATCTAGTGCTGCCACTTGTTAAGGAAGATCCGAAAAGGTGGTTGGGGGCAACGATAACAATTGATAAAGTTAGGGATGACAATGAGTTACTGATATTAAACAGCAGGTATTCTCATGCCCTATTTGGTAAAAAAGATAATTGCATCCCATTTTTAGATAAAGTTCTGAATGTAAGTGAAGAAGAAAATAAGACATTCGTGGAAGATTATATCTCGCTATTCAAAAATTTGAGAGAGAACATACAACTTGCATATGACCAGCGGGGTATTCCAAATTTCTATATAAGGCCCGATTTGCTTAATAAAGATAATTACCCCAATTTGATCTCAGCATTGCATGAACCTAACCTCGCATTTATTCCGATTGGTCCTGCCATTGCTCAACTTGCAGGTTCTCCATTTTGGATGGGAGATGATTTAAGAATTGTTAGAAAAGAATCTGGTTTCTATTTTTCTACCGAATTATAAACAATAGTACAATAGTTACTATGATGAAATCAATTTTGAAACGATATAAAATCATAAGGATAAAGTGATAAGATTATGCCTAGACACTCTTTTAAGGAATTGGTAGAACTAATATCTAATAGGTTAGGCCTCATTGAGATTGACCGTGATAAGTATACGTCTGAATCCAAATACGACGAGGAAGAACTCATCGGATGGATTAACGTACGTTACGAAGGCAAGACCATCGTAACTTTTCAATATATGGTCACCAATATTCACAAAGGTGGCAAATTTGCTGTAAGAGGTTCATTTACATTAAAATGTCTTGTATATGAAGAATGGTATCAGGATTATTTGGAAAATGGCTCGAGGGATACTATACATGTTGATGAATTCTTTAAGGCTCACAGTTCATCTAACGACAGGCATGAAATCACTTTTTTCCTTGACAAGTATCTGCCAATAGGAACTGAAGATGACAAGGCAAAAATCGCTAAAACATTTGAAGATAACGGCCTAGAGAAGAATAAAATAGTTTTCGACACACGTCAAAAGGCATACCTAGTAGAAATGGATTTGTCTAAATATCTGGAGAAAAATGAGGATAAAGAAAACGAAAGCTCAGACATAAGTCTGTGCAAATATATGTCACTTGACACTTATCTTTGTATGCTCAACAAGAAGACTTTCCGCATGAACTCCATTATATCAATGAACGACATCTACGAGGGCGAATGGATTAATCATCTACTCTATGGTTCTGAGAAGACTGATGAAAATAAATTGCGTATAGACAATATCAAACGCAAAAATATTCTGGTTATTTCTTTTACAGGCAACAGAGATGATGGATCTATGTGGAGGCTTTACGGTAACAATGGAATTGGTGTCTGCATGGGATTCGAAATTCCCAAGAAGGATGTAACAAAAGTGATTTATGTTGATGCCAAAGATAAGATCTTTCAAAAGTTGCGCAATAAGTTATCAAACTTGGACAAAGATAGCATTTCTGTAGTTTTCAAAAGTGCTCAAGATATGAGATACATAGTTAAAAGCTCTACTTTCAAGGTTGAAAACGAGTATCGCTATCTCTATGATGCTTCATCAGAGACTTTGAATGTCGCTAACTACAACGGATTGCTCTCTACTTATAAGGATTTCCATATTGATACTAGAACTGGCGGCATAGAAGGATTGCCTTTCAATATTAGTAGTGTCATTATAGGCCATTCCATTCCTAACTACAGTACCAATATTTCCATCCTCATGTCACAGACTCATGAGATATTCCCCTCAGTGTCAATATATGAGAGTGATGTCAATGAGATAAGATAAATAATTAGAACTATGATGAATCTATATCCAAAAATATTCAATAATATTGATGATGCACTCTTAGCTGCAAAGAGATTGTCAAAAGTGCTGCCTGAAGATGAGGGCAAAAATTCAATTCCTGAATGTTTTAAGATAGAATCATTGGCTAATCCGTATTCTGGTTTTGAAAATAATGCGCCTGACGACAAATTCATCGTCTGTCGATTGGGTTCAGGACGATATTCTTTAAAGCCAAACCTGCATAATCACAGATTTCTATATCGCGGTCAAAGGAAGTTTTATAAAGACTGCCCACCATCATTATATAGAAACAGAGACCAAGATTATTTCATTGACGAGATGATCCGCTGTCAGGAAGAACAGATACTTATGTTGTCTCACCCACTTGTAAGGTTATTGGACCATGGAATAACTCTTGAAGGAAAAACATTTGTCTTCGAGATGAACTTATATGGTTTGACGCAACATTATTATAATAAGACACACTTTATTGATCTTTCTTCAGATCCAAAAGTTGCTGCATTCTTCGCGACTAACAAATACAATAGCGTTGATGATACATATACAGCAGCTTCAGATGGCATAGGATGCATATATTTGTACGAGCTTAATGAAGCAACCGACTTCAAACCAAGAAATCCCTTTGATTCGCCACGATTGACAACAATCGGACTACAGGTTTTTCCGCGTAGTGGAGCACAAAGAGGTTTCCTTTTCGGAATGAATAAAGGTGAGAATTTTAATCAGATTGGTAAAGGCTACATTTTAAAGTTTTATCAGAGAAAGCAATTTTCTGATAAATATAACAAGATGTTCAATGCCGGTAAGACCCTATTCCCCGATGATATTCTAACCCATCATTGGTTGAAATACAATAGCAATCCGAAGATTGTGTCTAAATACGCTGTTAATCTGAACGTAAGTTGGAATAAGGGTGAGACTTTTGATAGTATATCTGGGAAACTAAAAGATAAGGGCTATCAGATAGAATACTATGTTCCAACATTTACCAATGATGAGTTGCACGATTACTATTACAGCATACCGAACTTTTGGGATGATTTTTGTGAGAAAATCTATTTTCCAGAAGACAAGGATGACCAACTTCATCAGCAACTTATGGATGCTAAAATAAATTCAGCTTTTCAGTGGGCCTTCGATGAAAATTCCAAAGTTGATATGTCCAACATTTCGGGATATGTATATGACATGTATCAGAAACAATGTGGGATTTAAAGTACGATCATTGAGCCTATTAAGCTATTAGTCTTTTATAATGCTTAAATATTTATGCTTACCTTACAAGAAGTTATAAACGATATTGATGCTTCAAAGAAAAAGCGTGATGCAATCGGTATGATGTCCGATGCCAATAAGGAGATATTCAAACAGATGACGGAAGGGCATTTTGAGGCTGTACTTACAGGTAATGGTGATGAGAAATGTCTTATACCTGAAGAAGGATTCCCTTTTTATTTATACCGTGGACAAAACGAAGAGGTTGTTCCGTGTATTCCTTCATTGTACAGGGGCAATCCTACTGATATAGATATATTCCTCAATAAATTGAGACTTGTAGCCTTTAAGCATTTGCTTGAATCTTATCCGATAGTAAATGGTTTCTTCAAGAAAAATCATTTTATTGTTGATGTTGAAGGTTTGGCGCAACACTACGGATTAAAGACTTCTGTTCTTGACCTTACAAGAAGTCTTGATGTTGCAATTTTCTTTGCAGTTTGTAAGTTTAATAGGTCTACTAATCAATATGAATATTATGACGATGACCAAGTTCATGCCGCAATCTTGTATGTGTTTGATCCTATTTTTGACAATGAGCCTGTACCTTCACACGAACATGATATTTATAATGGCAATATCCGTCCAATAGGTCTTCAGCCGTTCCGCCGTCCTGCCGAGCAAAAAGGTTTCTCCCTGCATATAGCAAAAGGTAGCAGCGTTAAATGCTACATGTATAGATTTCAATTTACATCAGAAGACTCTAAACACTACTTTGAATTGTTCGACGAAGGATATAAACTTTGGGTTCAAGACAGACTTGTAGATAAAGCAAAACAAATCTCGGAGCTAAAAGAATTCTCCTTTAGAATATTCAATGAAGCATGTACCTATTATAAACCTAAAGGATTCTTAAAGAAAAAGTTGATGCTTGAGCTAAGGAAAAAGGGTATTAGCTTTGGGACAAAGATTTCCCCAATTATATTTTCCAGCGAGGAATGTAAAGAAATAATAGAAGAGTGGAACAATGTCGAAGGGAAGAAGTTTGCTGACTGTATTGTCAGAAAACCGTCATTCGATCATGAGGGAATAGATAAGGAAAGAAATATTAATGGAATAAAGAACAGAAAGAACTTTAGGAATCTACAGATGTTGACTTTGGGCTATATTTTAATTCTCATCGCAAGCCCAGGCCGTCCAATCGGTTCAGAATGGGTCAATTATACAAATACGCCTGCTCCAACACCAAAAACCAAAGGGCATGGTGAAATGATACCTGCCCACTTCACAGAATTGTTTGGTAAGACATACCTCACTGAAGATGATTGGAAAATAAAGTAGTTGTAATTTTATTTTTTGTTTAGAGCTTATTTAAACATTTATAATAAAAGGTTAGCAATATGGAAGATATAAATAAGAAGCTGAAGAATGTAAATTTGAACTTTTTCCAAGGACAATCTGATTATTTTAAGGAATACAGAATAAAAACTGGAGAAGAAGAAAAAGCAGTAAAGGCTAAGATGGGAGAATTCTTCAATATGAAGAATGTCTGCTTCCTTTTCGGTTCTGGTACAAGTTGTAATGCCATACCTAACATGAAAGGATTGTTTGAAGCTGTATCAAGTCTAATAGATAATTTAGCAAATGAAACAGCCAATCCAAAAGCAATCAGGTTAAAGCATTTATTTGATGATATAAACAAAAAGGCTCAAGGAAATTTAGAGGAAATTTTGGGTATTCTTTATAATGGTCATTCTTATATTAATGGCTTCCCTGACAAATATAAAGACATTAGGGCTTTACTAAGTGAGCTGATTAATAAAATTGAAGAAACCATTTTTAATATGATTAATATAAAATTCAATACAGAAGAACAAATAAAAGTTTTTGAATCATATCGAACTTTTTATCAAAAACTGGCTTTGCGTAACAAGGACTTATCACGTATTTGTGTGTTTACTACCAACAATGACCTTTACAATGAAAGGGCGATGGATAGTTTAAACATTCATTATGTGAATGGATTTAGCGGCGGTATAACCAAGCATTTTAATCCAGCAATGTTTAATTATACTTATTCTAAACAAATGGATGTAAGTATAGATAAATATGAGCCTGTGGAGAATATGGTATACCTATACAAAATTCACGGTTCTGTTAATTGGATTGATGCAGAGGATGATGGAAATAACTTTTTTAGCATCCAGGAATTACATGATGCTGAATGGGACTCTGATAAAAATATCCTCATATATCCAACGCCGACTAAACAGAACAAGAGTTTAGGCGCTCCATATGTTGATTTGTTTAGAGAGTTCCAGCATAGATTGCTGGAATCTAACACTGTGCTTTTTGTTATCGGATATAGCTTTAGTGATGAACATGTTAATGACATTATATATCGTGCGTTAGCAACCAATACGACATTTAATTTGGTCGTTATTAATGAAATTCCTTCTTCTAAACCTATTGCAGAAATAAATGATAAGAGAATTTATCGTTTATGGGGGACAAAAGAATATGAGGATGGCTCAGTCGTGACTTTACATCATTTTGATTATATTGTAGAAAACTGGTTGCCAGATTTGAATGCTTTTGCTAAAGAGAATAAGGTCTTAGATGATTTTGTGAGCCAATTAAAGAAAATTACGGATAAAGATAAGTAATAAATGAAGATTGGGAAAATAGTTTCAGTAGAATATGACAAGTTTAGAGTAAGATTGTTCTCTACAACTAAAAATTCAACAGTATCTTTGAATGGTCAAATCTATTACTTTGGCAATATAGGTAGTTACTTAAAGACTAATAATTCAACAGGAGAGACAATCTTGTGTGAAGTTTGTGCGATTCTAGATTATAGTGTTGAAAGCAAAACATATTCTACTTATAATTTAGATAGTTCCCGTGAATTTGTAGTTAAGCCGATTGGCACAATTGATACTGATGGAGAGTTTTCTATGGGAGTAGGTATATTCCCCTCTCTTTATAATGATGTTGAAATTGTTACGTTTGATGATCTTGAGCAAATTCTCTCGCCTAAAAAAGAGAATAATAAGGCTATGGGGATTCATTCTACAATAGAATTAGGTTATAGTAAGAGCCTAATCAATTACAAGGTTTCCTTAAACATTAACAAACTATTCAACATACATACTGCTGTTTTAGGTAATAGCGGTAGTGGCAAATCCAATACCATTGCCCATATTCTGCAAGAAGTTTTGCGCCTTAAGAGTAATCATGCATATGGTGCAAAGTTTATACTTTTTGATTCTAATGGAGAATATCCACGAGCATTCAAAAACAATCTTAACAATAACATTAGCACTATTTTTTATAAGCCAAATATAGATGGAGAAGACAAAGAGTATAAAAAGTTCTATTTGCCTTACTATCTTATGAACCTTGATGAATGGCTTGCTTTTTTAATGGCTTCTGAACGGACACAAAAGCCTTTCTGGGATAATGTCCTTCAAGAATGTTATAAATTTTATATGCTATTTAACGACAATCAAGGTTCTTCTACAAATACCAGTAAAGAATTTGCTGATTATATAAAATGGAAAACTTGGAAAATTCTTACTGAAATATCAGGTACCGTAGACTCTGATAGTACTAGAATGACAGCCGCTAAAGCTGCCATCCAAAAAATGAAAGATATCTTTCATGAACAATCTGACAATGTTAATTCACAAGAAGTAAAAGATGATCTTGAGAACTTCTTCTCATCATGTATAGACTTATGTAGCATCTCATATGGCAATAATAACAATTCTCTGGCAGATGCATTGCCAAAATTTGTAGTAAAGCCAAATAAGGAACCACAGTATGTATTGGTGTCGCAAGCAGGAGAAAGATATATTACCAAATTAACGAATTCCGCAAATTATTCATTTTTGCAAATAGATGAAGATGTAGCTGAAAAGATTAATGATTTAAAATTAAAATCAGGAACATATTTTGATTATAAATTTCTTAAGACTTCAGCCGAGCTAGTCCTTTTGGAGGAAGAGGCTCACGGAAATTTACGTATCCGGGAATTTACTGCTACACTAATGACCAGGTTAGACGTATTTCTCCATAATGAGGAATGTGATTTTATGCGGGCTGAGGATGCTTCAATTTATAAGAATGAAGAGGATTATCTTAGAACAGTCTTTCACATAAATAATCAAGTAAATGAATGTCAGTTAATTACGATAGATTCAAGTGAGGTCGGAACAGAGGTGTTGGAATTAATGACAAGTGTGGTCAGTAGAATGATTTTTGACTTCCGTAAGAAAGAAAGGGGTATTGCGAGGAGAAAGCATCCTGTGCACCTTGTTCTTGATGAAGCTCATCGCTATATAAGGAAAGACGCAGAATACATATTGCGTGAAAACATTTTTGAAAAGATAGCACGAGAAGGAAGAAAATATTCATTATTCCTACTTATTTCTTCACAACGACCTTCTGAACTATCTCAAACAGTCTTATCACAATGTGGAAACTATATAGTTCATAGGATTCAAAATGAAGTTGATATGAATTATATATATTCTGTTCTTCCATATTTTTCAGCCGACTATATTAACAAGATAAAACAAGCAGTACCTGGTGAAGCATTAGTTTTCGGCAATTGTGTTCCAATGCCGCTCTTGGTTAAGATAGACCAAGCTGATCCTGACCCAAATAGCAAAAATTGCGAGATAGATAAAGAATGGTTTACCTTGCCAACAGTATCTTCTAAAGGAGCAGAAACTTGCAAAAATAATTAAATACTTAATCTATTATGGATGAACATTGCTATATTATTTCATACGATTTATGTAATGGTTTTAGAAATTACGATGAGTTATATCGTAGAATTAAAACGTTTCATAAGTGGGGGCATCTCACCCAATCAACATGGGCGATTGTTACAAATATGGATAGAAAAGATATTAGAGATTATTTAATGAATGCAATGGACAACGATGATAGATTAATAGTTGTGCAAAGTGGTGACCATTTTGCGTGGCATAATCTTTTCGCTTCTAATGAATGGATAAAAGAAAATTTAAAGAAATGATAGATAATTATCCCGGATCATATCCAATTAATGATAAGACAAAGAAAGACTTGCTTAAACATGCGGTTATTGTTTTTGATGCAGATACATTAAAATCAATAACAGACCTACCTGATAATGTATTCAATGAATTAATAAGTTTATTGAAAGCGTCAAAAGTAGAAAAACGCTTATGGATTCCTTACAATGTAGATTACAAATATCATAAAGATTTAATGCCTACTATTGATAATAAACGTTTAAAAGTTGCTGAATTATTTACAAAGGACAAGATTGGTATTGCTTTTAATAAAGCTCAATATGCATATCTTTATAAAAGAGGACAAGAAAGGTTTGATAAGCAGATGCCTCCAGGAATGATGGGAGGTGGAAATGACAAAAAGATTATTTACCACGACTATTTAATCTGGAAAGAAATGCAAGCTTATGCAGGTGATAACAAAAAGGATATAATATTGGTAAAATATAAGATTGATTACGCCTGGTTTGAAAAAGAAGGAGACAATATTTACACTAATCACACTATTTCTAATGAATTCTACAGCCAAACCAAACACGATTTTGATTTAAAAAGAGGCAGGCTTTTCCTTGCTTATAGCATTACTGATTTCTTAGAATTATGCGTTAGTAATTTAGATGGGAAGGAACAAGGAAACTACGACGATTTGTTAGAAAATTTTGTATCAATTAAAAATTTTCAACAGAGATTTCACAACACCTCTGATGAAAATGATGATAAAAGCGACGATTCGTCTAAATCTCCATCGAAAGAACACCTTTGTAAATATTCAATAAGTAATTTTATTGCAAGTTTGATAGACAAATTCAGATAATATGGAAATAAAGAATCCTTTTTCACTTTATGATTTTCTTGGATATTTCTTTCCCGGAGCATCTTTTGTTTTTCTTCTAATCTTTTTCCTGTCTATAACTGGAATAAAAGAGAAGATACCGTTGTATAACTATCTGAGTTATAGAAATTTTAAAGTATGCTTATATCAAGTTGACAAGGTTTCTGCAAAACCGCAAAACAAAAGAATAAATCCAAAAAAAGATTATATTTATGATACTATTGTTACGGAAAATCGTGGTAATAATACGGTTAATATAGATATTTTAGTCTTACTGTTACCTTTTGTACTTATTTCTTATATTACTGGTCATTTGATTTCGTATTTATCCTCCCAAACGATAGAATATTTCTCAAATAGGGCTTATGGATATCCATCTGAATATCTTTTGTCACGAGGAAATCCACATGTTTATAAAAAATATTTTTGCTCTCTATTTAGAAATGGCTTTAGCCTTTATTTAATCGGGCCTTTACTTTGGAGAATGCTTATTCTTATAATCTTTCTGCCAATCTCCATATTCGTATTTATTTTAGGAAAAGTATTTAATATTAATAAGTTTATAACAAGAGGTCTTGATGAATATTTAATAACGATTATAGAATCTAAGATCTATAATCTTTCAAATTTACTGCATGTCCAAAATCCACCTATAAATTTAAAATTTGATTTTCATAGGATCATATTACACTTTGTATATCTTCATCAGCCCGATAGTCAAAGAAAGACCGATAATTATATTGCGCTTTATGGATTTCTTCGTTCTATTACTTTTATAGGATGTATTTATTTTGATATGCTTTTATGTGTATGTTTAGCTGGTAAGGTAAGTATAGACAATACTTCTATTTTATGTGTAGGAATACTATGTGCTTTGACAATAGTCTCTTTTATGGCATATATAAAGTTCTATCGGCGTTACACATTAGAAAATTATATGACTTTACTTTCCTATGAGAAGTTAAAGGGGTACATATACAAAGATGATAATATGTAATGAGTATATTTCAGTTTTCAAAGAGATTAAAATTGCACTATTCTTCTTACAATACTACATTCATATCAATTTTATTGAATTTAACACTAATTATATCTTATGATACCCAAGATTATACATTACTGTTGGTTCGGTGGCAACCCGCTGCCGGAGAGTGCGAAGAAGTGCATAGCTTCTTGGCGTAAGTTCCTGCCTGATTATGAAATCAAGGAGTGGAACGAGAGCAACTTCGATGTGAACAGCATTCCTTATACAGCTGAGGCCTACAAGGCAAAGAAGTATGCATTCGTCAGTGACTACGCTCGTTTCTATATCTTGTACAAGTACGGAGGGCTCTACTTCGATACCGATGTCGAGGTGATACACTCAATGGACGACATAGTTGCCCGTGGTAATTTTATGGGTTTTGAGAGTGATATCTCTGGAAAAATGTTTCAACCAGGTTATGAAAAGGCGAACCATCCAAATGCCATTAATCCAGGTTTAGGGCTGGGCGTATCACCAGGATTAAACATTATTGGAGAAATACTAAAGGATTTTGAGCACGACCATCTCTATAAATTAGATGGAAGTATGGGGCAGACTATCGTTTACAGAACTACCAGATTCGTTCTTAAGGACAAGATTTCGGATTTGGGCAATGGTGTCTATAAATGCGGCGAGATTTTTATCTATGCGACAGATTATTTTTGCCCTAAGGATTATATAACTGGAGAACTTCATTTAACGCCCAGAACGCGTTCAATCCATCAATACTCTGCAACATGGGTTAATGAGAAGAAGACAATAATATCAAAAATCAGTAGGCGCTTACATGCAATTTTGTATCACCTATATGGTAGTCTAAGACTCTACAAATTTTAGTAAAACTTTTCATAGAAAAGACAGATGAGTAAAGAATATTCAAAGCAGCCAAGGGTTGACTTGATTATCCCCGTATATAATGTGGCACAGTTCCTTACAATATGTTTGGAATCTGTGGTGAAGCAGACCTATAAGAATATCAACGTTATTCTTGTAGACGATGGAAGTACTGATGAATCCGGGGAAATATGTGATGATTATGCCAGCCGGCATGAGAATATTGTAGTAGTTCACCAGAAAAACGCTGGTCTTTCTGGTGCAAGGAATACAGGCATTAGAATGTCATCAGCCCCATTCATCTGCTTTCTAGATTCAGATGATTGGTTGTTCACCAATACCATTGAGATCCTGATGACTGAGATTGCAGAAGCTGACGCGGACATTTCTTTATGTAGATCTATTGATGAATATACCGAAGGAGGTGAGATCGAGGAATATAAGGGGAAAATACCGTCGAAAATATTTGATGGAACACAAATCATAGACGAATACCTGAACCTTAAGAAAGGGAATATTCCGGTGAGTGCATGGGGCAAAGTATACCGTCGTGAACTTTTCTCAGACATATTATTCCCTGTAGGGGAACTTCATGAGGATCTTGCAATAATGATAGATATACTGAAAAAATGCAATAAATTGGTTTCTGTTGACAGTCATCTCTGGCATTACCGGCAGCGTTTAGGTAGTATAACTAAGCAGCATTACCGTCATGCTAACTTTGCACTCTATAAAGATATGGAGCATATAAAGTCAGAGATTGCTCCCAGCAATAAAACTGCATTTGATGGCTTTTATGCTTTCAATATAAAGTCTTTGATTAGCATGTTTAACGAAGCTGATAAGGAAGAGGATAAGCAAGACTATGATATTTTGCGCAGAGAGCTCCGGCATGTACGATTCAGTTCGCTCTTGAATCCTACCCTCAGCTTGAAGGATAAGATTTCTATATTACTGGCTGATACAACTTTCCATAAACTTGCAAAAAAAATATATTTCGCATTAAAATGACATTCAAAGAATACATACGAGCAGATCGCGAACGCTGTGAATTTCTCGATTCTCGGAAATCATGGCTTCGCGTCTGGCTACTTCGAGAGCATGAATACTATATCTGGCGGTACCAAAAGCTCCTTCGTAAAGAAGAGTTCTATGCTAAGAAAGGGAATACTTTGTTTAGTACATTCTTCCGGATACGTAAAAACGTAAGAGGTAGAAAACTTGGTTTCACAATTCACAAATTTGTGTTCGGACCTGGCTTGAGAATATGGCATTTCGGTAATATTACTGTAAATGCAGAAGCACGAGTGGGGAGAAACTGTACACTTCATGGTGACAACTGTATAGGGAATAACGGTAAGGATAATAAATGCCCAGTAATCGGGGATAATGTAGAACTTGGTGTTGGCGCAAAGATCATAGGTGACGTTGTTCTTGGCGACAATATTATTATAGGTGCTGGAGCAATAGTGAATCATTCTTTCCCCGAAGGTAATGTAGTCATCGCAGGTGTTCCTGCAAAAATCGTTAAACGTCTATAGGTATGAGAGGATTAATGATCGTCATACTCATTGCTCTCCTTTCTTTTGGCTATATGCTAATCGGAAGCCAGAACATGGGGCAATACTTTCTGTTCGCAGTATTTTGCATTCTAAATACTGGTATCATCCTTATGTTCATAAAGGATGGAATAAGGAAAAACCTAATCTACCTTTTTGCTTTCATTTCGTGGTTGCTTTATAATGCATTAGGTTTTTATCATGTAACATACGTCAATACATACATTGAAGACAGCTACATTACACGCGTTTATCTCTTATTGATTCTTTCAACCATTCTTATTCTTTTGCCTATATTAATAGCAAAGAAACATGTAAGGAAAGGATTTAAGAGGCTAAGAAACCTCAGATTAAGTTATAATGCGATACTCTTATTTCTTCTTATATCAGTAGGTTTCCAATTGTACATGATTAGTTCAGCGGGAGGCTTTGATGCATATACTAATGCTTCATACGGCGCAAAAGTAGACAGTGGCTTAAGGACCTTCTTTCAGCTGTTTGGTGCTATTTTGGGTAGTGTAGGAATGTTTATAATGCCTCTTATCTTTGGAAACTATGGTATAAAAAAGAAGATTGTCGCTATATCATACCTTTTGTTTGGGCTTATATTATCTGTTATTGGCGGTCATTCAAGTGGATTGCTCGGGACGGCCCTTTCACTGTTTATCTTCGGTTACTTCTCCACAAATAAGAAGTCTACACATCTTAAGTTAAGAACATTTGCATTAGTAGCAATTCCATTAGGTATTATCGGTGGTATTCTTATTCGAATGAATCGTTCGGATATGTCTGAGTTCTCACTTGACTCACTGAATGGAAGTGTAACCGAAATCATGGTTTCACCAACATTTGATAATGTAGTAAACTGCGGTTATGTGCTTGAGAACATGGAGCCTGTTAATGCACCGGAGCAGTTTATATATCCATTCGTGAATTTCTTGCCTCGTGCTGTTTTCCCATGGAAGCCTATGGAACTTGGTCGAATTGTTGGAATGAAATATGTTGGAACGACGGAAGAGTCTCTTGCAGGTTTTATACCAAGCCCTGTTGGAGAATTCTATTATGATTTCGGCTATATAGGTATTATATTCGGGATGCTTTTCGTCGGTTTTGTTATTGGATATGTACAAGAAAAGCTAAATAGAACATATCCACAATCTGTATGGATTTTGGCTTTTGTTGTTTCATTTGGAGGTAGCACAGAAATACTATATGCGTGGTATACAGGCATGTTCACGGGACTAGTCCGTTGGCTTATCTTCTTGATAGTTTTCTTCTCTTTCAACAAACTTTGCAGACGAAGTTTAGCATGACAAAATGCTTTAATAACAGAAATTTAAATATGAAGCAAAAAATGATTACCCCCCCCCTAAATAGGGTATTTTGCAAGCTCGGTCAATGCTTACTCTTGCTCATTAAGTGCATTACCGTTTTCTGTCCCTGGCCTATCAAACGGCTTATATTAGTCAAATGCTTCCATTACGAAATAGCAAAGACTGCAAGAATAGGTCTCGCTTTTTTCTTCCCGAAGCATTTGATAATGGAAGAAGGTGCAGTGGTTAAGCACTTTAATGTAGCCATCAATTTAGATAACATTCATTTAAAGCAGAATTCATTAGTTGACCGGAGTAATTGGATAACAGGATTCCCTACAGGAACTGATAGCCAGTTCTTTTCTTATGATAAAGGTAGAAAGTCTTTGTTGGTTCTAGGTTGTAATGCCGTTATCACAAAGCATCATCATTTTGACTGTACAAACGCTATAGAGATTGGGAACTTTACGACTATTGCTGGTTATAACTCTCAGTTTCTTACACATTCTGTAAACATATATACAAATAGGCAAGAAAGCTATCCCATACATATAGGAAGTTACTGTTTCGTTTCTACGAGAGTTACTGTCTTAGGAGGAGCTTCACTGCCAGATGAGTCTGTGTTGGGAGCAACAGCACTTCTTAATAAGGACTATAGTAATGACAAACCACTCGGGCTATATGTCGGAGTGCCAGCCGTTAGAAAAAAAGAGATAACAGACCAAGCTAAATATTTTAGCAGGAATCAAAGAGATGTAATATGAAGAACATATGTTTCTTAGCACAATTTCCACCGCCAATACATGGATTGTCGAAGGCGGTTCAGACTTTATACGATTCACGATTGAATGCGAAGTATAGCTTCTCAAAGATAGACATTACTCGAAATTCAAGAATCTTTGGATCGATATGCAAGCTCGTATCGACTAAAGCGGACGTGATATATTTTACGATATCCCAAACACGTTTTGGCAATCTAAGAGACCTGTTCTTCTTGTTATTGATTCACATTCGTAAAAAGGCATGTATCATTCATCTGCACGGTGGATACTATAGAACTCTTGTAGATAAAGACATGCCGAAATGGCAATCAAAACTTAACTTCAAATTTCTTTCGCATGTTGACGGCGGAATAGTATTAGGCAATTCTCTTAAATACATATTCAGAGGGATGATACCTGATGACAAGATCTTTGTCTGCCCGAATTGCGTCGATGATAGCTATATTGCTAAATCCATCTCAGATAAGATTACCAGCACGGAATTTTCCACAAAACTCAACATTCTATATCTGAGCAATTTCATACCTTCTAAGGGGTATAGGAAGGTCTTGGAGTTGGCAGAATTGTTTGAGAAGAATGGTAAAGAAGATAAATTTGGATTTCATTTTGCTGGTAAATTCTTTGATGAGAAAGAGCGCGAGTATTTCTTTAACAAGAAGGCATACCTGAAAAATGTCGTTTATCACGGAGTAGTAAGTGGAGACTCTAAAACTAAGCTTCTCGAAGAATGCAACATCTTCATTCTCCTCACTAATTATCCTAATGAAGGACAGCCAATATCTATTCTAGAAGCGATGGGCAATGGCATGGCAATTATTACAACCGACCATGCTGGAATCCCGGAAATAGCAGACAGTACAAATGGGCTGGTTTGTAAGAAGAATGATATTGACTTGCAGAAAGTATATGATTATCTTGTTGAATGCTATGACAACAGAAAGAAGCTGTCTTCGGTATGTGTTCGCAATTATGAAATAACGAAGCAGAAGTATACTGAAGGGCGATATATCGATAATATGGACAAAATCTTTGAGACCGTATGCAGAGAGAAGTAAACCTTGCAGCTTTCACAACTGGCAACTTTGATAAAGGTGCCGGCTTCATGAAAGCTGCTGTGTGGTATATAGTGAATGCACTGCTTGTTAGGGCATCGTGGAATCCGATCGGTAGCATCAAAAGAGTTCTTCTTAAGTTGTTTGGTGCTAAGATTGGTAAAGGCCTTGTGATCAAGAATAATGTAATTATCAAGTCGCCATGGAACCTCACAGTTGGAGACAACTGCTGGATAGGTGAGAATGTGTGGATAGATAATCTCGACAAGGTAGAGATAGGCAGTAATGTATGTATCTCGCAGGGCGCGTTACTGATAACAGGCAATCACGACTATACAAAATCGAGCTTCCCGTATCGCAATGCGCCAATAACAGTAGAGGACGGAGCGTGGATTGGTGCAAACGCAACTGTCACAGCAGGGGTGACTATCGCTAAGAATTGTGTTATCACTGTTGGATCTGTAGTCACTAAGTCTACTGAGCCAAACATGATATACCAAGGGAATCCCGCGAAAGCAATAAGAAAAAGGAACATAATAGGCGAATAACTTATCTAAACTTAGATTACTCATGATGAAAGTTTCAATTATTACCTCCTCATTCAACCGTGCATCGACGATAGGAGGTGCAATAAAAAGCGTGCTGAGTCAGGACTATCCTGATTTAGAATACATCATTATAGATGGTGCCTCTAAGGATAATACTCTGGATGTGATAAAGGAATATGATGCATATACGAAGTCGGAAGAGTTTCGGACTTCGCACCCTCAATTCACCTTCAAATACATCTCTGAGCCTGATCATGGTATGTATGAAGGTATAAACAAAGGACTGCGGATGGCTACGGGCGACATTATCGGGTTGGTACATTCTGACGACTTCCTTTTCACAGAGCATACTATCTCAGATATAGCAGAAGAATTCGAGAAAACACAAGCAGACTTTGTATATGGTGATGGCTTGTATGTCAGTTTTGATGATACGAACAAACCTGTTCGTAACTGGATAGGAGGAAAGTATTCCAAGAAGAAAATTAAGTTAGGATGGTTGCCACTACATCCTACTTGCTATATAAGGAGCTCTTTTCATAAAGAAGTTGGACTTTATAATGATAAATATAAGATAGCTGCAGATACAGACTTCCTTATCAGAGCTTTATACGAGCATAGCCCAAAAGTTTCGTATCTGAAAGAATATATCATCCGTATGCGCATGGGCGGCTTGAGTACGGACAATGCAAAGCGCAAGGCAATGTGGAAAGAAGATATTGATATTTATTCCTCACATGGCTTTGCTGCACGTACTACGAAGATAATGAAAATGATGTGGAAGGTACCTCAATTTGTAGAAGCCGTTTTCAAAAGATGAACAAAGAGTATATCCGGTTTCTAAGATGGTGTCTACAGCCATCAGAGCAACGGCCTGACGTTTCAAAAATAAATTGGACCAATCTGCTGAGTTTTGCAAGGAAGCAATGCATTGTTGGAATATATTGGCTTGGTATCGAAAAGTTGGGTGATGTGGACAATAAGCCTAATGAGACGGAAATAATGTCTTGGATGGAGGATGTCATAAAGATCAAGCGGCAGGGACAATTGCTAGACAGAAAAGTTGTTGAGTTATGCAGACACTTTAAAGACGAAGGATATGAATACTGCATTCTGAAAGGTCAGACCAACAACCGTTTCTATCCAGAGCCTTATTGCAGGACTCCTGGAGATATTGATATATGGGTAAACAGTACAAGAAAGGAATTACTCAAAGTAATTTTAAGCAAATATGACAACACAATAGTCTGCTACCATCATCTGGAATATCCTTATTTCAAAGATACCTCAGTAGAGGCACACATCTATCCTACTTTTTCAACGAACCCTATCAATAACTACAGAATACAAAAGTTCTTTGCGTCTGAAGCTAAAAGGCAAATGCGCAATACTATTCCTCTATCGATTGGGCAAGAGACCGTTGGACTGACAGATGATGTGAACATACTTTATCAGCTAATGCATATGCATAGACATATGTGCGAAGAAGGATTAGGACTCAGGCAGTTAATTGACTACTTTTTTCTGATAAAAGGCAGTTCGCTGTCTGTGAAGGATAGAGAGAGATTGGTAAGGAGAATAAAAAGGTTTCATCTTACAAAATTCGCAAAAGGTATTTTGTATCTACTGCATACACAGTTAGGAATGGACAAAAAATACCTATTTTTACCCGAAGACGATAAAGAAGGGGAATACCTCTTAATACAGATTCTCCAGGGTGGAAATTTCGGGAAATACAATGAAATTGTACAGGGCTATAAGAAAAGTCCGCATTGGCAAAGATTTCCAAGAAGAATAGCCTTTTTCTTAAGCAAGTGGCGTCATGATCCATATGAAATATTATGGCAGCCACTTTTCCTTTCTGTTAATTGGTTTATGCAACAGTTGTATAAACGAAGATATAATCTCCATTGATAAAAACAATTAAAAAATATGAAAACAAGAAAAGTAGCCCTGATTACGGGTATTACAGGTCAGGATGGCAGTTACCTCTCGGAATTGCTGTTGAGTAAAGGATATGATGTACATGGTATCATCCGTCGTTCATCCGTGGATTTCAGACCGCGAATCGCGCATCTTGAAGGTCAAGATGGCTTCCACCTGCATTATGCCGACCTTGGTGACTCTATGTCAATCGTCGGCATTGTAGATAAGTTGAAACCAACAGAGATTTATAACCTCGCAGCACAGAGCCATGTGCAGGTTAGCTTTGACTCACCGGAATACACGGCTGATGTTGATGCCGTGGGTGTGCTGCGTATCTTGGAGGCAGTGCGCATCTGTGGTCTTACTGACACATGCCGCATCTATCAGGCCTCCACATCGGAGCTCTATGGTAAGGTAGAGGAGGTACCTCAGAACGAAAACACTCCGTTCCATCCCTATTCACCTTACGCAGTAGCGAAACAGTATGGCTTCTGGATTGTGAAGGAGTACCGTGACGCTTACAACATGTTCGCCTGCAATGGTATTCTTTTCAACCATGAGAGTGAGCGTCGTGGCGAGACTTTCGTCACACGTAAGATCACCTTGGCTGCTGCACGTATCAAGCAAGGTAAACAGGATAAGCTCTACCTCGGTAACCTGTCCAGCCGTCGCGACTGGGGCTATGCCAAGGACTATGTGGAGTGCATGTGGCTCATCTTGCAAAACAAGAAGCCGGATGATTTCGTCATCGCAACAGGCGTGCAGCACACTGTGCGTGAATTTGCTACGCTTGCTTTCCACTATGTGGGCATTGAGCTCGAATGGCAAGGTGAGGGTGCTAACGAAAAGGGTATCGACAAGGCTACAGGAAAAGTACTTGTGGAAGTATCTCCAGACTTCTACCGTCCCACTGATGTCGTTAACCTCTGGGGTGACCCGACAAAGGCCAAGGCTGAGCTGGGCTGGAACCCGTCAAAGACCTCATTTGAGGAACTCGTCAAGATCATGGTTGACAGCGATATGAAGAAAGTAGCAGCAGACGATGCTGCAGCTAAAGTGCGTGTGAACCTGGAAGAATATTTGGAGAAAGGAATAGTAAAGTAAAATGTTAGAGAAAGATTCTAAGATTTATGTGGCCGGTCACCACGGATTGGTCGGATCGGCTATTTGGAACAACTTGAAGCAGCGCGGCTACAATAATCTTGTTGGCCGCACACACAAAGAGCTGGACCTTACTGACCAACTCGACGTAAAGAACTTCTTTGATCAGGAGCAACCCGATGCCGTAGTGTTGGCTGCTGCCTTCGTGGGTGGTATCATGGCCAACTCGCTGTACCGCGCCGACTTCATCATGCAGAATATGAAGATGCAGTGCAACGTCATCGAACAGGCCTACAAGCATCACGTGAAGAAACTGCTATTCCTAGGTTCTACTTGCATCTATCCGAAGAACGCACCGCAGCCGATGAAGGAAGATGCACTGCTCACTTCACCTTTGGAATACACCAACGAGGAGTATGCCATCGCAAAGATTGCAGGACTAAAGATGTGCGAGAGCTACAACCTGCAATATGGTACAAACTATATTGCTGTGATGCCAACGAACCTCTATGGTCCCAATGATAACTTCCACTTGGAGAACTCGCACGTCATGCCGGCCATGATGCGTAAAATCTATCTCGCAAAGCTCATCCATGATGACAACTGGGATGCCATCCGTACAGACATGAACAAACGGCCCATCAACCCGCCTGCTAAGCTCGCAGAGATCATCGGTAAGGACAACGTCAACGGTGAATGTCCGAAGGAACGCATTCTCAAGGCACTTGACTTCTACGGCATTGACAACAACAAGGTAACGCTTTGGGGCGATGGCAGTCCGCTGCGTGAATTCCTTTGGAGTGAGGATATGGCAGATGCCTCTGTACATGTGTTGCTCAACGTAGATTTCAGCGATATCATTGGCATAGAGAAATATTCTTCCGTGTTCTATGGTGCAAAGACCGACGGAGAGGTGAATCGTAACAACTCAGAGGGGCGTGGCGGTGCTATTCCAAGTCTCGGAGAAATCCGCAACTGCCACATCAACGTGGGCACGGGCAAGGAGCTCACCATCAAGGCTCTTGCTGAACTAGTAAAGAAGACCGTCGGCTTTGAGGGCGAGATCGTATGGGATAAGACTAAGCCAAACGGCACCCCGCGTAAGCTCATCGACGTGACAAAGCTTCACAATCTCGGTTGGCACCACAAGGTAGAAATTGAGGACGGTGTTGAAAAGCTCTACGAATGGTATCAGAGTACGCTGAAGTAAAAGTAGCTACTATATGCTATGGAATGTGAGTATGAAGAGATTCCCAACCGAATGTCTTAGTACTCACATTGTTTTTTATATATGACATACGAAGAAATCTGGCAGAAGATAAAGAGGATGAAGCATCGTGACCGTAAGCAGCTGGCTTATGAGATGACACTCAAGGGTCTCAACGTAGGATATGTTCATCCCCACTACTACTTTGATGCCAAAGGCGTGCATACAATACTCTTCTACCCCAAGGGCAGCCAGCATGAGACAGATGATAAGGACGGAACGTATTACAACACATTGAAAGAGATTGTTGAGAACGACGAAGAGATACATGTTCAGGTCAAACGATTTTCGTGGTTGCCATGTATTATCAACGATTGGCGTGAAGGCAAAATTGTGAAGGACTACATCTGCTCACGTATTAATGAGAAATATGTAAATGCATACTACAAAGTATTGTTTGACAAACGTATCACTGGTGAACGTTCTCGCTCATTATTCTTTACATTGCCAAACGGAAGTGAAGTAGTGTATAAGATGACGGAATGCTCCCATAAGAATGGTTACGAGCTTCTGACTTTTTCCAGAACTGATTATTAATGACAGATCCACTTAAGAAACCGACGGGTTCCAGATGGCGTAATTCATGGCATAGGTATGCAGAGTTCTTGAGAGAGAACGGCCGTAGACCAGTACATGAGCGCTATAAGGAAAGAGGTCTATATGTTTGGTACAGTAATAACAGGTCTAAATTAGATAACGGATTACTGTACCAGGAACTTGTGCCTTCTTTCTTAAAACTCACCGATGAAGGCGATACCTATCGGTTTTATGCTGTCAATCGAGAGACGAATATACAACGGTTGGCTTTCTTAGGAAGTGAAAACAACACAGCTGGGAATGAAGTCAATGGTGAAGGAAAGGTGAGCTTCATTGATACCTGCAAGATGTATGTTGACTTCTGCAATCGGTTGGAACGTCCTCCGTTGATGGAGATAAAAGAGGAAATGGAAATTACCAAATGGTTCTTTAAGGCTAATGACGACTTCTCTAATAACAAACTCACCGATCAAGAGAAACACACTTTTGACCAGCTCCTTCAGAGTACAAAACAGTACAGAAACGAGAATGTCATCAATCACGTGTCAAGACTTACGGAGGGCGTCCCTAATCAGAAAGGCAGAAATGAAGTTCTGTACGCTGATAATGGAACAGAGGTTCATGTAGGAGCTTGGGAACGAAGATGGTTTGAGATGCGTGACAGGTATTTGAAATACCTTGACGACAACAAAAAAGTACCAACGGATAATAGCGACTTACAACTGTATCAATGGCTATTAAGGCAGAGAAAGCTGTTGGCTGCAGGCCGTTTGAAAGAAAGCAGAAAAGCCGAGTTGGATAAACTGCTCTTGAAGATAGATGAGATCAGGAGGAACTATCCCCAAAAACCAAATGTAGGTGGTCGTAAAAGAAAGAAACCTACAGGAGATGATATCGAATCATCAAGCTTATCAAAATCCAAGCATAATCATGTTAAACAAGATGACCTGTGGAACCAGAAGTGGCAGGCGTACAAGGATTTCATGTCGAAGAACAAACGTTGCCCGTCAAAACATCGCGCCGAGGACTTAGTGCTGTTCGATTGGTTCAAGCACAGCAAGAGACTGCTCAAGCGGGGCCTGATGAAGGCAGACCGTATTGAAAAGTTCAAACAACTGTTTAGTGAGGCCGATAAATTGCCACACAAAAACAACTACAGGTACTCCGATGTAGGAATGTATGTCAAGCCG
>Ga0256406_1001205_pt1 | contig 42681 bp, 40 predicted proteins | sample RumenRJG_03DNA_FD_185986 | JGI IMG/M metagenome (GOLD analysis project Ga0256406, IMG submission 185986) | Bovine rumen microbial communities from Lethbridge, Alberta, Canada - RJG_03 | ecosystem: Host-associated > Mammals > Digestive system > Stomach > Rumen | place: Canada: Alberta | collected... | reverse complement strand
ATGCGGATGGACGCGGAGAAGGACGGCGTTGCCCGCCTTTCCACCGGAGACAGCGATCCCCGCGTCACGAAGATCGGGCGCTTCATGCGCCGGTGCCGTCTCGATGAGCTTCCTCAGCTCTTCAACATCCTTCGAGGCGATGTTGCGATCGTCGGACCGCGTCCGGAACGCCCGGAGATCTCCGTCGGGTACGCGAAGATACTCCCGTCCTGGAATCTCCGGCTGCAGTGCAAGTGTGGCCTCACTGGCTATGCTCAGGTATACGGCCAGTACAACACCACTCCCTACGACAAGCTTCTGATGGACCTGATGTACATCGCTCATCCGAGCCTCGCGCAGGACCTTCGGATCATCTTTGCGACGGTCAAAATCCTGTTTGTGAAGGAGTGCACTATCCATAAAAACACATTGGCCTTTCTTTGTATTTCTTTCTCAGAGAATTAGCAGAGTCGATAAAAAATCGAAAGACTAGCATGATCCAGATCACTGCGATATAAACCATTATTCGATGAGGGAGAGAAGATGTCATTAAATGTTGAAAACAACAACATAGAAGAAAACAGACTTCAAAAAGATCGGCGCTACAAGATGCGGGTATTGCTTGTGCTTTTTGCCGATATTATATCCGTATTTATTTCTTATTTTTTTGCACTGTGGTTGCGGTTTGATTTTCTCTTTTCGCAGATACCGCAAAATTACATTCTGCATCTGTTACTTCTGCTGCCGGTCATATGCGTGACAATGCTTGTTATATACTGGGCATGTCATCTGTATCAGAGCATATGGAGATATGCAAGTATATCGGAAGCCTATCATATTATCATAGCTTATCTGATTCTGGCGGCTGCCCTGCTTATTGAACATTCAGTATCTTTGCATTTTCATGTAGAGATTCCACGCAGTGTTGCAGTGATGGGATACATCATTTCACTCATATTCTGTGTTGCTATCCGCTTCGGATACCGAATGGTTCGCTATGTGACAGCAAGGAGAAAAATTGCACAACAGGATGAGAATAAGAAGAGAGTAATGATCGTAGGCGCTGGACAGGCGGCCAAAGAACTGATCAATGACTTTCGTTTTGGTGTACGTGATAATTATCAAATTTTAACAATTATTGACGACAATCCGATGAAACACGGACGGTATCTGGAGGGATACAGGATCGAGGGAAACCGTTACGACATTCCTGGGCTGGTAAAAAAATATAGGATTGATATTATTATTTTTTCTATTCCCAGTGCTTCAAATGAAGATCGAATTAATATACTGAATATCTGCCAGAATACCGGATGCAAGCTCAAAATAGTTCCAGGAATTTATCAGATTGTTAATGGTGATGTACAGGTTTCAAAACTTCGTGATGTTCAGATCGAGGATCTGCTTGGCAGAGACGAGGTCAAGATCAATCTCACCGAGATCAAGAAGACGATCGAGGGAAAGGTGGTTATGGTAACCGGAGGCGGCGGATCTATCGGATCCGAGCTCTGCCGGCAGATTGCATCAGCAAACCCGAAGCAGCTGATTATCTTCGACATCTATGAAAACAACGCCTACGCCATTCAGCAGGAGCTGATTCGAAAATATGGTGACCGTTTGAATCTGGTCACGCTGATCGGTTCCGTCCGTAATACATCCCGGATCAATAGTGTTCTCGAGACTTATCATCCGGAAATGATCTATCATGCGGCTGCACACAAGCATGTGCCACTGATGGAGAACAGTCCCTGTGAGGCTGTAAAGAACAATGTCATGGGTACCTACAAACTGGCAAAGGCAGCAGCAGAACACGGTGTGAAGAGATTTCTTCTGATCTCTACAGACAAAGCTGTCAATCCGACATCTCTCATGGGCGCGACTAAGCGAATGTGCGAGATGATTATTCAGATGATGGACCGCAAATATCCCGGGACCACCTTCATGGCTGTGCGATTCGGAAATGTCCTCGGGTCTAACGGATCGGTGATTCCGCTCTTCAAGGAACAGATCGCAAAAGGAGGCCCGGTCACTGTCACGGACAAAAACATCATCCGATACTTCATGACGATTCCCGAAGCGGTATCCCTTGTGCTTGAAGCTTCCATTTATGCAAAGGGCGGGGAAATCTTCGTACTCGATATGGGAAAACCGGTACGAATTGACGATATGGCCAGAAAACTCATCCGACTGTCCGGATTCCAGCCGGATGTAGATATCAAGATCGTGTACACTGGCCTCCGGCCCGGAGAAAAGCTCTATGAGGAGCTTCTCATGGATGAGGAGGGAATGAAGGATACTCCGAACAAGCTGATTCATATCGGGCATCCAATAGAAATGGATGACGAGCTGTTTCTACAGCAGATCCACAGATTGGATCAGATAAGTAAACAAGAAGTAGAGCCGATGGAGATGAAGAGAGTGGTATCAGAGGTTGTCACAACCTATAAACCGGATCTGGATCATGTGGATCAGGCGCAGGGTGCGTAGGGATTATTAGAGAATATTGATTTATCTTTATTGAGATAGCCTGCAAATATGTGACTGACGTAGATATAACTAATGAAAAAGTACAGATGTAGGGGAGTTTGCGATCTGATAAGCGACACAAAAGAAAGAAGAACACTATGAAAGATATTTCTGATATCAAACCATTTGAAAATAAAGTATTGGGATAGTGAAATAATAGGGACAACCAAGGAAGAACCTTGATTTTTCAAGGGGTTCCGGGGCTTTTGTCCTTTCCAGAAATTGAATTTTTCTCCTGAGATGGTAAAAGTCCTGGATACCAAGAGGTCACAATGGCTTCCTGGGTAGTTATGGATTTACCCACAATTCAGAGTAAAAATTCAATAGGGAGGAAAGACATAGCTCATTGGTTTTCGAGAGAAGACAATGGGCTAATTGTCGTTAATAAGATAAGAATCTGTGTGTGGACACAACATAACATAAATCTGCAATATAAGCAAGCGAATAAATGGATATTATACTTCTATAATTCGCAGAACAGGAGCAATAAAATGGCTTTTAAAGAATCTTCGGACATCAAACCTTTCCCCTCACGCCTGTGGCTCAGTTCACCGACAATGAGCGGGTTGGAAAAGACCTATATGTTGGAGGCTTATGAGACTAACTGGATGAGCACCGTTGGTAAGAATATCAATGAGATTGAGACACAACTGGCTGAGTATATTGGAGTAAAATATGCGGTTGCACTTAGTTCTGGTACAGCTTCTCTCCATCTGGCAACAAAGCTTGCCGGGGAGCGGATATATGGTCAGGCAAGACCGAATGAGGGCACACTTCGTGGACATAAGGTTTTTGCGAGTGACGTAACATTTGATGCATCCATAAATCCTATTGTCTATGAGGATGGAGAAGCTGTTTTTATTGATACAGAGTATGATACCTGGAATATGGATCCTGCTGCTTTGGAGAAAGCATTTGAGATTTACCCTGAAGTAAAGATTGTAGTTATCGCTCATCTTTATGGAACTCCCGGAAAAGTAGAAGAAATAAGGAAGATATGTGATGCCCATGGCGCTCTAATTGTAGAGGACGCTGCCGAGAGTCTGGGCGCAAAATATCTATTCAATGGTGAGTGGAAAGAGACAGGGACTCTTGGCAATTATAATTGCATTTCTTTTAATGGGAACAAGATCATCACAGGTTCCTCTGGCGGAATGTTCCTGACAAATTCAAAAGAAGATGCAGAAAAAGTGAAGAAGTGGAGCACACAGTCTCGTGAGGATGCTCCCTGGTACCAGCATGAGGAGATCGGATACAATTACCGCATGAGTAATGTGATAGCCGGTGTAGTGCGCGGTCAGATTCCAAGTCTCCAGAAGCATATTGCTCAGAAAAGGGCAATCTATGAGCGGTACAAAGAGGGACTGAAAGATCTTCCGGTGAAGATGAATCCGTTTGATGTCGAAAAATCTATGCCCAACTATTGGCTTAGCTGCCTGATCATTGATGAAGGTGCTATGTGCAAGCAGGTAAGGGATGATAGCAAAGCGCTCTATACTCCCGAAGCGGGGAAGTCCTGCCCGACAGAAATACTTGAAACGCTGATGAAATATAATGCGGAAGGCCGTCCAATCTGGAAGCCCATGCATATGCAGCCGATATATAGGACCAACCCGTTTGTCACGGTCGAAGGGAACGGCAGAGGCCGCACAAATGCTTATATAAAGGGCTCTGGAATCGACGTTGGAGCCGATATTTTCCGTAGAGGGCTTTGTCTGCCGAGCGATAACAAGATGACGGAAGAGCAGCAGGATCGGATTATTGAGATCATTCATAGGTGTTTTCGCTAATATCGGCTGAATGTGAATGAGGGTTGTAGATAGGGCGATGCTGCATCTGCCGGACATCAATCAGGGATGGAGATACGCATCTGCTGGATATGACTGAGGGTGTATATGTGCATCGGCTGGATATGACTGAGGGGTCAGATTGACATCTGCTGAATATGCATCAAGGGGTCAGATGTACATCAGACGGAGGATAGAGCTATCGATTATGTATTTGGATTATTGGACATCCCCTGGTGGTATTACGCGATAGCGACTCTTCTCGGGGTGGCTGCCTGGAGGGTGTGGAAGAAGCCGAGCCTGGGGATGTTGATAGGATATGCATTTCTCATCCTTGCTGAGACGGTTTTGATCCGGAAGCCATTTCAGGGGGAACACATAAAGCTCGAACTCTTCTGGTCCTGGAGAGCATGGAATGTACAGAGGGGCCAGATCATAGCAAATGTGATTATGTTCATTCCCATTGGTATGTTGACCGGTTGTTTGTGGAAATGGAAAGGAATGTGGGTTGCATTTGGATTGAGTAGCGCTATTGAACTCCTGCAATTGATTACAGCCAGAGGCCTATGTGAGTTTGATGACGTGATTCATAACATGATCGGTGCGGTTATCGGCTCGGTGTTTGTAACCGCGATGATCAAATTACAAAACAACCAAATACTTGAGAAGAGGAACGAGTAGATGTACGCAAAATACATTAAACGATTATTGGATTTCATCTTATCCTTATGCGCGATTATAGTTCTTTCACCGGTGCTTCTAATTCTCACAGTGATTGGAACTGTGAAAATGAAGGGGAATCCGTTCTTCGCGCAAGAACGCCCTGGCTGGCATGAGAAAATGTTTAAGCTAATTAAGTTTAGAACAATGAGCAATGAAAGGGATAAAAACGGGAAATTGCTACCAGATGAAGTTAGGTTGAATAGCTATGGTAAGCTACTGAGAAGTACAAGTCTGGATGAACTCCCTGAGCTGTTCAACATATTAAAAGGGGACATGGCAATTATAGGCCCCCGCCCACTCGCAAAGTCATACCTGAAATATTACACCGATGAAGAACATCATCGGCATGATGTTAGACCGGGTCTGTCTGGGTTAGCGCAGGTGAATGGTCGTAATGGTTTGAGCTGGGAAGAAAAGTTTAAGTATGACCTAGAGTATGTTAGGAATATCTCTTTTTTAAATGATGCGAGAATAGTGATTAAAACAATTCAAAAGGTTATAAAAAGAGAGGGAATTGGACAAGGCGAAGAGGCTCCCGTCAGCCTTAGTATAGAGCGTAAAGAACAATAGAGTGGTGAGACTATGAAATCAGAGATAGGAAGTGAGTTTTGGAATGTTCCAACTGGGGATTCCAAGACAACTTTTTTCCCTAAAGATACAAAATGGTTTATTTCTGGAACAAGTGCATTGAAATATATACTTGAAGATATAGAAGCAGAAAAAGAAGTGAAATCGGCATCACTTCCCTCTTGGTGCTGCAGCTGTATGATTACTCCTTTTATAGAAAAGAAACTAACAGTCAGCTTTTACGATGTGTATTTTGACGAAGAAAATGGCCTTTCAGTGGATTTCACGAATACAGCGGATAGCGATATAACCTTGGTTTTATCATATTTTGGTTACAGTTCACTACATATAGTCGGTAAACCAAGCGGATTGATAATAAGAGATATAACACATTCGATTTTTACATCAAAAGTGTACGATGATGCTATCTATTACTTTGGAAGTATTAGAAAATGGATGGGTGTATGGACTGGAGGATTTGCATATAAGAAGAACTCTTGGATGACGGATATTGCGATTCCGCTTGTAAGTAGTGCATATGTTAAATTGCGAGAATCAGCAATGCTGCAAAAGATGGAGTATCTTGATCATACTAGAGAGGATAAGCATTATCTGGAAATTTTTGAAGAGGCGGAAAACTATCTTGATCTGTGCGAGATTGAAGGGGCTGCGCCGAGAGATGTTGAGCTGATCTCGTTTATAGATATCCCCAATATAGTTAGAAAACGTAGAGCAAATGCGGAAGTGTTAATATCCGCGCTTAGTAGTATTTCTCTATTTCCGGAAATTAAGCCGGGGGATTGCCCATTATTTGTTCCAATCCTATTAGATGAGAATATTAGGAATGGACTTCGGGGATATTTGATTTCAAAAAAAATATACTGCCCTATCCATTGGGGGGTTTCTGAATATCATAGTTTAAGCACAAAGACAGAACAGTTATATAAGCGAGAACTAAGTCTGGTCTGTGATCAAAGGTATGATACGGATGACATGTACCGAATAATTGAGGAAGTTACTGCATTCATGGCAAGTTAACTGCGGAGGTCAAATGCTAGATATATACTTTAATCCGGAATACGGGAAATTGTGCGAATTAGTTGATGGTGGGAAGTGGGCGGAGTATTCATTGTCAACAAGTTCCGGTAAAATAACGAATAGCTTCATTATGAGGCCGGCTCCATGGTTATTGGATGGAAAACAATACTATGATATTGTGACTCCATATGGCTATGGTGGTCCAATAATTCAGGAGGCATCTGATAAGCCAAGGCTTTTGATGGAATATCAAAAAGGATTTCAAGAATACTGCATAGAAAACGCTATAGTCTGTGAATTCATTCGGTTCCATCCAATTTATAGGAACTATGTGGATTTTGCGGGTATTTATGATGTAATTTATTCTAGGCACACTGTTGGTACAAACCTACAAGAATTTGATGATCCCGTTCAAAGTGAATTCAGTAAAAGCGCACGCAAGGATCTAAGAAAAGCGACTGGCTTTGGTGTCACCTGTAGCATCCACAAGAATCCAGATAATCTTATTATCTTTAAGCAACTGTATGAGGAGACGATGGATCGTAATCATGCGGAAGCTATGTACTATTTTCCAGATGAGTACTACAAGATATTGACTCACGAACTTAGAGATAGCGTTTTAGAAATACAAGCCCACTGGAATGATGAAATAATAGCTAGTGAAATTTATTTTGTCGATGGTGGAATAATGCATGCCCATCTTCTTGGAAGCAACCATAAACTATTAGATGTGTGCGGCGGCGTAATGCTGGAAGCAACTGCTGCCAGATGGGGAAAAGAGAATGGATATCGTTTTATTCATCATGGGGGAGGACGAAGTTCCGCAGAAGACGATCCATTGTACCTGTATAAAAAGAAATTCGGCAAACACACCCAATTTGATTTTTATATAGCTAGGAAGGTTTGGCAAGAAGAATTGTACGAACAGCTCGTATCTGAAAGAAAAAAAGAAGGACCTATAGAGAACCCAGAATATTTCCCTATGTATAGGGGATGATGGAAAATGGTGGATTAAATGAACGTATTGTTTATGACTATAAGTGGAATGCCACAATATAACAGACACGATATCTATGCAGATGTGCTATATAGTCTAATTGACAGAGGGCACTCGGTATATGCAATCAGTTCCAATCAACGCAGGAATGGTCAGTCTACAACATATACCGAAGAAAACGGGATACATGCCCTTCGGGTTAAAACCGGGAATATCACTAAGTGCGGCGCTGTTGAAAAAGGCATTTCAACTATCATGGTCAAAAGACAATATATAGCTGCAATTAAGCATTTTCTTTCTGACGTAAAGTTTGATCTTATTCTATATGCTACGCCGCCTATAACCCTATCTGATGTTGTTGAATTTGTCAAAAAAAGAGATGGGGCAAAATCTTACCTAATGTTGAAGGATATATTTCCACAGAACGCTGTTGATCTTGGAATGATGACCAAAGATGGACTTAAAGGGATTTTGTATAGATATTTTCGGCAAGAAGAGAAAAAGCTTTATGCTGTATCAGACAGAATTGGCTGCATGTCCCCGGCAAATGTAGAGTATGTAATCAGAGAAAATCCGGAGATTAACCCACAAAAAGTTGAAGTGTTTCCTAACTGTTTAGACCCATTAGATTTACGAGTCGATGAGTATACAAGAAGAGATATCAGAGGGAAATACAATATTCCATTAGATAAGACAGTATTTGTATATGGTGGCAACTTGGGAAAACCGCAAGGAATTCCCTTTATCATTGATTCCATCAGGGAAGCTTCAAGGGAGAAAAATGCTTTTTTCCTAATTGTTGGAGGTGGAACTGAGTATGGAAAGCTAAAAGCATTTATAGAAAATGAAAAGCCTCGAAATGTTCTATTGATGAACAAGATACCTAAAGAAGACTATGACCAACTTGTTGCCGCCTGCGATGTAGGATTGATATATTTGGATCATCGCTTCCAAATCCCCAATTTTCCAAGTCGCCTCTTAAGTTATCTTCAGGCTGGACTGCCAGTTTTATGTGCGACAGATTTGAATACGGATATCGGTAAGATTGCGGTGGAACACGGATTTGGTTGGTGGTGCGAAAGTAATGATATTAATTCCTTTAGGAAAAATATACAGCTCGCGATTACTGCAGATATGAATAGAATGGGAGAGGCAGGTTATATGTATATGGAGCAGGAATATAATATTGAAATTGGATACAATTTGTTGGAAAAATTCTGTGGTCTTCATGATGAGCATACGTTAGTGATTTGAAATTATTTATCGTAAAGGCTTTGAAGGTGATTCTAAATCCTATTGGATAGAGAATCTGTACTAATAGTTTAAAGGGAATGTATGCTCCTGATTTAAACCGACTAATGTTGAGATGGGCAATTATACTTATTTTAAAACAACGGTTCTATTGTTGTTGATTGAATGGAAAGTAATATTCAATTATAGATTGATGCTGTATAGATAGAGTTGGCTATACTGTTGATAATATTTCAATAAATCCAGTTTTTCAAAAAGGAGAGATTTTCAATAAACAAATTCTTCTCGTATAAAATGGAAAATGAGACAATTATTATTCCTGAATAACGAATGGTATCCTTCGACAAAAAGAAAACTGTTTTTTGTGTAGATATTAATTGAATACAATTAATTAATGTAATCTGTAAAAATGAAATATACTTCTGCTGATAAAAGAGGTGCATTATGAATATTTTAGTTTTAACAAGTGTTTATCCCCAACCGGATGATAATGGAACAGTTGTGACTCCTACAGTAAAGTACTTTTGCGAGAAGTGGGTTGAAGCTAATCATAATGTTGTGGTTATTCATAATAGGAGCTCTTTTCCTGCACTATTCTATCTCTTACCTGAGAAGCTAAGGAAAAAATTATCTTCAAAATTAGGATTTTCATTTCCAACTTATGCAGGCCGAAAACCTTTGCATCGAGAAGATAATGGAGTAAATGTATATCGATTGCCTTTAATGAAAATTGTACCTCATGGAAAATATAGTAAGAGAAGGATTAATAAGCAGCTAGATAGAATTGAAAAAATATTGGACGAATTGTCTTTTAAGCCGGATGTGATTATATCACACTGGGTTAATCCGCAGATCCAATTATTATTACCTTTGAAAGAAAAATATAAAGCTATTACTTCTATTGTTATTCACACAGATTGTAGTTCCAAGAATATTAATCGATTTAATATGTTAGAGATTACACATAATTTGGATGCAATTGGATGCAGAAATAAAACAGAGGCGGAATATGTCAAAGATGCGCTCTTTTTAGATCACATGCCCTTTATTTGCTACTCGGGAATACCGGATGAAGAGGCGGAAAAATACATTAATCGTCTTAAAAATCGAGAATTAAATGAACCTTGCAGAAGAGAGTATATTTACGTTGGACGCTTAGTTAAATATAAAAATGTTGATGTAATTATCAAAGCTTTAGCAAAAGCATTTCCGGATAAAAACTATCGTCTTCATGTTGTTGGAGATGGCGCTGAATTAGAGTACTTGAAAGAGCTAGATCAGGAGCTAACTGATGGGATGTGTACTGTTTTTCATGGCCAATTGCCACGCCAAGATGTGTTTGATCTGATGGAAAAATGTAATTGTTTTATTATGGTTAGCGATAATGAAACCTTTGGCATGGTATATCTTGAAGCAATGCTGACTGGATGCTTGACTATTGCATCTGAGAAGGGTGGAATAGACGGAGTAATTGTGGATGGGGAAAATGGTTTTTTATCCAAGCAGGGCGATGTTGAAGCTTTAGTTTCTAAGCTTAAGCAGATCGATTTACTTACGCAGAAGCAATATGAATCAATTAGACATATGTCTATAAGTACAGCATATAAGTACAGAGATTCAGATGTGGCTCAAAAATACCTTGAAGATGTACTTCATTGGAAGCAGTAAGTGTAGTAAGGCCAAGATTTTGAGCTTTTGGAGGATTCACAACTGATGGACTTTGCCAGTAAAATGGAGTTTGATAAAACCGAGAAAAAGAATCGACTATTTGAGACTATGTTAGTAATATCATGTTTCATGACTAATATTTCTCAGCTCCCTTACTTTGTATCGTCAGGAAGAACACAATTGTTAAACACGCCAGTTTGGATTGTGACCTTCTTTTTTTTAATGATAATAGGAAAATATAGGTTATCAATTAAGTTATCGGGTATTTTCGCACTTAGTATTATGGCAGCTTGCTTTATGGCCCTGTTAAGCATATTCACAGAGTATGATTATTTTCATTCATCGGTAATTAGTTGTTTGTTGATATCATTGTTTATACTTCTAATCGGTGAACAAGCAGGGAGACTTATATCAGAAGAGTGTATAAGAAGAATTAATCTTTCTTACGTGGTATCTACGCTGATAGTATCATTGTTTATTTATGTTCAATATTTTTCAAATGGTTACAATTTATCTTCTAGGTTATATGCGTATAGTTCAAAGAATTCGATATCTCAAATAATATTTACCGCAATTGTTATTCTCTTATTTACTAATATCACTAATAGTAAGTTTTTAAAGATATGTCGAATTGTGGTAATTGCTTTTGAAGTTTTTCTTCTGATGATTTTAAGATCAAGAGCTACAATTGTGGGCTTCTTTCTTTGCTTGTTTGTTATTGTTGTGGGTAAAGAGTTTAATAGGAAACTAAAATATCTTTTAATGACTGTGTTATGCATAGTGGCACTATTAACATTGTTTAGTCAGTCCTTTTTTGGTGTTTTATTCAATAACATTTTATTCGCGGGAAGAAAGGCATCTGATTTAAACAATTTGACTTCAGGACGTGTTCATATTTTATCTTCTTTTCCGGATAGAATTAATGGGCATTGGCTTACGGGGATAGGATCAATATATTATGAATGTTTTCCTTTGTCTTGTATTCTTCAGTTTGGCTTAATTGCTGGAATAATGATTATAATCGTATCATATTCTCCTCTTTATTTCTGCGTCAGATTAAATAGAAAAGAGCCAGACTCTTCAGCTTTTGTACTCGTTTGTGTTGGATATATCATTAACAGCTTATTTGAGGGGTTAGCGCCAATAGGGCCAGGAGTTAAGTGCTATTACTTATGGTTAATGTTTGGAATACTAATCTCGAAGGGAAGATTTAAGTCTCGCACTCAGTAGCATTAATTTAGCTGAAATATGAGGAGTGTCCATTGAGCAAAATAAAAAGAAACCTTGGGTATCAAACAATATATCAGATTCTAAATACATGCTTGCCGTTAATAACATCTCCGTATCTGGCAAGAGTATTAGGGGCGGAAAAACAGGGAATATTTTCATACACACAATCAATTGTCAATTATTTTACGCTGTTTGCAATGTTGGGAGTTGTTAATTATGGTACGAGAACAATAGCTGAATGCAAAAAAGAGAGGAGAAGTATTAGCTATTCGTTCTGGAACATCTATTTGTTTCAGGCTCTTACTTCCGCAATATGCATTGTTCTTTATTCATCTTATTTGCTTTTTCTTTCACCAGATAATAGATTGATAGCATTAATCCAAGGATTATATCTGATTGGCTCATTCCTCGATGCAAATTGGTTATTCTTCGGACTTGAGAAATTTAAAATAACTGTTACAAGAAATATGGTTGTACGCTTATTATCGGTTGCTGCAATCTTATTGCTAGTTAAAAGTAGAGATGATTTATGGGTATACACATTAATAATGGCCGGGAGCCCTGTGATAAGCAACGTTATAATTTGGAAATTCATTCCGAATGAAGTAGATATCCACTTTACAGACTACATAAATTTTGATGAGGTAAAGCGACATATAAAACCGAATCTAGTATTATTCATCCCTTTGCTAGGAATGTCAGTTTATCATGTAATGGATAAGACTATGCTTGGCATACTTAGCTCATATGAACAAGTTGGGTTCTATTATAATGCGGATAAGATTATCAACATACCTATTGGTGTTATCGGTGGTGTTGGAACTGTTATGCTTCCAAGGATGTCTGCTCTATTTGCAGATAATAGAACTGAAGATATAAAAAAATACTTTTTAACTTCCATTGAAGGCATTATTATCAGTGCCGCAGCAATGGCATTCGGAATAGCGGCTATTTCAAAAGAGTTTACACCTGTTTTTTTTGGTGAAGGGTTTGAGCCTTGTGTTGAGCTAATTATGGTATTGTCTCCTGTTCTCATAATAAAGGGATTATCACAGACAGTAAGAATGCAATTGCTTATTCCATCAAAAAACGAAAAAGTGTTTGTACAGTCTGTCTTTTTTGGAGCTTTAGCAAACCTTATCGCAAATATGGTACTTATCCCCTTGCACGGTGCCCTTGGAGCTGTAATTGGAACGTTATTGGCCGAACTGGTTTCGTGCGTTTGGCAATTTGCAAAAATGAATACAAAGATTTGTGTTTCACAAACTCTAATTAAATCAATGTGTTATTTAGGAATAGGGCTTGTCATGTTTTTCGCAGTTCGAAAAATAGCACCATCACTTCCTCAAGGCATATTTGGACTAATTATTGAGATCTTGATTGGCTTTTTAGTCTATAGTTCTCTATGTTTCTTGTTACTGAAGATAACGGACAATAGCATTTTGAAAATTATGCGTCGTAGACAATAACGGCTTATTATGCATAAATCAATGACTTCGTCGATAATTTTAGTTAAATATGAATTGTCTAAATGGCATATAAAAAGGAGTAAGAAAACATGCATATAACAGATGCCTTCAAAGAAAAAACTTTGGTTATAACTGGTGGCACAGGCAGCTTCGGGTCAACTGTACTTAAACATTTCCTGACCACCGATATCGGAGAGATTCGCATCATCAGTCGTGATGAGAAGAAGCAGGACTGGATGAGACACATGCTGCAAGCGTCCTATCCAGATTATGCGGGGAAGGTCCAGTTCTACGTCGGTGATGTCCGGAACCTTGACTCTGTCCGAGATGTCATGTACGGCGCAAATTACGTCTTCCACGCCGCTGCCCTGAAAGAGGTTCCTTCCTGTGAGTTTTTTCCGATGGAAGCTGTGAGAACGAATATCATCGGTACGGACAATGTGATTACTGCTGCTGTTGAAGCCGGTGTGCAGAGGGTTGTGTTCCTCTCCACTGATAAGGCAGCTTACCCGATCAATACCATGGGTATGACGAAGGCCGTTGGAGAGAAGGTCGTACAGGCCAGAGCGCAGAAGGCATTTGAGCGCGGCGGTACAGTTCTTGCGTGTACCCGTTACGGCAATGTCATGTGCAGCAGGGGATCTGTAATCCCTCTCTTCATCGATCAGATCAAGAGAAAAGCTCCGATCACGATTACCGATCCGAATATGACCAGATTTCTCATGAACCTGGACGAGGCAGTTGATCTTGTGGCCTTTGCCTTCGAGCACGCCGAGCCCGGAGATCTGTTCGTGCAGAAGGCAGACGCCTCTACCATCGGAGACCTTGCCGATGGCGTCATGAAAGTCTTTGGTGAAACTGAAAAGAAGATTATCGGCTCCCGGCATGGCGAAAAGCTCTATGAAACCCTTGTCACGCGTGAAGAGATGCTTCGCTCCATAGACATGGGACACTACTATCGCATTGCTCCTGATGCCCGTGGTCTGAACTATGATAAGTTCTATGTGAAAGGCACTGTCCACACAGAAGGCGATGAGGCGTACACTTCTCACAACACTAACCGTCTTGATGTTGATGGTGTGGTAAAGAAAATCATGGGCACTGATTACGTAAAAGAAGAACTGGAAGGCAGGCCGCATGCGGTGGAGGCGTAAGCAATGGTAGAGCACAACTTTAAATGGAAGAACGATGGCAGATTAAAGATTATGATCGGGGCAGGAACCAGGCCCGAGATCATCCGCCTCGCTGCTGTAATGAAGCGTTGTCGTGAATACTTTGATACTTGCATCGTCTATTACAACCAGAACTGGGATCCGAATCTGAGCACGGTGTTCTGGGAAGATTTCGAGCTGTATAATGCAAAGGGTGAAATCGGCCCTGACATTCTGGTGCCAGTCGTCGGCGAGAATCTAGGCGTCACCTGTGGGAATATTTTAGGCAGGAGCTACGAGCTGCTTTCAGAGCTGATGCCAGATGGATATCTCGTCCTCGGGGACACGAATAGCTGTCTTTCTGCCATCTCTGCAAAGCGGCTGCACATCCCGTTGTTTCACATGGAGGCGGGCAACCGTTGCAAGGACGAATGCCTGCCGGAGGAGACGAACCGCAGAATTGTGGATGTAATCTCCGACGTGAATCTCTGTTATTCAGAGTTCGCCCGGAAATATCTCGCAGACACAGGCCTTCCGAAGGAACGGACATATATGACTGGATCTCCGATGGCAGAAGTGCTGCGGATGAATCTGGAGAAGATCGAGGCATCTGATGTGCTGGAGAGGCTAGGGCTTGAGGAGAATAAGTACATACTTCTTTCCGCTCACCGAGAAGAGAATATTGATACCGAGAAGAACTTTACTTCTCTTTTCACGGCGATCAATGCGCTGTCGGAGAAGTATGATATGCCGATTCTCTACTCCTGCCATCCGAGAAGCAAGAAGAGATTGGAAGCGTCCGGATTTAAGTTGGATCCGCGAGTGAGAGTGAATGAACCTCTTGGATTCAATGATTATAACAAGCTACAGATGAACGCGCTGGCCATCGTGTCCGACTCTGGCACACTCCCGGAAGAGAGCAGCTTCTATCTTTCCATCGGGCACCCGATTGCAGCTGTGTGTATCAGAACAAGCACAGAGCGTCCGGAAGCACTGGAAGCTGGAGATTTCATCCTTGCCGGGATAACGACAAACGAGCTGCTGAATGCGACCTCTATGGCTATTGAGATGAAACAAAAAGGCGTTCTTGGAAAGCCCTGCCCGGATTATGTGGACGAGACGGTTTCTATGAAGGTAGCCCGCATCATTCAGGGGTATATAGGGGTCATTAATAAAATGGTCTGGCGGAAATTCTGACCGGGGGAAGATCAATGAAGATATTAGTTACTGGTGCGGCAGGTTTCGTTGGAAGGAACCTGGTCGAGAACCTGAAGAACATAAGAGATGGGAAGAATAGGACGAGGCCAAATCTTGTCATTGATACTATCTACGAATACGATCGAAATAACACACTGGAAGAGCTGGATCGTTTCTGCTCTGACTGTGACTTTGTGTTTAACCTTGCTGGGGTGAACCGCCCTCAGGATCCGAAAGAGTTCAAAGAAGGTAACTTTGGCTTTGCCTCTACACTCCTCGACACTCTGAAGAAGCATGGGAACAAGTGCCCGGTTATGCTTAGTAGCAGCTTACAGGCTACCCTCGCAGGCCGGTTCGGAACCAGCGAGTATGGTCTTTCAAAGCGTGACGGTGAGGAACTGTTCTTTAGCTATGCCCAGGAAACCTGCGCGACAGTGTATGTTTATCGCTTCCCCAACCTCGTTGGAAAGTGGGTACGTCCGAACTACAATTCCGCTGTCGGAACCTTCTGCAACAATATCGCAAATGATCTGCCGATTACGGTGAATGATCCGAGCGTGGAGTTGGAGATGCTCTTCATCGACGATCTGATCAACGAAATGTATGACGCGATGGAAGGGAAGCCACATCGCGCCGAATACCCGAAGACTGGGGAAGTAGTTAACGGTGTTGAGTATGATGGCTTGACTCCGAGAGCCACAGAGGATGGCCGCTACTGCTATGCACCTGTGACGCATAAGGCAACACTGGGACAGATTGTCGATCTTCTTCACACCTTCCACGATCAGCCGCAGAACCTGATTATGCCGCAGATCGCACCGGGAAGCTTCGAGAAGAAGCTGTACTCAATGTACCTGTCTTATCTCCCGAAGAAGAAAGTCGCATTTGATCTGAAGATGAACTGTGATGACCGTGGTTCCTTTACCGAGCTTCTGAAGACCACGGATCACGGACAGTTCTCCGTGAATATCAGCAAACCTGGCATCACCAAGGGACAGCACTGGCACAACACCAAGTGGGAGTTCTTCATTGTGGTTGCCGGACACGGTCTGATCCAGGAGCGGAAGATTGGTACAGATGAAGTAATAGAGTTTGAGGTGAGTGGGGATAAGATCCAGGCTGTTCACATGCTGCCGGGATACACTCACAACATCATCAATTTGTCAAAGACAGAGAACCTTGTGACCGTGATGTGGGCAAACGAGATTTTTGATTCTAATCATCCTGATACATTCTTTGAGACAGTTTAAAAACAGATTTCGCAATTATTTAGGAGTTGAAGATTATGGACCGATATTTGGAAGGGAAAAAGCTTCTTATTCTAGGCGGTGGGGCCGATATGATAGCAGTAACAAAACTGGCTCAGAGCATGGGGTGCATTGTTTATATTATTGACTATTATGATACCTTGCGATCACCTGCTAAACTGACTGCTGATAATTATGCAGATATAAGCATTGAAGATTATGCCGCTGTTGTTGATTATATCAAGGAAAACAAGATAGACGGTGTCATAACTGGGTACACGGATTCCTATTTAGAACACTATTTAAATATTTGTGAGATGGCAGGCCTGCCGCATTATGGGACAGAGAAAGCGTTTAGTATCGCTGCTGATAAAATGCAATTTAAAAAGGCCTGTATTGCCTCAGGAGTCGGTGTTATACCGGGAACAAATGCGTATGATTTTGAAACGGTTGAGCAGTTTGCACAAAAAAATGGATTCCCGCTTATGCTAAAACCTGTAGATAATAGCGGATCAAGAGGTGTTATAAAATGTGAGGAGCGGAGCGATCTTAAAAGGTGTTATGAATACGCATTATCGTTTTCTCGTACTAAAAACATCATTGTGGAAAAATATATGGATTGTAACTCCGTAGTTTGTTCTTATCAGCTCGATGGTTTTAAAGCTACTTTGTCTGCATTTTGTGATAGAGATATTTATCAGGCAGATGTTGACGGCTCCGCAATAACAATTGAAGCAAGATACCCCTCTGCCTACACTAGCAGATTCTTGTCCGAGCAAGATCATGCGATGAAGGAGATGTTTGAAACTAATGGTTTTCACGATGGCATGATAGGAGTTATGGGATTTGTTGATGAAAAAGCGTTTTATTGGTGCGAAATGACATATAGGCCAAGTGGGGGGCATCATTATACACTTATTAAAGACCAAACAGGAATTGATGGGTTAGCGTTACTTATAGAATTTGCAGTCACTGGTAAAGTAAAGAGTTATGATTCATCTAAGGAAAACCCATTTTTCAAAGATTATTGTGGAATGGTTCATATTATTGGAGCACCAGACAGAACAGTGGGCTCAATTAAAGGAATAGATTTAATTGGAGATCTTCCATATGTGCTGGAGATTTGCCAAGAGAAACAAGTAGGACAGAAAACAGGGAAAGATGGCACCACTGCACAAACACTTTTATCTGTTTGGATAAAAGGAAAGGATTATAAGGAATATAAAGAACGGGTAAGCTATATAAAATCTTTATTTGAAGTGTTTGATGACCAAAATAACCCTATCGTTATAAGATGAGTATACTGCAAATGGTGTCAGAATGAATCTTAAAAAATTTCGTTATGTCCTCACATTAGCTGATGAAGGCTCTTTTTCACGCGCCGCTGAGACGCTGAACATCAAACAGCCTTCTCTTTCGCAGTATATCAAGAAAATAGAAAAGGAAGTCGGGATGGAACTTTTTGACCGTTCCGGTGGAGATGTCCGACTGACGGATGCAGGGAGGGCCTATATTGACGTAGGACGAAGAATGCTAGATTTGGAACACCAGTTGGAGGGGCGATTCTCAGACCTAGCTACTTTCAAAACAGGCTCTATTGATATCGGTATTTCTGCACATAGATCGGTAGCCCTTATGCCGCCCATCGTTTACTCCTTCAAGTCTCTCTATCCAGGTGTCACATTGAGAATAGTAGAGCAGAGAAGAGCTGATCTCATTGAAGCGGCAATGCATGGTGAATTTGATCTTGTTGTTACCACACTGCCTGTGGATACAGATTTCTTCACTTATGAAACACTCTTTATAGAAGAAAATGTAGTAGCGACGAAAGAGATAATCAAGGAAGAGGAGATGGAAGGGAAGAAGTTTCCTATCATATCAGCTTCGTCTCTCAATCACCTTTCTTTCGCCATGCTCAATGAAGATCACCTGATGCAGAGAGAGCTTGAGGAATTAATAAAGGCAAATGGACTGAAGCTAAAAAAAGAGGTGGAGTGTACAAGCTTGGATGCTCTTGTCGAGATGGTTAAGGCTGGGGTTGGATCTGCCTTTATTCCAGCCTGTCTCGCAAAAGACACCAATCTACATTATTATTCTATAAAAGAAGCCGTACCGAAAAGAGAGATTGTAATAATGTACCGAAAAGAGCAGTATCTTTCTAAGGCCGTTCTTGATCTCAAGGAACTCATGCACAGAACACTCGGGTAGATGTTACTGCATATATTTTTAGATTAGATATAGACATTAGCAAATATAACACATAGGAGGAAGTATATGCCATTTGAACTGGTATACTTGGTAGCCGTGTTCGCAGTCGCGATTATCGGCTTTGCGCTCCTGAAGCGGCCAATGTACGAGAGCATGCTGGCAGCATTCATTGTACTGGTGATTCTCACTGCCATTCTCGGAGCATGGGAATTCTCATTTGCAGGACTTTGGGGATTCATCTGGAAGGCGATGAAGGACTCAAGTCTTTACGTAATCATCGTGTTTATCGTCTCGGCACATCTGCTGTCCCAGACGACGGTCATCGATGATTTCATTGCGATTATCCTCGCAATCTTTGGTCGCCTTCGCGGCGGTGCAGGTTTTGTGGCCATTATCGGATCCACTTACATGGGTTCACTGTCTGGCTCCGGCCCTGGTAACGTAGCCACTACGGGCGTGTTTACCATTCCTGCCATGAAGCGGTCTGGTTTCTCGGCACATCTTGCCGCCAATGTAGAAGCACACAGTTCTACAATGGGTAATATGATCCCGCCTGCCGGTATGATTGCTACCGCGTATGGAATTTTGAATACCCTATACCCGGATAAGTATACGCTTTCCCAGTATTGGCTTCTGTTGTGGGGTATTGCAATCTGGTTTATCGCTCAGAGAATTATCACCCTCTACTTCATGTGCCGTTATTACAAGGTCGAGCCGATGCGGAAAGAGGATATTCCTCCGCTAGGTAAATCACTGAAGAATGGCTGGAAAGCCATATTCCTCCCAATCATTGTGTTCCTGCCCTTCCTGCTTACATCAAAGTTTGAAGACTTCTTCAAGGCTCGCTTAGGTGCCGGAGCATCTTCGTTGAATAGCAGTTTGTTACTCTTCATTCCTGGATTGATTGTGGTAGCTGCTATTCTGCTCTCTGATAAAAAGACAAGGCAGAAGATGACGCTGTCTTATATGATGAAGAATATTACTGATGGCTTGATGAAAGTCGTTCCGACTGCTGCGCTTGTGTTCTTTGCATACTGTGTCAGCAATGTTCTGGTCACTCTCGGCATTGAGAAAGCAATTGGCGATTGGATCTCCTCCATGAACATGCCGCTTATCGTTCTCGCGCTTGTTCTACCGCTTTTTACTGCAATCTTGGGCATGCTGATTCCAGGCTCGACACAGGTCAAGATTTTCGGCGGCATTTTTATCTCCATCATTTCAGCTGCCGGCGGAAGCCCGTTTATTGCCTGTGGTATGCTGCCCTGCATATGCGGTGCCATGCATGGTGTAACTCCGCCTTATTGTGCTTGTGTGTATACAGGTATGGGTATCGCGGATGCTGAGTTAGCTCCGACACTTAAAAACTGTGCGGTGTGGATTGCACTGCATTACGTCCTGTCTGTCATCGTTATGATGGGCTGGCTCCCGCTCATCGGGATGATGCCGTAAAGAGGGCTATGAACATGAGAGAAAAGGTTGAAAAGATCCTGCAGAAGCTTTATGGAGTTACGCTTACTATCTCCTTCTTTGCCGGACTGTTTCCATTGATTCCGTTTGTGATTGCTATCATCATCGGAGGTGGAGAAGGAGGAACAGGGGAAGCGATTAGCACATGGTTATACAAGCAGTATTACCCATGGGTTATTGCTCTGGCATCTATTGCTATTCTGATCGGTCTTGTTGCTATGTATGTTGGCAAGAAAGAGGCCTTCAGTACGAAGAGCTTTGGAATTGATTAGAAGAAATGAGTATTTACGGGCGGGTTCTCGATGATGAATACGAGGCATAGGTACTTCGCCCTTTTCTTTGGGGAAAGGTATAGGCATATGCCTATATGAATTATAGCGAGGAAATGTGAATGAGTATTACTACAAGATTGTGTAATGACTTGGCAGAGATACAGTTGGAGGAGAAGGACAAGGACCAGCTTAGGACACTGATCATCGATTTCTTCGCAGCTGCTTATGCCGGATATAAGCAGAATAGACTATTTAATGAAAAAGTTGAAGCTGTATTGTATCCACAGGGAGGGGCAGAAGAGAGCTATGTGATGTTCCAGGAGAGAAAATATCCAGCTCGGATGGCTGCCTTTATGAACTCATTATATGGTCATGGCGCGGAATTGGACGATGGAAACAAGAAAGCCGCTGGGCATGCTGGCGTTCATCTGATTCCTGCTGTATTTGCTTTGGCGGATAAGCTTGGAAGCAGCAATGAGGATGTATTGCTGGCATTGGCAACAGGATATGAAACCTATATAAGAATATCTTCTGCGGCTCAGCCCGGACTGGTAGCAAGGGGATTCCATTCCACCGGCATGGCCGGAACGCTGGCCTGTGCTGCCGCCTGTGCAAGGCTGTATAAGCTGGATGCCCAGGGAATCGAAGATGCCATCGCATTGGCAACCACAATGACGGGTGGACTTCTTTCCTATGGCGACTCTCGTCCAGCCATTAAGCCACTGAACCCCGGAAAAGCTGCAGAGAATGGAGTATTCGCAGCTATGCTGGCGAACGAAGGAGTACAGGGACCGACAGAGAGTTTGGAAGGCCAGAACGGATGGTTTCATGCCGTGACAGATCAGGTGCATGAGGAATACATGATAGGTTCAGATCACCTGTTGCTCCATGACTGTTACTTCAAGCTCTACCCGTCCTGCCGTCATACACACTGCGGGATAGACGCAGCAGTAAATCTGCATGAGAAAGTGAAGGTAGAGGATATTGAGGCCGTTAACATCTACATCTATCCCAATGCTATCAAACTGGCCGGAATCAAGCTTCCGAAAAATCAGGATGAAACAAAGTTTTCTATTCAATATACGCTGGCATGTGCACTTCTATATGGTAGCTATGGAATCGCAGACATGGATCCAACGAGACTTACAGAGGATGTTCTAAACCTGATTGAAAAGACAAAGCTGATTCCTGATACAACAATGGAGGATCGTACCAAAGGAATCCGTGGCACAAGGGTTGAGATCGTCCTGAATGACGGACGGAAAGTAGAAGAGATCGTACTCACACCAAAGGGTGATCCGGAGAACCCGCTGAATAGAGCTGATATTATTGATAAGTTGAGAGTATGTGCCAGAGGTCAGGCAGATGAAAGCACACTCATGAAGTTAGTAGAAAGTGTAGAAAATATTAAGGGAAGTAGTAAGTTTGAAAATCCTATGAAAGAGGTGCATAGATGAAACTAATACTCGGCACGATGACATTTGGCGAATCCGTGTTCAGACCGGATGTGGATGTGTTTATCAACGCTTTCCTTGATGCTGGTTATGATGAACTGGATACAGCGTATGTCTACAATGATGGGAATTGTGAGAAGTTCCTGGGTGAGGTGTTGCCAGGACTCAAGCGTCCCTTCAAGATCTGCACAAAGGTTAATCCCAGGATCACGGGTAAGTTGGATGCAGAAGCTGCGTATATGCAGCTATCAACCTCTCTTGAGAGGTTAACTCTCCCCTCGGTCGATACCGTATTTCTCCACTTTCCCGATCCTGCGACTCCAGTGGAGTCTGTCTTATCTGCTATGGCTGAAATGCATAACCAAGGAAAGTTCAAGGAACTGGGACTATCCAATTATCCCGCATGGATGGTAGCGGAGGTTTGGCATATCTGTGACCAGCACGGCTGGGTAAAACCGACTGTTTATGAAGGTGTGTATAATCCTCTGACTAGAGGGGCTGAGCAGGAATTAAACGATTGCCTGAACCATTATGGACTCCGTTTCTACGCCTACAACCCGACCATGGGCGGTATGCTCACAGGGAGATACAAGAGCGTGGATGAAGCTCCGACAGATGGACGATTCACGCACCGTCCAGGGTATCAGGGCAAGTACTGGAAGAAGAGCAACTTTGACGCCTTGGATGTGATCAGAGAGGCTATTGCGCCTCACAGCATGACGATGATTGAGGCAACCTACCGTTGGCTGGCGTATCACTCTATGTTGGATGAGAAGCGCGGTGATGCCATTCTGATTGGTGCTTCTAAACTCAACCATCTGATTGAGAACATGAACACAGTGAAGGCTGGACCTCTGCCGGGTGATGTTGTGAGTGCTTTTGAGAAAGCCTGGGAAGTCTGCCGGGGAGATAGTCGTGAATATTTCACCTTGTACAAAGGCAAAGGCAGTGTGGGAGGTGAGAAGAAGTAAATGTTAGATCAGAAAAAGGTTTTTGAGACGTTGCTGACTCATGGAGTTAGTTATTACGTTGGAGTTCCGGACTCTTACCTGAATGGTTTTTGTAATTACGCTCTCCAAAACTACCCAAAACATAACATCATAACAGCCAATGAAGGAAATGCAGTGGCTCTGGCAGCTGGTCACTATCTCGCCACGAAGGAAATTCCGCTTGTTTATATGCAGAACAGCGGTGAAGGTAATGCTGTGAATCCGCTGGCAAGCCTGGCAGATAAGGATGTTTATGCGACTCCTATGATTCTGCTTATCGGCTGGAGAGGACAGGAGAATTCAGAACCCAACCACCCGCAGCATTGGAGACAAGGGGAAATAACAACCGGACTTCTCGATATCCTCCACATTCCGTTTTCTATCCTTAATGACTCCGATGAGGAATTTGCTGGGATTGTAGAAAAGGCTGTGAAGTACTGTGAGGAGACGAGAGGCATATACGCTTTCATAGCACCGAAGGGCGTTATGGCTGATCCGGATAAGCCTAACAATGTGGATGCGACCTATCCTATGAGCCGGGAAGAAGCAATCGAGGTTGTTCTCGATCATATGCCTGCTGATACCATCTACTCTGCAACAACAGGACGTGCGACGAGAGAATTGTTCTTCCTCAGGGAGAAGAGGGGTGAAGGTAAAGAACATGACTTCCTAAACGTTGGAAGCATGGGGCATGCATCCTCTGTAGCTTTGGGCATTGCACTGAGTACTAATCGACCTGTCGTAGCTCTTGACGGTGATAGTGCCGCCATCATGCACATGGGCGCGATGACGATGGTCAGCAAGGTGAACGTTCCCAATTTCCTTCATATCATCCTCAATAACGGCGCACACGAGTCTGTGGGAGGTCAGCCCTCTGCAGGGCATCTCCTGGACTGGACCAAAATTGCGGAAGCATGTGGTTATGCAACGGTTGGGAAAGCAGTTACCACCAAAGAGGAATTGATAGAAGCGATTGATGAGTTACAAAAGGCCGACCGCGCCGCTTTCATTGACTGCCGTATCCACAAGGGGTTAACCCGTAAGCTTCCTCCGATCATCTTTGATCACAGAAAAGCGATAGACAAATTGATAGACGATTTGAATGGGTAATTATGCCCGTGCAAATAGAACCAGCATATTGCTGGAAAGAACGAAAACAATGAGCCACAGAGTGGCGGAAAGGAATAAAACACATGAACAGCATGGACAAAACAAGAGAGTTTCTGAAGTCAATCGGGCTCCCAGGGGGGGATGCTTACGATCTGCCGACGAGCAATAAACGCTTCGCGGATGGCGGTCAGTATCGCTTCGAGGTGCCTGGCATTCAGGGACCGAAGGTAATGCAGGCTCTGCTGGAGGCTATGGATTCTTATGGTCTGTATCTACATCGCGTTACTCAGACCCAGGGCATCATGCGCCTCACTGATGAGGACATCACCAAAATGGTGGATCTGGCCCACAAGTATCAGACCGATCTGATTCTGGCGATTGGCCCTCGTGCAACCACCGATACCTCTGCTTCCGTGCATACTGAGGAAGGCGTGAGAATGGGTTATCGTCTGCGTGGCCAGGAGCAAATCGTGAGAGCGATCGAGGATGTAAAGAGGGCTGCCCGCCTTGGTTGCCGTGGCTTCTTGGTATATGACGAAGGCTGCTTGTGGGTATTGAACGAGATGCGCAAGGCTGGTGATATCCCCGCCGATTGTCATTTCAAGGTTTCTGCTCATGCAGGCCATGGTAATCCGGCTTCGGCAAAGCTCCTTGAAAACATCGGAGCAGATTCCATCAACCCTGTGCGTGATATCCAGCTTCAGATGCTGGCTGCGATGAGACAGGCTGTCTCTTGCCCGATTGATATTCACACCGAGAACCCGAAATCCACGGGGGGATTCATCCGTCACTATGAGGTGCCTGAGATGATTCGTATCGCGGCCCCAATTTATCTGAAGACCGGTGGCTCTGTTGCTCAGACACATAGCTGGGATAGCACCGAGGATGACGCACGTAAGCGTGCGAAGCAGTGTGTGCTTGTTAAGCGTATGATCGATGAGTATTACCCCGAAGCTGTTTGGAGTCCAAAGGGAAGCCTTACTCAGGAGACCATGTAAACCAGCTTCTGCCTGCAGAAGTGACGAGACAGAGAAAAATAATAGGAAAAGCTGTGACAGGAAAGCAGTCCTGACAGCGGAAATGAAAGGAAGCATAAACCTATGAGACACCATATGTATAACCCGGATTTTAAGTTCATCGTGGAGCCTGAACATTTCAACAAGTATACTGATCGTGAGCTTCTCCAGTATTGTCTGGGTGCGACGATGTATATGCCGGGTTTCAAGGACTTTGCACCGAAAATTCTGTCTAATGCTATGCCTGGACTGACCAGTATGGTTCTGTGCTGCGAAGACGCCTGCCCCGAGGAGAAGGTGTTGGAAGCGGAAGAAAACATCCACAAGCTGCTTGATACGGTAACTACTGCCGTGGAAGAAGGCACGCTGGACGAGGACAAGGTCCCGCTGATCTTTGTTCGCATCCGCGATCTGGAGCAGTTCAAGCATTTCGGCGCTGGCCTTACAAAGCATCAAGTGAAGAGCCTTTGCGGTATCAACTTCCCGAAGTTCAATGCGGAGAATGGATATGAATACTATGCTTATCTGCGTGATTTGAATGAGAAGTTCGGCGAGATCATCTACGGTATGCCTATCATCGAGGATAAAGAGGTCGCTTATAAAGAAACCCGCATGTATGAGTTGACTGGAATTAAGCGCATCCTTGATAAGTACAAGGATCTGGTACTGCAGGTTCGTGTTGGAGCAACCGACTTCAGCTCCGTTTTTGGTGTGCGTCGTGGTGTTGGTTATTCTGTTTATGATATCATGGCTGTACGCGAATGCCTCTGCGATATTCTCAATATGTTCACCCGTGATAATGATTATGTTGTTTCTGGCCCAGTCTGGGAATATTTCCGTGCTCCCAAGGAACTAATGTTTGAGGAACTTCCGCACTACGGTATCCAGGACTATCTGACTAGGCATGAATCTATCGTGAATAACGAAATCGACGGTCTGCTTCGTGAAGTTATCTTGGACAAGGCGAATGGTTTCGTTGGCCGCACAGTTATCCATCCTACTCATGTGAAGTTTGTGAATGCCATGATGGCTGTTACCAAGGAAGAGTACGACGATGCCTGCCAGATTCTTGGAACGGGTGGCGGTGTGGTTAAAGGCTCCGGTGGTAACAAGATGAACGAGATCAAGCCTCACACTAACTGGGCTAGGAAGGTTTATAATCGTGCAAGGGCATATGGCGTTATCCGCGATGAGTCTGGTCATGTAAAGCTCTTTGCTGTGAACGAACAGTGAGTCTTAATCTCTACTTGTCACGCCTATCTGCTTCTTTGCGATTGCAAGGGACTGGATAGGGCGACAGGTAGATAAGAGAATGTTTGAGAAATTGAGGAAACGAATATGGTAAAATTAACCACACCGATTTCGGAAGAGGCTGCAGCGAGCCTGCAGGTCGGAGATACTGTTGAGATCAGCGGTTATATTCTCTGTGGGCGTGATGCGGTACTTCCTAAGGTGTTGAAGATGATTGAAGAAGGAACAGTAGGAGATCTGGGTGTTGATTTGCATGGCCAGGTTATCTTCCACACTGCAGTAAGCCCTGCTGGGGTTGGACCGACCAGTTCCAACAAGCTAGAGATTGAATCTTCAATTGCTCCGTTGTCGGCAGCGGGAATCAAACTTCACTTAGGAAAGGGCCAACTGCATCAAGAGACGATTGAAGCGTTAGACAAATACAACGCGGTCTATGCTGTCATCCCACCCGTGACGGCGCTTTTAGGCTCCAAGACCAGTGAAGAAAAGGTCGTTGCTTTCCCGGAACTGGGGATGGAAGCCCTTCATCTAATTAAAGTTGACAAATATCCAGCCATCATTGGCGCGGCACATGGGAGGAGCATCTATGAGTAAAAGCTATGAAGAGATTGTTGCTCTCGTGAGAGATACGCTGGTTGATGCGGGGTCTACGTTTAGAAAAGACAAGAAAGAAGCGTATAGAAGAGCGATAGCCGCAGAGCGTAACGAGAAAGCCAAGTGGGTGCTGGAACAGGTACTGGAAAATGCCGAAGTTGCTGGAAGGGATAAGTCTCCCCTTTGCGATGATACCGGAATTCCTCATCTGGTGCTGGAAGTTGGCGAGGACTGTGCTGTGACTGGCAAAATGCTGGACGCAATCAAGGAAGGCGTAGCAGAAGGGTTGCGTAAGCTCCCTGGACGGCCTATGGGCATCATGGGCGATGATAGTCACAGGATTGACCAAAGTGGCGGTTTGAATCCAGATTCGGCGGGTGTTGAACCAGCTCCGATTCTTATCCGGCGGTGCGCAGAGAATGTGATTAGGTTGCACGTGTTAATGTTCGGCGGTGGCCCGGCGATTCGCGCGAAAACATACCGTGTCTTCCACAAACACAATACGCAGGTTGTCCTGGATGAGATCGTCAAGTGGGCGACAGAGGGTGTGGCACAGCTTGGCTGTTCTCCCTGTACATTGGCTGTCGGAGTAGGAAGGAGTCATTTTGAAGCAACATCCATGATGCTCCAAGCCCAGGTGGATGGAAATTATAATAAGCAGTCCGAAATGGAAGCCGAGATCACACGGAGGGTTAACGAAGAGAATATCGGGCCACTTGGACTTCACGGTGATACATCTGTCATTGCTACATTTATGAAGGTTGGTCCACAAAGAGCATCCGGTGTACGGATTGTTTGTGTGAGACCAATGTGTTGCTTTGAGCCAAGAATAGCGAGTATAGAACTATGATTCGCAAATAAAGAAAGCCGGGAAACGCACTCCCGGCCTTCTTTTAGACTTCAATGTTTGGATTGTTATGTATTCAATCCCTACGGAATAGATCTCTGGTAAATACTTTCTCCTCAACATCATCCAGGACAGAATCATACCGATTAGCGATGATGCAGCCACACATTTTCTTGAACTTCTTAAGGTCGTTGACAACTTGGCTGCCGAAGAATGTGCTACCATTTTCCAACGTTGGTTCATAGATACATCCTCTTATCTGCTCATCGTGAGGAGAACATGACACTGAGAAGAATTTTACGAGCCTCTTCACGGCGATCAATGCTCTTGCAGAAAAGTACGATATGCCGATTCTCTACTCCTGCCTTCCGAGGAGCAAGAAGGGACTGGAAGCGACTGGATTCAAACTGGATCCGCGTGTTCGAGTCAATGAGCCTCTTGGATTCAATGATTACAACAAGCTTCAAATGAACGCGCTAGCGATTGTATCTGACTCAGGTACATTGCCGGAGGAGAGCAGCTTTAATCTTTCCATCGGACACCCGATAGCTGCTGTTTGTATTAGAACGAGCACCGAACGTCCGGAAGCGTTGGAAGCAGGGGATTTCATCCTTGCCGGAATAACGACAAATGAATTGCTTAATGCGACATCCATGGCGATTGAGATGAAGCAGAAAGGTGTTCTCGGAAAACCCTGCCCTGATCATATGGATGAAACCGTTTCTATGAAGGTGGTTCGTATCATCCAGGGATATGTGGGCGTAGAAATTAAGATGGTGTGGCGGAAATATTGACGAGGGAAGATTGATGAAGATATTAGTTACCGGTTCGGCAGGTTTTGTAGGCCGTAACCTTGTAGAAAATCTAAAAAGCATTCGAGATGGAAAGAACAGGACAAGACCAAATCTTTCCATCGATGCTATTTACGAATATGATTGTAACAATACTTTGGAAGAACTGGATCAGTTCTGCTCCGATTGTGATTTCGTTTTCAATCTCGCTGGTGTGAACCGTCCGCAGGATCCGAAAGAGTTCAAAGAGGGTAACTTTGGCTTTGCTTCCACGTTGCTAGACACGCTGAAGAAGCATGGGAACAAGTGTCCTGTTATGCTAAGTTCCTCACTCCAGGCAACACTCGCTGGTCGCTTTGGCACGTCCGAGTATGGCTTAAGCAAACGTGACGGTGAGGAGCTCTTTTTCAGTTATGCAGCCGAAATCGGAGCCACGGTGTATGTATACCGCTTTCCGAATCTCGTCGGTAAATGGGTACGTCCGAACTATAACTCAGCTGTTGGTACGTTCTGCAACAATATTGCTAACGACCTGCCCATCACAGTGAACGACCCATCTGTTGAACTTGAAATGCTCTTCATCGATGACCTTATTTATGAGATGTATGATGCTTTGGAGGCGAAACCTCACCGGGCAGAGTATCCAAAGGCTGGTGAAGTAGTGGATGGAGTGAAGTACGATGGTTTGACTCCGAGATGCACCGCTGATGGCCGTTATTGTTATGCCCCTGTTACACATAAAGCTACGCTCGGTCGTATCGTTGATCTTCTGCATTCTTTCCATGATCAGCCGCAGAATCTGATTATGCCGACGATTCCCGACGGCTCCTTTGAGAAATTGAGCTTTATTCGATGTATTTATCTTACCTACCAAAGGAGAAGGTTGCATTCGATCTGAAAATGAATTGCGATAATCGCGGCAGTTTTACAGAACTTTTGAAGACCACAGATCACAGTCAGTTCAGCGTGAACATCTCCAAGCCTGGAATCACTAAAGGGCAGCACTGGCACAATACGAAATGGGAGTTCTTCATCGTGGTTGCCGGTCATGGTCTGATTCAAGAGCGGAAGATTGGAACAGATGAAGTGATTGAATTTGAAGTAAACGGAGATAAAATCCAGGCTGTTCACATGCTGCCAGGCTATACGCATAACATTATCAATTTGTCTGAGACAGAAAATCTAGTAACAGTTATGTGGGCGAACGAAATCTTCGATTCCAATCATCCGGATACGTTTTTTGAAGAAGTGTAAACAAATCAGAAGCGCCGGGATTAACTCCCAGCGCTTCTGTTGGATCGTAATGTTTAGATTGTGACGTTATGAATCTATGCGGAACAGGTCTCTAGTATAAACTCTCCCCTCAACATCATCCAATGCTGGATCATAGCGGTTGGCGATTATGCATCCACACATTTTCTTGAATTTCTTGATGTCGTTTACAACTAGCGAACCGAAGAACGTGCTCCCATTTTCTAATGTTGGCTCATAGATAACTACTGTCGCGCCTTTAGCCTTTATACGCTTCATGTTGTGGACGACAAGGAGAATTGTTATGCCAATGCCAAAGCGGAAGCCAGAGTATAATCCAGATGCGACAATGCAGGACTTAATTACTGCCGTATGTGAGTACTATGGCACTCCCATGGATGACAGGGATGAATATGAGGATCATGTGAGCCTTCATGATGTAGCGGACCATTTTCACATCACCGTCATGAAAGCCAGGAAGATCCTGATCACGGCAAACCTCTATTCCACAGCGACATCCAGAAAAGTCCAAGAGTTGATAGCTGAAGGGAAGACAGGAAAAGAAGTCCAGGAAATAACCGGCCTTGGCCGTTCCAGTGTGAATTCTTATATCCCATATGAGCATATCGTCTATAAACTTTCCGAGATAAGTATTAAAGCCGAACGACAAAAGCAGTATCGTGTCCGGAGAAGAAATGCAATGCGAACTGAGGCTGAAAGAGAAGCCAGACTGTGGGATGAGGTGATCTATCTCCAAGGCTGTCTCTTCATAACCCTCAATGGTCTGGACTTTACATACCAGATCAGAGATGAAGTGATGATAATAAATCGTAAAGAGGAAACCATTACAAGGGCATCAATTTTGCAAATATATTCAAGGGTATGTGAATGCAATGGAACTAATACAGGGTCGAAGACAATTGATATCCATGGTGTATTTTTCGGCCAAATAGATCAGCCTTCACGGTCAATTAGACCACCCGTCACGGTAAATTAGATCACGCTTCTCGGCGGAATAGATCAATTGTCACGGAGTGGTGATCACCCATAATCGTTCTCTTTATAATGGTGATAGCACACTTAAGTGTGACTATCATTTAAGGAGGACGATGAGCATGGTAGATTATCGCGAAATCCTGAGGCTTTTAAGCCTCAAGTACAACCACACCCAGATTGCTGAAGCTCTCCACAGCTCCAGGAACACAATCCGGGAAGTCGAGAAGCTGGCTGATGAGAAAGGAATCAGCTGGCCTCTCGAGGAGGAACTCACCAACCAAAGGCTGTGTGGGCTTCTTTATCCTGAACGGTTAGAGAAGGCACAGGTATTCCTGAAACCTGACTGCGCCTACATGCATACGGAACTGGCTAAGAAAGGTGTCACCCTTACACTTCTCCATGAAGAGTACAAGGTTAAATGCGTCGGTGCTTGGCGTGTACCTTATCAGTACACTCAGTTCTGTGAGATCTATCGCAGCTGGGCGAGGAAGTCCAAGGCCACAATGCGTATCCACCATAAGCCGGGAGATGCTATGGAGGTCGACTGGGCAGGAGGTACGCTCCCGATTACAGACCCGGTGACCGGAGAAACCATGCCGGCATACCTGTTTGTCGCCGTACTTCCCTGCAGCTGTTACGTCTATGCAGAGCTCTGTGGTGATATGCAGTCAGAAAACTGGCTGCTCTGCCATGTGCATGCCTACGAATACTTCGATGGCGTACCAAGGCTCCTGATTCCTGACAACTTAAAGACTGGGGTTACAAAGAATACCAGGCTTGATACTATCATCAACCGCAGTTACTCAGAGCTTGCTGATCACTATGGCACAGCTGTCGTTCCTACCAGAGTTAAATCTCCAAAGGATAAGAGCCACGCGGAAGGCACGGTCTCTTATGCATCAACGTGGATTCTGGCAGCATTGCGCAATGATACTTTCTTCTCTCTTGCTGATGCAAAAGAAGCCGTCAAAGAAAAACTGGAGCTTCTGAATGGCTATCCCTTCAAAAAGCGGGAAGGGAACCGCCGTGAGGCTTACCTCCTGGAAGAGAAAGAATTCATGCAGCCGCTTCCCGCCAATCCGTATGAACCGTCCATCTGGTCAGAACAGACGATCCTTCTTGATTATACTGTTACCGACGGATTAAACAAGTACTCTGTCCCGTATGATCTGATTGGCGAGGCGGTCAGCGTCCGCATAACGCGTGACGCCGTAGAGGTCTTCTTCAACGGAAACCGGGTCGCTGTACATCCACGAGACAAGAAACGCAGACGGGATCCAATCACGGTTCCCTCACACATGCCGGAAAACCACCGACAGTATCTGGCCTACACAAAAGAAGATTTTGAGACCTGGGCTGCCACCATCGGGCCTAACACAGAAAAAGTCGTACACTTCTTCCTGGAATCCGGAAGAGCCCCGGAGCAAGGCTTTAAGTCCTGCGTCAGCCTTAAAAAGTATGCCGAACGTTACAAGAAGGAACGCATTGAGGAAGCCTGCAGGCAGATCTTGACATTCAGCGGAGAGCCGTCGATACGCGGCCTTGGAATCCTGCTTAAGTCGCCTGTTAACGGAAAACGCGTTGCTGATGCATCACCTTCATCAAAACCTGCACGCCGGAGCCGTGGCATCACACGCGGCGCTGATCAGTTCCGGAGAGGGGGTGATGAGCAGTGATCAATCTTGAGACCGTAAAAGCATTACGCGCATTGCGTCTTCCCGGCATGGCCAGAGAACTTGAATCTCAGCTGGAAGATCCACAGCATTACAAGGGACTGTCCTTTGAAGACCGCCTCTCTCTCCTGGTAGATGCCGAGCAGACATCACGTAGAAAAAACACGATCAAGAAAAGAATGACAGATGCAAAATTCAGCGAAGGAACAGCCAGCATAGAAGCTATCGAGTATCACGAAGACCGTGAGCTGGATAAAGGCATGATTATGAAGCTCGCCACATGTGCCTATATCCGAGAGAATCATCATGTGATTCTGAAGGGTGCAACCGGTGCCGGAAAATCTTACATCGCCAATGCACTTGGCGTGGCGGCGTGCAGAAAGTTGTATAAAGTACGCTATGTCAGTCTGCCGGATCTTCTGAACGAGTACGCCGTTGCCAAAGCCCTGAACACACAGAACAAGGTAAAGACTGCCTATGCAAAGCTTGATCTGTTGATTATCGATGAATGGCTCCTGCGGCCACTTCCGGAGTCTGAAGCCTATGATCTGCTGGAGCTCATCGATGCCTGCAGCAGAAAGGGTGCCCTGATTATATGTACACAGTATGATACCGATGATTGGTACTTCAGGATTGACTGCGACCGTGCGGAAGATGAAGACAGTGCGGTAGCTGAGGGCATACTCGACCGTATCATACATAACAAGTATGTGATCGAAGTCAAAGGGCGTATCTCCATGCGGAAACGACATGCCTTTGCCGATTCAGCTGAAAACGGGTGAAAGAGTATCATGTTCAGCGGCGGGGATCCTATGGAATTCCGCGAATATCTTGTCAAGGTACAAGATGCCTGCAAGGATGACTGACCTTGCTGGCATTGATATATGTAATAGCAACAAGGCTACGCGTCCGGGTATGCAGTTACCAGCAACCCGGCGGCGTAGCCGCAACACTGATCTGCACACCGAGACAACTGGTCAGTTTCTCCGTGAAGGGTGGTCAAATCGGCCGTGAGTGATGATCAGTTCATGCGGAATATACATCCATGGTGCTAGCTATCTACTTCCCATTTTTAGGAAAATGGGACTTATAGAAGCGATGAAAGCATAAGAGATGCAAGCTCGATAGGCAAAGACAATTTATTCATTCTGCAGGCATTCCGGAATCTCAAGTCCTCCACCATAATCAAGTCCGGCTTTTCGAGCCTGTTCATGTTGCTGATCTCTGGGAATTTCATATATCTTCCCATGATGACGCAGCTTCGCCCCGGTCTGATGGAAATGAAATGGAACACCTTATTCAACGCACTGCAAATGTGTATTCAGCACCCAGCCATAATCACAGATTCGGGCATCCGGTCCGGACTCTCCGCCACAGGATACGGATTCGATTTCTTTGCCATATTGTGAAAGATATGGTCGAATATTGATTGATTCGAGCATAGGCTCATGTGTTATAGATCTATGTCGAAGCGGAAGAGTGAGAAAAATGGGAAGCCGATGATCTGCAGTCCATTGATTCTCACAGGTACAGGAGATGTGGACGTTTTCCCAGCCATCATCCCAGTCTGAAGGCAGAGATCGTTCAATGCGTTCCGGTCGTTTAGTAATCATGAAGAAGGTGCAGTCAGACCGTTCTTTGATCATAGCCCACAGTTCATCTCTCCATTCGTCCGCTGCAGGATGAAAGAAGTCGGAAGAGAAACAGGCGTATATAGTAGATCCGGATGGAATCTTGTATAATCCTTTGTATTCGCCGGTACGGTACCGGCGGACCGGGAGATTAAATGCCTGCGTTTTATGTATCTTTGTGGTATCAATACCGTACTCTGCATCGCGGCGAAACACATAGCAGTATTTGCATCCTGGGCTCACACGATTACATCCATGGTGCATATTCCAGGTGACAGTGATCGGTTCGCGAGGATCGGCATTTGTCTCAGGGGCAGCAAAGAAGGAGAGCTGTGTGTATTGTATTATACTCATATCAAAAGCCCTCCCTTCGCAAAGTTGTTTTATTTTGAAATCATATCAACTTCATTTCGCATTCTGACTGTCATACTGCGACAGATTTAATCCCATTCCCGCAGGTGATGTTCTTTCCGGAAATCCCGGATCTCATCCTGGAAGAAATCTTCCAGCAGTTCTACATCCTCCTTCTCCGGTCGATCGGAGGAGCTGACAATTCCCAGAACCCTTCCAAATACCTGTACATGGTCATCTTCAGATTTTTTTCCATAGGGAAGTGCCGCATTCAGTGAATATAAGGTATGGTCATCATCTACACGTTTGATCACGCAGCCGTCAACGGAAGAACATACCACATCTTCACCGGGATCAGCGGCGTTGGTGTATTCGATATATACCATATCCGCATCATGATATACCGGTTCCATACTTCTCCCACTGACCCGGATGATGGCATCGGCCTTAGCATTACGGTCATTTTTTCGCAGGAAACAGTAAGCAGGAGGATCATTCGGTACATAATTGCCTGTGCCGGCGGCAACGGATCCGGGGATTTCTTCAAAGAGACGGAACTGTGTCTTAAGAGCCTTATCGCGTGCATTCATTTCTTCCTGCAGCATTGCAGAAATCATCTTATCAACCACGGAACGGCTGATGGGTGTCAGCAATCTGAAATTCCTGATAAGTCGTTCCTCCAGTGGAGAAAGTGAAGTATTCTTTTGCACTCCAAAAAGATCGGTTATGGAGATGCCAAGCATAGCACAAAGTTCCGGAAGCGTATCATAGTCCGGCTTGTTCTTGTCGGCTTCCCAGTTGATCACTGTGTTTCTTGAGACTTCCATCATATCTGCAAGATCTCTTTGCGAAAGACCGGCTTTATTTCGTGCTTCCTTCAGAATGGCACCGATTTTGACTGAAGATTTTTTCTTGATGGAAATGACGTTAGAACTTGCAGTCTGTATGTTTCCAGATTCTACATTACTACTCATAACAGCGCCTCCTTCTACGTGGGATTTAGACCGGGAAGAGGATCGAGAGGTATCTCTTTTCTCCGGGCATACGGGTAGCTGTTATTCATAATATAGCACAATTATATTTAACTTGTAAATAGCTTAAAGTTAAATTATGTTTAACTTTTCTCTTGAATTGTTACAAATCTATGTGTATAATCGAAACTGCACCTGACGAGGATGCATCCCACTGGGCCAAATAGATATACTTGAGGAGGGGTGTGAATGAACGGTTACAGTTTTTCTTATGCACCGGTTGGAGGGTTCAATATCCCTTGCGTGATGCCTACTACGACGGCGGAACCGTCATTTTTCCAGGGACGTGGCAGCAGGCCATATTCAGTGACAGAAATTTTACGCAGTGTCTTTCAAGAAGATTTCCATGCTGCGATGAAGAAGTATACGGAAGACTGCCCTGCAGGAGTAATGATGGCGCTCGGAAACGATAAAGTGACCGATATAAAGCTTGTCCGCACAGAGGTATATAAAGTTGAAAGCTCTCTGGAGCAGTCAATCAGTTCTGTAGTAGTGGATCTGCTCATACGAGGAAGCTTTGAAGTGAATGCTCCGACAACAGAGCTCAATACGGAGATGATTTATGCCAGGAAAAGAATGTATGGCAATTTCCGCCTCCGTTATATTCTGAACCTGGCGCCATGCCATCGTACCTGCATGGGACCAGTCGCTGGTCCGTTGGAGTTTTTTCCGGCAGATGAAATCACAATGCAGAAAACATCTGTGACGAATCAATATCTGCTTCCTATCATGTATGCGGAGGATTATCCCAGGCAGGCCAGAAGAATGCTGGAGCGGTATTATCCGGAAGCACTTAAAATGCCTACTCCGATAGATGGTGAGGAACTGGCCAGGAGAATGAACCTGAAGATCCGACGAGTCCGTTTCGAATGGGGAAGCAATATACAGGGACGGATTTATTTTGATACAACAAAAGTCACGCTTCGGGATCGTAACGGACAATTGACAGAAGAAATGATTGACCCAGGGACCATCCTGATCAATACAGATCTGTGCCCTACGAAGGAGATGGAGAACAGCACAATCGTTCATGAGTGCGTGCATATGTTCCTGGACCTGCCATTCTTTTTGCTGCAGATGTTGAGTGGAAGGCCTTTCTGCGCTTATACAAGTCGAAAGCGAAAGAAGAAATATAGTGGAAATAACACCCCGATTGACTGGATGGAATTGCAGGCAGAAAAGCTGCCGGCTTATATTCTGATGGAGGAGACTAACACCAGAAAAGAGATCGAGCGGCTGATTTCTGAGCGAGGAGGAGACCGCTCTCCGGAGACAATGGGATGGATCATGCGGAAGCTTGCGCAAATCTTCCAGGTTTCAAGATCCATGGCGAAGTATCGAATGATCGAGCTGGGTTATCCGGAAGCGGAAGGTATATACGGTTATATCGACAACCGGCGGATCCCGGATTATGGCTGTGAAGGGCCTTGGCAGCCGGGAACCACATATACGATTTCACTGAAAGAGGCAAGTGCCCTGTATGGAACGTCCAGGGAGTTTGCAAATCAGATCGATTCCGGAGATTATGCCTATCTCGAAGGACATTTCTGCCTGAACATGGAGCCGTATGTATGCACAGACAGGAATCAGGTCAGGCGTCTCACAGAATATGCCAGGCATCACATTGAATTATGCAGTATCGCTTTTTCCGTCGGCGGCCGGTATTCCGATACACATTATGAAGAAGGCCAGGCTGCACGTAAAACTGAAGTAAAGGACAAATACCTTCTCCGGCATGAATTCGTTGCCGCACCGGGAAGTGACAAACGTATGAAAGAGAATGCAGACTTTATGAAAGATGCGCAGCTTTGGATGCAGCTGAAAGCTGACATGCCGGACACCACCCGGGAAGCCGTGCAGAAAATCCTTGACCTGAAGGGCGTAACACAGGAACTGTTGGCTGCGAGGCTGGGGGTGAGCCGCAAAGCTTTAAACAAATGGTGCATGCAGGATCGAATGTCGATCAATCACATGGTCGGGATCTGTGTCGCATTGAAGCTTCGTCCTGATATAGCCGAGGAACTGGTTCGGTTGACCGGCTATTACTGGCGGAATAATAAACTTGATAATCTACTGCATATGATGCTTTACTGTGCGGCGGATCTTAGCGTAGAGCGCTGCAATGAGATTCTGCAGCAGGAAGGCTATCCAAAATTGAATGAAGGAAAAGATGACAGCTTGCGAGAATTCTGATCAGCAGCTGTTTGATATATGCCGGGGCCCGGAGTTGACGGGTACCCGGTTTTTCTTTGTCCATTTTTCATCTGATATTGGCTTAAAAAATATCTGCCTTTTATGCGACCCGCAGCGGTCGCATTTTTTGTTCCATATGCCTGTTATGAAGTGACCCTTGTCAAGAAGTAAAATAAGTACCTTACAAACTTTTCTTACCATTCAGATTTGTATGATCTGTCAGCATCTGGAAGGAGCCCTGATTTAACAGTTCCCGGCATGTGGCCACTCTGTTATTCGTGGATTGGTTACCGACAGGCTAATGGTTACGCCGAGAGCTCTGCGATCTAATAGCGTGGATCACCGAAGCGCCAACATAGGCACAGCGCAGATAGCTCGAACCTTACAGTGATCACAGCTCCTTCCAGATGCTGACAAATATTATTTTAAAAACTATGTATTATGTATAAAAGATGGAAAGAATGGTCTATGGAATCCGCCGCATCAGGGGCTGTGGGGCTTGTTGATAACCGGCTGCTTATGGAGCTGTGGGTAAGGTGTGGGCAGGATGTGGGCAGCTTTGCTGTCCACGGGCTGTCCATGCCTTATCCATAGCGCAATGCCGGTTATCAACAAATCCACGGCCCATTTACTTGTAATTCATTATCAATTCTTTTCGTTTTTGACTGAGTGTGAGGACTGAATCTACTGATCATGCAGTGATGCTGATTCTTCCTGTCATCATTCCCCAGATAAAGCAGGCAAGTTCTCTTGCTACAGCAGCGACCGCTACATTTTTCTTTTTTCCATGTCGGATCATTTTGTGATATTTTCTGCGGAGCCGGATATTCGCTTTGTCAGCGTATGCGATGATTTCCGGCGCTTGCCCGTTCTGTCTTGAGCGCAGCGTCTTGGATTTATAGCCGATTGCCCCTTTACAGATTCCTCTTGCAGCCTCAATCAACAGGCAGCGAAGATGCTTATTTCCTGCCTTGGAAATTCCGAGACGATTTACGCTGTTCGAACTGGAATGCTCTCCAGGGACAAGGCCCAGAAATGCAGCATAAGTATTACCTTTGGCAAAACGATTAAAGTCTCCGGTTTCTACAATTAGTGAGAGCGCTGTGTGCGTACGGATCCCGAGAAAACATCCCAGCTTTCCCACATTTTCTTTATAGCGTGCTTCAGTTGCAATCTCTTCAATCCTTTTATCGTAACGTTCGATCTTTGATTCCTGTTCCTGATAGGAAATCATGTACTCGTCCAGTGTTTCACGGTACATTGGTTTGAGTTCCAGCTTGTTCAGCCAGATGACATGCTTTACGGACCATTTAGTTCCGGTGTATTGATGCCCGTGTCGAAGAGTGAACGCGTTGATCTGCTGTTTTAGCTTTTTCAGCGCCTTCTTATGATCATCCCTCATCCGGAGATATTCTTTCACAGCGTCATCTTCGCCTGTAGGAATATATACAGGATGATAACCACCGTAGCACAGACACTTTGCAATCAAATTAGCATCGCGTTTATCCGTTTTGATTCGCAGCCCTTGTGGGGTAAGCATGGTTGTCGGTGCAAGGATCACACACTTGATACCGGCATTAGTAAGCTGATGGTATAAAGTATATCCAAGACAGCCTGCTTCGTAGCCGCATTCAATAGAGTAATCATTCTCATATCCGAGTTTCATTTTCAGAGATTCGATAAAGCAAATAATCCATTTATAGTCTGGTTCGACCTTTGTTTCTCCAAAAACTCGTTCTTCTGCTCCAATTATGGGCTCCATTGCGCATAAAGTGTAATTTGTACTATGGACATCCATGCCGATTTTGATTATTCTTTTCATAAGTGACCTCCTTTTGTATGCGGTAATCCCTGTTACCTCTGATTTTGGCAATCATAAGTATACAGGTAAATCCACGATGCTACAAATGCGAGGTCACTTCATATTATCTAAATATACGGTCTTTTATCGTCATCACTGTATAGATGAAGCGTGGCTTATACTCTGAAAAACCTTTGTTTAAAAGGCTTTTACGATCATTCAAAAATGCGACCCCTGGGTGTCGCTGAGAATGCTTTCAAAACGAAATATGATAACGCACGTAAAGAAAAAAATGTGAGACAGATACTTGCCTTCCAGATAGAAAGTTTGGGGCTTATGGAGAAGGCATTATCACCGGGATTAATGGAAGGAGGGAATACATCATGGAAAGAGATGAACAGCTTTTCCGTGAGCACACTCCATACGATGCGATGGGAGATTATTCTCCGCTGCTTTCGATGATGAAACAGGAAGCATCGCAGCAGGAAGAAGACTCCCTTGCTGTCGCACAGGAGAACAAAGAAGGAAATAAAGACTGAATAAGGAGGAGCACCTACAATGCGCGGACCGGGATAGAATCTTTGGCTTTTCTAAATAAACAGATGGATGACTGTCATAACTGAAGACGCATCCAGTCAGTAAGAGAACTAACAGAATCGGAGCAGGTCTAGAGCTCCCGTTAAAAAAAACGGGTGAGCTCCGGACCTTGTTCTGCTGCATATAACCATCTTTTCCGGAACCACCCGCAGCCGAAAGGCAGAAAGGTGGTTCTTATGACATTACATGAACTGATGAATCTGGTACCGGAAGCAAAGTGGGTTGTTCGTGTTCCTTCAATCAAGATGCTGCTGAATGAAGCAAAGATCGTACTGCGGGATCATTCAAATCCTGATGTCCTGGCATTGGTTTTTGACAATGGATTTGTAGCATACCAGCGCATGGGAATGGTGACCGTTTTTCCGCTGCACAAATGCCGGGATTACAGCTACAAGGACGCATTTGGGAGTGTGACCGAAGTTTCCTATCAGGAATTTGCTAATCAGCCCTGGCAGATCCGGGTATTCATGGAAGGCCAGGATCGGCTGATTCACAATCAATATAACGGCGCTATGGAAAAGAAAACCAGATCATATTCCGCTTGTGCGTTTTCTTCAGTTCAGCCGGTTTCTTTTTATTTGGCATTTTATCCCCTTTCTGATATGGATGCATAGCTTGGAACCATGCAACGCATGGCCGATGAGTTACGACGGAGGAGAAAATCAGCGCTGCGATAACATCTTGATGTGGAGCCAGAGAACAATTTTCATGCCTGGTTAGAAAAGGAAGTATTTCCGTTCCAGGTGTGAAAATGCCATGCGAGGGTATGGGGCGCGTAATCCCCATCAAGTATGCCGAAAGACCAGATTCCGTGAATAGCGGAAAATGTGGTCTGCAGGCGAATCTTGCCCTATTCGTGTTAAAACCTCAGAGACCTCCCCATAAGCCCCAAAGTAAGACCGGTCAAGGCAAGTAGTACTTCTTTTTCGCGGGTACTTGCCTTCAGCCCGACAGGTTTGGGGCTTATAGAAGGAGGTGACAGATTACCATGTTAAAGAAAAATGAGATGAAAATTCTGAACAGAGCAGCGAAAGAACTTGGCTATCAGAATGCCAGGGAACTTTGTGAAATACTTTGGCAGCAGAAGGTGAAGGGCGTTGGAGAACTTCAACCGGAAGATTTAACAGAACTGTGTGATGTCGAGATTGATGTATCGTTCCCGGTTATAGATCAGGTAGTGCTGCTGTTAAAGCAGACATCAAATCCGTTCTATTATCGCTGTGATGGAATGATTGTCAGAATCAGTGAGGCAGGTGAGCAAATCATAAACACTATTCTTGAGGAGATTCTTTTCGGAGGTAGTCCGGATGAGGGATAACAAAACACCGGACTGGCTGCAAAGCCTGCAGGATATAGATATCCGCTCAGTTAAGCCGGAGGACCTAATAGATATTGACTCTGTGACGATTCGAAAAGACCTTTCACCGGAAGAACGTGTCAAAGATTACATTCGTCAGATCAGGAACCCATATTGTTATCTCAGTCACGGAGTTATCGTAAAGATTTCATTTTCAGGAACAAGAACCCTTGAGGATTGTCTGGAGACATGTCTGGCACTGGAGCATGGTGAGAGTGCTGCAAACATGGGCCTTTACTGACGGTTTACTGACGGTTGATAAAAAAGCGGTAGTGTAAATCTGAAAGCTGTGATATACTGTTTCTGGGTCAATCTATTTTAATAAGAGTATTCAGGAAGCCATTGATTTCTTGGTTTACAGCCGCGAGGCGAGTAAATTTAGGAGGTCAATGGCTTTATGTGTTTATTTACAAATAAGATGATCAACCATCAGCCTGCAGGACAAACTGACTCATTCTGCCCGGTGTACATTACCATTGGCAACATTGGGTGTGTATTCAGCAGGCATTCATCTCGAAGAGACGATACTTTTCAAAAGCGGGTTAATGACTACCATGAAAAGCATCGGGCTGTTCCCAGGCGTTCGCCGCGTCTATATCACCCAAAAAGTGTAAAAAAGAAAAGTCTGGTAGAAATACTGCGAGAGCTGCGGGAGATAGATATTCGTTCCGTAGATCCTGCTGAGCTTGTCGATATTGAAGATGTGTGTATCCGGACTGATCTTCCGGTAGAAGAGCGCCTGAGAGATTACATTTCCCAGATCAAGAACCCATATTGCTACCGGAGCCATGGGGTAACCGTAAAGATCTCATTTGCAGGAAAACGAAAACTGGAAGAATGTCTCATGTCCTGCATAGAGATGGAATGCGGGGGAATTCCTGATGAAGAAATCACCATGGAGGGGAGGTGTGTCGGATGATGCGTCTGAACGGGAACCGTACTGCCGGGTATATGCGACTATCCAGGGAAGA